>OGPK01000504.1_pt1 | contig 41003 bp, 25 predicted proteins | sample 1552921 | NCBI WGS metagenome assembly OGPK01 (sample SAMEA2580264, study PRJEB22360) | human gut metagenome | biome: human gut; feature: human-associated habitat; material: faeces | place: Denmark | collected 2008/2010 | reverse complement strand
TTGTGGTTGCGCTGGCGGTTTTTTTTGTGTTTTTCTTCATTTCGAGAAAAGTAAGGCGCGACGAGCTTGCGGAAGAAAAGCGCTTGTCCGACGCCGAAAAGGAAAATCGGGAAGATAGAGAAGCTGCGGCGACTCCGACGCGGGAGGAGCCGACGGTCAAAGAGGAAGAAATCGTTTCCGACGGAGGCGGGGAGAGTCAACCCGCGCGGGAGGAGCCTCTGTGCGACACGGCGGATGCGGAAACGGTTTGCAGCGAAAGCGACGCGGCGGAGAACGGGGAAGTTCAAGACGTCGGCGCGCCTGCCGTGAGCGACGGACGGGAAAGCGTTTCGGACGATGCGGCGGCGGTGGAAGAGATTTCGCCCGCGGAGGAAGAAGAGACGTTCCAAGCCTTAACGGAGGAAAGTCAAGCGGAGCAGCCCGCCCGACAAGAGGAGACTGTTTCCCCGTCGGCGGAAGCCGTTGCGGAAGAAGTCGACGCCGTTTGCGAAAGCAGGGCTGCCGTAGCCGCGACGGTTGCGGCGGTGAAAGAGGAGGAGACGCGCGAAGTTCCCCTGCTGCCCGAGTTTGCGAAAAAAATACTCGCCGAGCTGTCGGAGGAGGACGCGCGCGCGTTCGAGTATTACATAGTCAACGGCTCCGAGTCCTTCAAAACCAAGGTGAAATACCCGCTCGGGCTGTACGAAAAGGAAAAGGATTTTCTCAAAGACTTTTTTGTTTCCTACGCCAAATACAAAAAGCTTTTGAGCGCCGACGCGTTTGAAAAGCTTTACGACAGATACGCGGGCACGGTCAGGGACGACCGCGTGAGAACAAAACTGAACAACAAGCTGATTAACGTGCTGTATTTTTATCGCAAGGCGGACGAAGAAAATCTCGCCAAGTGCAAGGCTCTTTGCAAAAAGGACGTGTCTTTGAATTTTGACAAAATCGACGTCAGGGACTGCAAGGTGCCCGCGTTGAAAAGACTGATAATAATAGAAGCGGGCGAAAAGAACTATCAAGAGGCGGTGCGCCTGTGCGAGCTTGCCATTTCCCGAAACATAGCGGACAAAAAGGACGAAGGCTTTGAGGCGCGTCGAGACAAGTTGGAACAAAAGCTCGAAAGACAGCGCCGCAAAGAGGAAAGACAAAGAAAATTGTTTGAGGGCGAAACCTTGAATCAAAAATAAGAAAAAAGGAGAACGAGAAACATGAAAAGCAAAAGGCTGATGACAATCGGTATAGTTTTGGCATTGCTCATAGCCGTTGTAGGCGTCGTGCTGTCCGTTTCGCTGACCGCGTGCGGCAAGGACGTTATAACGGTGCGCAGCGAAAAAGAGCTGCTCAAAGCTGCCGGTACAAGTCAGGAAAAAACGATAGTCCTTATGGACGACGTGGTTGTAAACGGCGATTTAAAGGTTGCCGCGCCCAACAAAATAGACCTCAACGGCTTCGGGCTGGAGGTCAAGGGGACGCTGTCCGCCGACGGCAGCGGCACGCTTGTCGTAGGCACGACGGCGCTGATTCTTGCCCGCCGCGAAACGGTCAAGGCGCAGAAAATAGATATAAATATGCCCCAAGGCCACGTGGAGTGGAACGCAAACATCGAGCTGCCCGCATCCGCCGCCGCAAGCGCGGACGCGATGACGGTAGTTACCTCCGCAAGCAGCTTTGTGTTCAAGGGCGTATTCAAAATCGGCGGCGCCGAAGCGGACATTATGCTCACCCTCAAAGGCGGCAGGTTTGAAATAAGCAATTTGTCGGAAAGCTCGGCGGCAACCGTGCTCGTACCCGAGCAGGCTGTCGGCGCGGCGGTGGAAAACCTTTCGCAGGGCGCAATGCGCGTCGAAGCCCATTCCGACGTTGCGGTGGGCGGCGAAGTGGAAATTTCCTCCAAAAACTCCGAGGTGAACGTAACCGCATTGGAGTCTCAGGCGGAAACCAAAATAACCGTTACCGACGGCACGGTCAAAAAGATTGACGCCGCAGGCGCGCAGGTTGTCGTAGCGGAGTCCGCGCAGGCGGGCGACGTCGTAGCCGAAAAGCTTGAAAACAACGGTACGGTTACCGGCGCCGTCGTTGCGGACGAGATTGTAAACAACGGCACGCTCGCGGAAGAAAACGTAAACGCGGCTTTGAAAACCGCGGCAAAGAAGGCTTTGAACGACAGCTTTGCTGCATATTCGCAGGACGATTACACCTCCGACAATTGGGCTAAGCTGACCAAGGCAAAGGACGACGGTCTTGCGGCTATCGACTCCGCCTTGACGGAAGCTGCAATTCAGTCCGCCAAGAACGCGGCTCTCGACGCCATGGCGGCTGTGGAGACAATAGCCGAAGCGACGGCGGAAGCCAAGGCCGCCGCGACGGCTGCGCTCAAAACGGCATTTGAAGGATACACGGAGACCGATTATGACGCCCAAACATGGGCAACGCTCAAAGCGGCTTACGACAACGGTCTTGCGGCAATCGAGGCTGCGACGGATGTTTCCGCCGTCAACACTGCAAAACAGACGGCTCTTGACGCTATGGCTGCATGCGTGCCCAAGGACGTCGAGGCTTTGACGCAGGCAAAAGCGGAAGCAAAAGCTGCAATCGAGACGGCTTTCGAGGCTTACGACGAGGACGACTACGCCTCCGCAAATTGGACGGAGTTGACAATAGCTTACAACAGGGGGCTTAATGAAGTTGAGGCTGCAACAAGCGTTTCCGCAGTCAACACGGCAAAGCAGACGGCAATAACCGCTATGGCGGCGGTCAAAGACAACGCAACTCTGCTTGCCGAAGCAAAAACAGCCGCGTTGGCAGCGCTGGATGCGGCAAAAGCCGAATATTCTCAGGCCGACTACGCAACCAATTGGAGCGTTCTTGAAAAGGCTTACAACGACGGCAAAGCCGAAATCAATGCCGCCGCTGCAATCGAGGCGGTGAACTCCGCTTTGCAAAAGGCGACGGATGCGATGGCTGCCGTCAAAAGCGACGCGACGCTGCTTAAAGAAGAGCAAGCAAAAGCAATCGACGAGTTGAACAGGGAGTTCGAAAGTTACAAAGTTACGGATTATAACCAAAATTACAAGGATATCCAAAACCTGTATAATCAAGGCATGAGCGCAATCGAGGGCGCAGAGACAGTCGAAGATGTGCAAACCGCGCTTAGAACGGCTGTTTATGGAATGAAGGCTGTCAAGTCGGACGCAGTCTTGCTTGCCGAAGCAAAAGCCGCCGCGACAAAGGCAGTCCAAGAAGCATTTGACGGTTACAAAGCGCAGGATTACAACGCCGACAATTGGGAGTCTCTTGAAAACTTCAAAGAAGACGGAATTAAGGCAATTGCAAACGCGAGCAGAATATCCGACGTAGAAAAGTTTAGAGACGAGGCTATTGCCAATATGGCGGCAATCAAGACCAACGCTCAAATCCTTGCCGAAGCAAAAGAGCTTGCCAAGACCGAGCTTAAAGCGGCGTTTGACAAGTACAATCAAGCCGACTATACGCAAAATTGGAGCGCTCTTGAAAAGGCTTACAACGACGGCGTTGCCGCTATTGACAAAGCCGAGTTGCCGAGCCAAGTGACGAGCGCAAAAGAAGCGGCAGTCAACGCCATGGCGGCAGTTCAAGCCGACGCAACGGAAGTCAAAAACGCCGATTCGCTTAAAGCGGCTGTCGAGGCGAAATATATTAAGATAATCCTCGCGGCGGATATTGACAACGCATACATAGAGGTAAATTACGACCTCACGCTCGACCTCAACGGTCACACTCTGACCTTGGCGGACAGAACCTACGCGGTGGTCAAGGTCAACGGAGGCGCGCACTTCACGCTTTGCGACGGCAGCGCAGCCAAATCGGGCAAAATCAAGTCCGACTACGCCGGCATAATAGCCATTGGCTCTGACGCCGACAAAGCCGTTGTAGAAATAAACGGCGGCACAATCGAGGTTGACAACTCCGCTTATTGGAGCAACGGCGCAAGCAATGTGGGTTACGCCGTTTACGCCGACAATGCGGAAGTAGAAATGTGGGGCGGCGAAATCATAGCCAAAGGTCAGTACGTGACAGAGGACGACTCCGTGTTCGGCATCAACCTGAGAAACGGCAGCTCCGCGACCGTACACGCAGGCAAAATCAAGTCCGACACCTACGGTGTTGTGGTTTATTACAACAGTGCGTTTACCTTGGACGGCGGCGAAATCACCGCCACCTGGTTTGCAATTTCGGGCAACAACCTTGCTCCCGCGGCAGATATTACCGTCAAGAGCGGTTCCGCGACGAGCACGGAGGACGTTGCGATTTATATGCCGAGTCAGGGCAGCCTGACCGTGTCCGGCGGACACATCAAGGGACTTGCGGCAATCGACGCGCGCATGGGCGAAATCGAAATTTCCGGCGGCACGTTGGAGTCCACTGCGACAGAGTTTAAAGCGCTTACCAAAAAGCCCGGCGGCGTTGCGGTATACGACGGCAGCGTGGTGCTGTTCAACGTGGAAATGTACGTCAACGACAATACGACAAGCAGACCTACGGGCGACGGCAACAACGACTTCAATGCCGTTGTGACGGGCGGCACGTTTGTGAGCGCAATCGAGGACGGAACGTATTTCTCGATTTATCTCTGGAATACGACGACGCAAAGCGTCACACTCGGTATAGACTCGCAGTACGGCAAAATCGCCTGGTTCGATTTTGTCGACAGCGCGGTAGTCAACATAGTGGAAAACTGTCTTGCGGATTATGCGGAGGAAGATTATTCCGCGGCAAACTGGCAGGCAATCCTTGACATTCTGGACGCGCTTGAAACCAAGCTTGCAACCGTGACCGACGTCTCGCAAATCGAGGGCAAGGTAAGCGCGGCGCAGGCGAAAATGGCGGAGATTGCAAAGGCAAAGACGATTGCTACCGCGGAGCAATTCGGTCAAGCCGTCGCAGAGCAAAAGGACGGCGACGAGTGGAGAATCGGCGCGTCGTTTGAAGTCGCTCCCTTTGAAATCACAAGCTCCGTTTCCGTTGTCGGCACGGCGGCGGACGTAACCCTCACGGTAAATGCGGACGCGCATTTTGTTACGATAAAAGGCGCAAACATAGAGGTTTCGTTCAAAAACATTGCTCTTGCAGGCAAAATCGATTACAACGGAATTTACTTTGATTCCGCCGCGACAGGCGCAAAGCTCACGTTGGACAACACAGGCATATCGAACGTCAAGAGAGGCGTTTCGATTGCTGCCGACAACGCATCGGTTGTCATAAACAGCAGTGAAATCGTAGCCCGTTATTACGGCGTGACTGTCGGCGCAAGCGGCGTAGAGCTGTCTGTCAACGGCGGCACGGTTCAGGGCTGGGCGGCGATTATGTTCACCGCCAACGGCTGGACGGTCGACCGAATCAAGAGCAACAAGGGTGCGGTTGTGAACGCGCAGGACGCCGAGCTTGTGGGCAGGTCCATTTCCGACGAGGGATACGGCATTGTCGTTGTGCAGCAGGATTACAACGGAGCGGAATTGACTTTTTCCGACTGCACAATGATGACAACCGTCGAGGATGGCAAAACCGGCGCGTGGCAGGGCGGTATTGTCGTCCGCTCGTACGGCAACAAAATCTCCGTCAGCGGAGGTTATATCGAAAGCAGTAACATAACCGAGAGAAATCTCATGGGTATGGCTTTGGTAAGTTTGTACAATACGTATTTCGCGCAAACGGAAGCCGACCCCCAAGACAAAGCCAACGAGTTCAGTATTTCTAATTGGGAAATCGACGAGAGCTTTGAAACTCCTTTCGTCCTCAGAGACGGCATAGATACTTTGACGGTGGACTTCGGCGAGCCGTTGGAGGGCACCTATGCAGTGCAGGACGAAAGATGGTACGACATAAACAGCACGACCGAGAATTACTCTGTCGAAAGCGACCTGACGGCGATTGTAGACCAAGATTTTTACGTCAAAAACCAAGGCACGCTTACGATTAAAGCGGGGGCTACGCTGACCGTCGAAAGCGACGTAGCGTTCTGGCTCAACGACGGCAATACGCTTGTGATTGAAGCCGGCGCGACTTTGGTGGTAAAAGGCGCGGTAGTGGAAGGCAAAATCGTAAACAACGGCAGAGTCGAGGTTTACGGCGAGCTTGCCGAGCAAACAAGCATCGAGGGCAACGGCGAGTGGGTTTACGGAAATGTTACCGAGGCGGAGCAGCTCAAGGCGTTGTTTGCCAACGAGGCTCTGACCAACCTGACAATCATACTCGGCGCCGATTTCGGAACCGAGGAAGCAAGGTCGGAGATGAGTCTGACTTTGGAGCGCGACGCGGTTGTGACGCTTGACATGAACGGTCATAGCATTTACAGCTCCGCACAAAAGGTTTTCCGGCTTAACGAGGGAAGCCTGACGGTGGAAAACGGTCTTATTGACGTCAATGCGACGAGTCAGGGATTCGCTTTTAAAATAGAGCCTTTGTCTCAGGACAAAGTCGCGACGCTTAAACTCGGAAGCGGGCTTGCGGTGATTTCCCACACATATGCGCCTGTTTTCCTTGTACCTCAAAGCAAAACGGACAACAACGTTTTGAATGCGGTTCTTGTGACGAAAGCGGACATCACTTCAAAATGCAATTATGCTGCTATACAGGGCAACGGAAATAGTCACGGCACTTCCATAACAATCAACGGCGGCAAAATCAGCGGAGAGCTCACGGCGATATATCATCCGCAGTACGGCGAGATGACCGTCAACGGCGGTGAAATTGAAGGCGCAACGGCAATCGAAATGCGCGCGGGCAAGCTGGTTGTCAACAGCGGCACAATGATAGGCAACGGCGACCCGTTCGAGTCTGACCCCAACGGCAACGGCGCGACCACGCTGGGCGCGGCGGTCGCGGCAGTGCAGCACACAACCAAGCTTGATTTGAGCGTGGAAATCAACGGCGGCACGTTGCAGGGAGCAAGAGCTTTCTATCAGGCAAATTTGCAAAACAACGGCAAAGAGGCGCTTGAAAAGATTTCAATTACCTTGGGCAAGAGCGCTGTTTATGACGGAGAAATCATTGTCGACAGCGCGGAGGCGACAATCGAGGACGACCAAAGCACGCGTTACTACATGACGCTGCAACAGGCGGTGGACGCCGCCGAGGACGACGAAACGGTCGTCGTCGTCAAGGATTTGTCGGCTTCGGGCGCGGAGTATTTCATTACGCTTGACGACGAAAGCAAAACCGTCACGGTTGACCTCAACGGAAAAACGCTTTTGTATACGGGCAGCGGCACGGGAAGCAATCCGCAGAACGGAGAAGCGATTTCCGTGAGCGCGGGCAAGCTCGTCCTCAAAAACGGAACGGTCAACATGGTGAACGACGAAGCGGGCGGCTCGGTTTATTGGGGCATAAGAGTGCACGGCACGGGCAGCCTTGCCATGAGCAAGGTAACCGTAAAGAGTGAGGACTCTCCTCTGTTCATGAGCGCCGTTTCGGCGGGCGGCAAGATTTACCTTACCCTTGACGAATGCCATATCGAGGGCGTTTACAGTGCGGTTTACATGAACGGCAGCACCTCCCCTGCGGAAATCACAATCAACAATTCGACAATCGTCTCTAAGGACGTCGGTATATACGTTTCCAATTCGGTAAACACCGGAAACAGACAAAAGCTGACAATCACAGACAGCACGGTGACAGGCACGACCGCGATTGAAGTAAAGCACACCGACGCAACAATCACGGGCTGCACGCTGATAAGCACTGCGGCGGAGCAAAAGTCGCAAATCAACGGCAACGGAAGCTGCACCGAAGGCTTTGCCTTTGCCGTGGCGGGCAACAACGCGTCCGACAAGACGACGGGCACGGTTGTTGTGTCGGGCTGCAAGTTCTACAACGGCAAGCCGTCCTCAACCGACGCCGAAGAAAATGGATTCTATTTCGTTTTCACAACGGCGGAAGGCGCGTCTGTCACGGTTGACGGCGAGGCGGCGGACGAAACTGCCGTTTACGGCGCATACGAGGCGCGCGTTTCAAACGCATGGTTCGATACCTTTGAAAACGCCGTCAAATACGCCGAAGCAAACGGCAAAACGGTTGTTCTGCTTAAAGACGTCGAGGTAGGCGAGGCGGGTAACGCCGCGACGGGACTTGTCGTTTCCGGCACGGTCACCGTAGACTTCAACGGCTTTACCGTTTCAAACGTCGGCACGGGTTACGCCGTTGTTGTCAGCGGCTCTGATGCGAAAGTCACTCTGATTGACTCGTCAAAGGAACAGACGGGCGGCATTTACGGCGGCAGCGGAGGAAACAATCAGGCGCTGCGCGTTCAGGACGGAGCCAAGGTAGAAATTTACGGCGGCAATTACAACGTCGGAGGCGACTCGCAAGGCGAAGGCAACTCCACGGTGGCAATCAGCACGGATTCCGTCGTATACATATACGGCGGCAGGTTTGCAAGCGAAAAAGCATATAAAGGCAAATATTTCGTGCTCAACATTCAGCAGACGACGGGAGCAAAGGGAGAGTTCAAAGTCTTTGGCGGAACCTTTGTCGGACAAAACCCCGCGGACGGCGACGACGCGCTCGGCGGCAGCTTTGTGGCGGAGGGCTATGAAGCGTTTGTGAGCAAGGCGGCTACGGACGACTCGCTCGCGGAGTACACGGTGGGCAAAGTGTACGAAGCGGGCAGCGAGGAGGCTTTGAGAGGAGCGATAGAGGCTGCGCAAGGCTTCTCGGTTGTCAGACTGACTGCCGATGTGGAGCTGACAAAAGAACTGAAAATCGAGAACGTCAAATTGATGATTGACTTCAACGGACATACCGTATCCAACAAGGGAACGGGCTTTGCAATTTTTGTCAAAGGCTCGGAAGCGAAAGTTATTTTTGTCGATTCGTCGGAAAAACAGACGGGCGGCATACACGGCGGCAGCGGAGGAAACAATCAGGCGCTGCGCGTTCAGGACGGAGCCAAGGTAGAAATTTACGGCGGCAATTACAACGTCGGAGGCGACTCGCAAGGCGAAGGCAACTCCACGGTGGCAATCAGCACGGATTCCGTCGTATACATATACGGCGGCAGGTTTGCAAGCGAAAAAGCATATAAAGGCAAATATTTCGTGCTCAACATTCAGCAGACGACGGGAGCAAAGGGAGAGTTCAAAGTCTTTGGCGGAACCTTTGTCGGACAAAACCCCGCGGACGGCGACGACGCGCTCGGCGGCAGCTTTGTGGCGGAGGGCTATGAAGCGTTTGTGAGCAAGGAGGCTACGGACGACTCGCTCGCGGAATACACGGTGCAAAAAGCGCAATAATACTACTCCTTTTATTGCCCGAGAGTTTTCGGGCGAGCAACGAAAACAGACCTGCCGATGAGTCGGCAGGTCTGTTTTGTTTTGTACTGAAATTTGTTTTAAAAAATCCGACGCGCGCCGCGTCGGATTTTTGTCTGTTTTTAGTGTCGGGCGGTCAGTCTGCCGTCTCCTCCGTTTCCGATTCGTCCGTTTCTTCCGTTGCCGACTCGGCTTGGGATTGCTCCCTTTCTTCCGTCTGCTCGGCGTCGTCGTTTTCAAATGCGGTGACTGCGGCGTTTTCAAGCGTTTCGGACGCCTGTAATAAGTCTGCGGCTTCCTCCGTCGGAGGAGGGCTTACAAGCTCGCAGGCTTCCTTGCACATTTCCTTCTGCTCCTCGGCCTTTGCGAATTTCTCCGCGCCCTCTACGTCGGGCTTGTAGGAGTTTTCGAGTTTTATTACCTTGATGTGTATGGAGTTGAACGTGACTCCCAAGACGTCCTTGCAGGCGGTGGCTATGAGATAACGCAGCTTTTCCGTTGTCGAGCTTACCTCTTGCCCGCTGATTTTTATCTGAACTCCAAGCTTGAAGCCGGGCTTGTCGTCCTGAGTGATTATCAGCTTTTTGACTCTTACCACGTCCAAAGACTTTGCCGCCTTTCTTACAAGCCGCCTCACCACGCGGGAGGTGGTGGAAACGGCGTTCATGTTGTCGGAATAAAGCACCATTGTGGAAAGTCCCGAGTCGCCCGCAAAAATTTCTATTACAAGATAAACGCCGAGCACGGTGTAGATGATTGCAAGCACGATAACCAAACTGTGCACTACGCGGTTGCCGTCTATGTAGGCGGCGAAGTCAAACGCACCGAGCGTCACCAACAGCAGGAAAAGCGTGACGAGAAAGCCGACGATGACCAATGCTACGGTGGCGATTTTTTGCAATGCTTTTTTCATTTGAGAAACCTCCGTATGTTAATTTTATTTTATGCTGCCTGCGGCAGTTTAAATCGTTTAAACTATCAGATTGACAAGCCTGTTGGGTACGATTATTGCCTTTTTGACGCTTTTGCCGTCAAGAAGCGCGGCAATTTCGGGATTGTTCAAAGCCGCAGCTTCTATTTCCGCTTTGTCCGCGTCGGCGCTTACGTTTATTTTGCCTCTGATTTTGCTGTTTATCTGAACTGCCAGCTCAACGCTCTGTTTTTGGAGCTTGCTTTGGTCGCACACGGGGAAGGGCGCGTTGAAAACGCTGAATTTTTCTCCGATGTTTTCCCACAATTCTTCGGCTATGTGCGGGGCGAGAGGGGCAAGCAGTCTGACAAGCGCGTTGGCGCAGTCCGCCATAACCGTGCCGCTCGCGCCGCCCTTGTCGGAAAGGCGGTTCATGGCGTTTACAAGCTCCATCATCCTTGCTACCGCCGTGTTGAAGGAAAATTTGTCGTAGTCGTCGGTTACTGCCTTGATTGTGGAGTTTAGGACGTAGAGAAGCTCGCCGTCGTCGCTGCCGCTTCCGCCCGCGTCGCGGTTTTTGCAGGCGTTGAGTACGACGCGCTCCACCCTTTCAAGCCATTTTACTATGCCCTTTATGCCGTCGTCGTTCCAGGGACCGCCCTCGACGTAATTGAAGCCGAAGCCGAGATAAACGCGCAGCGCGTCGCTGCCGTAAAGGTTTACCCAATCGTCGGGACTGATTACGTTGTCCTTGGACTTGCTCATTTTGGTTCCGTCGGGACCGAGTATGGTGCCCTGATGCACGAGAGACAAAAACGGTTCGTCAAAATTGAGGTAGCCCATGTCCCTTAGCGCTTTGGTGAAAAACCTCGCGTACAACAGGTGCATGCAGGCGTGCTCCGCGCCGCCGATATATTTGTCTACGGGTAAAATTTTGTTTACCGTCTCCTTGTCGAAGGGCGCTTTGTCGTTTTTGCTGTCCGCGTATCTCAAAAAATACCAGCTGCTGCACACAAAGGTGTCCAGCGTGTCCGCTTCGCGCACGGCTTTGCCGCCGCAGCGGGGGCAGGTCGTATTCATAAAGCCCTTGTGCTTTTTGAGAGGACTTTCGCCGTCGGGACGAAAATCCACGTCGTAGGGCAACAGCACGGGCAGCTCCTTTTCCGGTACGGGCACCGTACCGCATTTTTCGCAGTAAACTATCGGTATGGGCGCGCCCCAATATCTCTGACGCGAAACAAGCCAATCGCGCAGACGGTAATTCACTTTCAGTTCGCCCTTGTTTTTACGCGCCAGCTTTTCCACAACCGCGCGGCGCCCCTCCTCGCTTGTCATGCCGTCGAATTCGCCGCTGTTTGTCATGACTCCGTATTCGGTAAAGGGCAAGTCGTCCTTTCCCTCCGCGCCGCAAACGACGCGTTTAATCGGCAAGCCGTGCTTTTGGGCGAACACGAAATCCCTTTCGTCGTGGGCGGGCACTCCCATAACGCAGCCCGTGCCGTAGGAGTAGAGCACGTAGTCGCCGATAAGTATCGGCACTCTGTCGCCGTTTATCGGGTTGAAGGCGTAAGCCCCCGTGAAAACGCCCGTTTTTTCTTTTGCGGTGGAAAGTCTCTCTATTTCGTTGACCTTGGATGTTTCAAGACGGTATTCCTCGACGGCTTGCCTGCGGTCGGGCGCGGTAATCTTGTCGACAAGCGGATGCTCGGGCGCGAGAACGACGTATGTCACGCCGAAAAGCGTGTCGGCGCGCGTCGTGAACACGCGGAAAGCGTCCCTGTCGGCATTGTCGACGACAAATTCTATTTCGCCGCCCTCCGACCTGCCTATCCAGTTTTTTTGCATCAGCTTGGTCTTTTCCGGCCAGTCCAGTGCGTTAAGACCGTCCAGCAGCTCCTGCGCGTAGTCGGTAATTTTGAAAAACCACTGAGTAAGGTTCTTTTTCACGACCGTGCTGTGGCAACGCTCGCATTCGCCGTCTGAAACCTGTTCGTTTGCAAGCACCGTATTGCAGGAGGGGCACCAGTTTACCGGCGCTTCCTTTCTGTAAGCAAGCCCCTTTTCGTACAGCTTCAAAAACATCCACTGAGTCCATTTGTAGTAGTCGGGCATACAGGTCTTGACTTCCGCGTCCCAGTCGAACATTGCGCCCATGTTTTTGAGCTGTTCTTCCATGATTTCTATATTTTTAAGCGTGGAATCCTGAGGGTGTATACCCGTCTTTATCGCATAGTTTTCGGCGGGCAGTCCGAAGCTGTCGAAGCCCATAGGCTCGAATACGTTGAAGCCCTGCATTTTTTTGAAGCGCGCGTAGCTGTCGCTCAATGCGTAATTGTACCAATGCCCTACATGGAGCTTGGCGCCGCTCGGATAAGAAAACATTTCCAGCACGTAATGCTTGCGCGCGGTGTCGTTTTTGTCGAATTTGTACAATCCGGACTCCTGCCAGATTTTGTTCCATTTTTTTTCTACGCTTATATTGTCCATAAACTTTATAATAATACATGATTGCCCAAAAGTCAAGGTTTGACACGTTTTAGCTTGCGCGAAGAAAGCGTTTCCGCGCTTGACCTCGGAATAAAGCGGTTGTATAATATAAAACGTCAAAAGCGCGGCGCAAGTCCGAACCGCGTTTTAAGCCTTAAAAGGAAAACGAAAAATGGATTACATGAAAGAGTCTCTAAAAATGCACGAGTTGTGGCGGGGCAAAATAGAAATGGTTTCGAGAGTGCCGCTTGCAACGAGAACGGATTTGTCGCTTGCCTATACGCCGGGAGTGGCGCAGGCGTGTCTGGAAATCAGGGACGAGCCCGAAAAGTCCTTTGCCTTGACGCGCCGCTTCAACACCGTGGCTGTGGTCACGGACGGAAGCGCGGTGCTCGGGCTTGGCGATATCGGAGCGCTCGCGGGTATGCCCGTCATGGAGGGCAAATGCGTGCTGTTCAAGGAGTTCGGAGGAGTGGACGCGATTCCTCTGTGCGTGTCGAGCAAGGACGTCGACGAGATAGTTTCCGCCGTTTCGCTTTTTGCGGGCAGCTTCGGCGGAATAAATTTGGAGGATATTTCCGCGCCGCGCTGCTTTGAAATAGAAAAAAAGCTGAAAGAAAAACTCGATATACCCGTTTTTCACGACGACCAGCACGGCACCGCCATAGTGGTGCTTGCCGCCTGCCTCAACGCGCTTAAGGTCGTGGACAAAAGTCTTTCCGATTGCCGTATCGCGGTGTGCGGCGCGGGAGCCGCGGGCACGGCTATCGCCAAACTTATGCTTTCGGCGGGCGCGGGCGACGTAATTATGTGCGACAAAGCAGGCATAATCAACAGGGAGCAGCACGGCGGGGACGTTCGCTTCGGCGAAATAGCGCGTCTTACAAACAGAGAAAACCGCAAAGGAACGCTTGCCGACGCGGTTAAAGGCGCCGACATTTTTGTCGGGGTTTCCGCGCCGAATATTCTTTCGCAGGATATGGTCCGCTCAATGAAGGACGACGCGATTGTTATGGCAATGGCAAACCCCGTGCCCGAAATTATGCCCGACGCGGCAAAAGCCGCGGGCGCGCGCGTCGTAGGCACGGGAAGAAGCGATTTTCCCAATCAAATCAACAATGTGCTGGCTTTTCCCGGCGTGTTCAAGGGAGCGCTTGCCGTCAGGGCGCGCGAAATAAACGAGGAAATGAAGGTGGCTGCGGCGCACGCCATAGCCGGACTTGCCGCGGACGGCTTGTCGGAGGAATATATCCTGCCCGACGCGCTCGACAAAAGGGTGGCTCCCGCAGTGGCGGAGGCAGTCGCTCTTGCGGCGAAAAAAACGGGGGTAAACAAAATCTGATTTTGCTCGTAAAAGGCGCAGTCGGTATAAAATTTTTTTAAGGAGAGATAAATTAAAGGATATGAAAAACGACGGAATACAAAACAGCGAGGTTTACGAAAACGTCTTGTCGGCGGAGAAAAACACCGATTCTCCGACAGGCGCGGACAGCCGCGTTTTGTCAATCGACCGAATGAGGGGAATTTGCATTTTCATTATGGTGGGTTCCGTGCTGCTTTCCATGTTCGGCGACACGTTCAAGGCAATCGCGGGACTGTACGGGCACGGTGCGTCCGGCTGGCAGGTTGTAGCGGGCAACGCGCACTTTGTCAACGGCGGTTACAGCGGTATAGCGTTTGCGGACGTGTTCGCGCCGTTGTTTATTTTCGTCATCGGTCTTACCTTCTGTTCGAGCTTCAAGCGCAGGGAACAAATGTACGGCGCAACGCGCGCCTGCTTTCAGCTCGGAGTGCGGTTCGCCGCGTTGACGGGCTTCGGCGCGGTTGTCGACGGCGTGTCCTGCCTGCCCGATATGTTCGGCGGAAAGTGGAACGAAATGCAGTTTGCCGACAAATTTTTCGGCGTGGCTTCCTTTGTGCTCATTGCCGCGCTTTTGGTTCTTTTTGTAAGTCAGTTTGTCAAAAACCGTCGTTTCGGCGAGGTGTGCGGCGCGGTGTTCAGATATATCGCGGCGGCTTTGGGCTTGGCGGCGCTGTTTTTCGCGCTGTGCGGGCTGGGCGAGAAAATCGGACAGGCCTTCGGCACGCAAATTCTGTACGAAACGTCTAAATACGGCTTTGCCTGGGACACTCTTCAAAACATAGGACTTGCGGGACTTTTGGCGCTTCCCTTTGTCAAAACGGGCAAATGGGGCAGACTTGCCGTAGTTGCGGCGGCTTACGCGGCGCTTACCGTGGTCTATCAGCACAACGGCTTCGGGATAAGCGAATGGGTTTTGGAAGGCGGCATAGTCGGCGGCATCGGCTGGGCGGGAATTTTGCTGCTGGGCAGCGTTTTCCGCGACATAAAGGAGGACGGACAAACGCTTTTGTTCTGGCTGCTGTCGGCGGGCTTCGTGCTCGTTTCCGTAGTTTTAATCACTTTTCTGGGCTTTATCGCGTCAAAGCGCGGCTGCACTCCCGTTTATTGCGTGTTCTGCGCGGGAATAGGCGGTTTGCTTTGGGGCGCGCTGGGACTGCTTGACGGCTTCAAATGCAAATTCGCTCTGTTCACCTGGTGGGGCGGCAGCTGTTTTTTGACTTACGTTCTCAGTCTTGCTTTCGGATTTGCAATGGAGGCCGTGCTTGGCTCGGGAACCTCTGTGCCGCTTGCGCTGGCAATAGGCGTTGTCTGGCTGGCGCTCATGACTCTTATGAATTGGCTGCTTGCAAAAAAGGGTAAGCACGTAAAGATTTAAAATTTCGTTGAAAATTAAGAAAAGGGAGCGGAAAACGCTCCCTTTGTTTGTTTTGATTTTTCAGCCGCACATTTTGGCGAAGGCTTCGAGATAAATATGAGCCATTTGCATAAGCCTGTCTATGGACACGTATTCGTTTATTTCGTGAATCACCTGCGTGTCGCCGGGGAAAGACGGACCGAAAGCCACGCACATGGGCAGCATTCTCGAATAGGTGCCGCCGCCGATTGCGATGGGCTTGGCGTCGCAGCTCATTTCCTTGTTGTAAACCTCCAACAGACCTTTGACGAGGGGACTGTCGGCGTCTACGTGCAAAGGCTGCTTGATGTGTCCCTCTTCTATTTTGAAGCTGTCTATGCTGTTTTTCTTCATTGCTTCCGCGACAAAAGAGTCTTTGTAGGTGACGGGATACCTTACGTCCAGCTTGATTTTGAGATTGCCGTTTTTGAGGCTCACCACGCCTATGCTGTGGGTGATTTTGCCGCTCACCTCGTCCTCGAGCGGGAAGCCCCACGCTTTTCCGTTTACGTCGCGGCACATTTTTTCCGCGACAAACGCAAGAGTTTTGTCGTCGGGCAGACAGGCGGACAGAGCGCGGAACATTTCCCACGTAGCGTTTACACCGGTGTGCGGCATGGCGCCGTGAGTGGATTTGCCGCGCGTCAAAAGCTGTATTCTGCCGTCGGCCTCTTTGACTTCGACGTTGAACTTTTCAAGCGGCTTTAAGTCAAGGCTTTTGTCCACCAGAGCGGTGCACAGGTCGGGCACGACGTTGGTGCGGCTCCCCGCCGAAATGTCCAAAACCGCGTCGGACACCTTGCCTACGTCAAGCTCCATGGCGTAAATTCCCTTTTCCACGTTTATGACGGGAAAATCGCCGTCGGGAGATATGGCGAGGTCGGGCATTTTTACCTTGGTTTTGTAGTATTTTATGCACGCCATATTGTTTTCCTCGTCGCAGCCGAAAATCAGACGCAGCGTGCGGCGGGGACGGAATCCGCTCATTTTGAGCGCTTTTGCGGCGTAAAGACAGGCAATCATGGGACCCTTGTCGTCCATGGTGCCTCTGCCGTAAATTTTGCCGTCTATGATTTCGCCGCCGAAGGGAGGGGCAATCCAACCCTCGGTTACGGGCACGACGTCGAGATGTCCCAAAACGCCGAACACCTCCGCGTTTTTGTCGTCGGCGGCAAAATCGAGATGTCCCGCGTAGTTGTCGCAGTTGTAGGACTTAAATCCCATTTCCTCGCCTTTTTTCAGAACATATGCAAGGCAGTCCGCGTTGTTTTTGCCGAAGGGCATACCCGGCAGCGCGTCCGTGGTGACCGTTTCAAAGCGCAGAACCTTTTGAAGCGTTTCTATCATTTCAGCTTTTAAGGAATCCAATATTTGTTTTCTGTCCATCGAAACCTCCGATTAAAAAGAAACTTACGCGATTATTATACACAAAAAGGCGGCGATATGCTATCATTTTGTCAGAGGTTTATTATGAAAATCCAAAGCGACAATATCGGACACAAAACGAGACTGAGAAACAGATTCGTCAACGAGGGCATGGAAAACTTCGAGCCGCACGAGGTATTGGAGGTTATGCTGTACAAATCCTTCCCTTACAGCGACACCAACGCTCTCGCCCACCGCCTGATTGACCGTTTCGGCAGCTTTGCCGCCGTTCTCGAAGCGCCTTACACCGAGCTTGAAAAGGTGGAGGGCATGGGCAGAAGCAGCGCCATTACGCTCAGTATGTGGCGCGAGTTTTTCAGGTATTACGAGCGAAGCAAAAGGATAGGACGCAACGAGCTGTGCACGGTAGACAGGCTGCCGCAGATTGCGTCGGCGTTGCTGAAAGGCTCCGTTACCGAAGAAATGCACGTGCTTTGCCTTGACGTCAAAAGCAGACTGCTCGGCACGGTCAAAATTTCGCAGAACTCGCCCACCTTCGTTTCGGCTACGGTCAGGGAAATCGTCGAGCGCGCTTTCGGCTTCAACGCCGCAGCCGTTGCGGTCTGCCATTCCCACCCGTCGGGCAGCGCGCAGCCAAGCTCGGAGGACGCGCGTTTCACGGCAAACCTGCTTGCCGTTTGCAGACAGCTGGGCATGGGGCTGTCCGACCACGTTATTGTGTCGGAGGAGGGTATTTTCAGTTTCAGAAGAAGCGGAGTATTGGACCTGATTGACAGAAAAATAGGAAAGATGACTGAAAATATCGTTAATCTCAATCTGTAAAAAAATCCCGCTTTAAAGCGGGATTTAAACTTGTTTATTCTACCTTGCCGCCGTCGTTGATGTAGAGTATACCCAACGTGTTAGGCCCGCAGTGGCTGGTAATCGTGCAGCTTGCGGTTGTTTCGATGATTTCTTTGAAAGGGGTTTGTTTGAGACGGGCTTTTACCGCCTCCACCAACTCGGGAGGGAATTTGGTGTGCGTCACGAATATGCGCGTATAATCGGGATTGTCAAACTCGTTGAGAATGTCGTTTACGTATTTTTCCAAGACGCCGCTAAGCCTGCCCATGTATTTTTTGCCGACAATCATTTTGCCGTCCTTGACTTTTATGCAGGGCTTCAGGTTGAGCGCGGTTGCGGCAAAGAGCGCGACTCCCGAGCAGCGGCCTCCCTTATAAAGATAATTGAGTTTGTCGATAATAAAGCTTGCCTGAACGGAGGGAACTCTCGACGACACCTTGCGCACGATTTCCTCCTTTGTTTCTCCCGCCTCTCTGAGGTCGCAGGCGTACATCAGCAGCAGACCGCTTCCCGTAGAAAGATTTTTGGTGTCAATCACGGAAACTCCGTCGAGTTCTCCCGCAGCCGTCGTCGCCGCGGCGCAGCTGGTCGACATGTCTCCCGAAAAGCTGAAGTGAATAATCTCGTCTCCTCTGTCCAAGGCGGGTTGCCAATACTCCTTGTAGGTTTCGGCGTTGCAGGCGGAGGTTTTGGGAAGATTGCCCGTTTCTTTTACGTAATCGTAAATTTTTTCCGGGTTGAGCTCATAGCCGTCCTTGTAAGGCGTGTCACCGAGAATAACGGTGATGGGTACGAGCGTAATATCGTATTTTTTTACGTCCTCGGGCGAGATATCCATTGTGCTGTCGGCAAAAAATTTTATCATAATTTACTCCGGAATTTCGGTTTGGCGTGGTATTATACGGTAGCGGTCAAAAAACGAAAAGCAAACCGAATACTTTTTAAATATATTATACGACAACCGTCGGTTTGTCAATCAAAAATTATTTGCGCCAAAAAAGGTAGACAAAAAATTTGCGATTGTTGCGGATTTTACGGTTCCGACAAAAAAATGTTATGAAATTTGAAAAAATCACTCAGGAAAACATCGACTTACTCAAACCCTATCTCTACGCCTGTCCGCATCAGATGTGCGGCTATTCGCCGCTGGTGCTTACCATGTGGAGCGATTACTTCGACTACCGCTACGCGCTTTGCCGGGATACGCTTTTTCTTAAAATGCGCGACGAAAGCGGTGCGCAATATTTTTTTATGCCGATTTGCGACGTCGAAAACGGAGTCGAGCTGTTGCGCGAGCATTGTCGCGAAACGGGCGACAAGCTGCAATTTTTCGGCGTAGGCGAGGAATATGTGGAACTCTTTTGCAAACGGCTCAATGCGAAAAATCCCGTCGAGTTGGAAAAATGGGCGGATTATCTCTACGACGCGCGCGCGTTGACCGAGCTTGTGGGGAAAAAGTACAACGCAAAACGCAATCATATAAACAAATTCCGCAAAACCTATCCGCAAGCCGAGTTTAAGGACTTCAAAAAGGCGGACAGGGAAAAGGTTCTGGCTTTTCTTGAAAAATACAGCAAAAACGACCTGACGGCAAGTTATTTTTACGACAAAAACGAGGTCGCGCTTCTTGTGGAAAACTGGCGCGACGGCGAATACCCCGCAGGCTATATGGAAATCGACGGCGAAGCGGTGGGCTTTACCGTAGGAGACATTGTGGGGGACACCCTTTTCGTGCACGTGGAAAAATGTCTGCGGGATATTTCGGGAGTGTACGAGGCGACGACCAACGCTTTTTTGAAGCGGCACGTCACCGACGCGGTGAAATTCGTCAACAGAGAGGAGGACATGGGAATAGAGGGGCTGAGAAAATCCAAAATGTCCTACTATCCGCTGCGTCTTGTAAAAAAGTACAGAATCATAGAAAACGACTGAAAAAAACGGGCTGTCAAGCCCGTTTTTTTTTTCAATTAAGTCATAGGTGACAGGAAATAACTTTTTAGATAAATTTCCGTTATTGTGCGGACGCGGTTGCCGCTTCTTCGGGCTTTTTCTGTGCTTTGCCCTCTCTGATTTCTCCGTAAAGCATGGGGAGCAGCACGCTGAAAGGAAAATACGCCAACGCGGTAAGCGCCGCAAGACCGCCGACGGTCAAAGCGTATTGCAGCGAAAAAATGAGCGGTACGAAGATACAGACTATGCAGAACAGAGAAAGGTAAGCGACCGTTCTCTTTCCCCAAACGTTTTTCACAAACTGCTCCGCCGCAAGATAAATTACGCCCGCAAGCGCCGGTATAAGGAACAAAAATGACGCTCCTGAAAGCGCTATTGCCACAATCAGGTTGAGGATTGCCTGAACAGTCACGGCGGCGAAATTGAACATTCTCAACCCGTCTGAACGCAGCAGGTGCTTGGCGGCGAAATGCAAGACTGCAAAAATCGCGCCCGCGGTCAGTACCAATATCCAATCGCTGCAAGCGCTCCTCACGTTTACGAGACTCCACGGGTAACCGTTGAGACGTGCGGTAACCAAGGAAACGACCATTCCGACGGCGACGGCAATCGCAAGCCCGATCAGTACAAAGCCGATATACTTGCCCCAGCTTTTGAAATCGAACTGTTTTTTCAGCGCGCCGACGACAATCAGAGCCGTCAAGGCAAGCAGCACGCAAACCGCAAGCACGACGGCAGTCACCGAGCTGTATGAAACAAACACTTCGGGGAGAAAATTGAAAAACACTGCGTCGTGAGTGCCGTCGAAGTAATTCATATCCGAATATACTGCGTCGGAAACGTATTCTTCCACAATGGGCAAAAGCTGTTCTCCGTAATGCTGAACGGTTGCGGTATTTACGTTGGCGTAGCAGTCGCTCGGAACATGATAGTCGTTTATATCGTTAAGGGTGGAAAAATTGAGTCCGTTTTTTCCCGCCGCGAGAAAATTGGTGAAATCGGTGTAGTTTGTCATGACCGAATAGACCGCAGGCGCGACGGAATACGTTACGGGAGATTCGGCTTTTCTGAACAGCTTGATTACCTTGTTGTTTTTGAGCGACGTTTCAAACATATAAACCGCGCCGTTCATGCCGCGTGCCTCGACGTTGATGACGAGATTGACCTTGTTCATAAGCTCCGTATTTTTGGATTCGAGAAGAGAGCCGTACATATTCGGCTCCTCCGAGTCGGTAAAAAGAAAGTAGACGGAATTTTCCAACGCGTCTTTTCTTTCCGAAAAATAGCGCATAAGCTCCAACAGCGTCGCCACTCCGTAACCGTCGTCGCCCGCTCCGTAGGATTTTGCAAGCTCGCCGTAACGCTTTATGTTTCCTCTCGAATCGTAATGCGCCACCAAAAGCACGCCTGTTTCGGATTTTCCGTTCAGACACGCCAACACGTTTCTTATGTCGTATTCGCAGTCTATTTCGTTTGCCTCGACCAAATCCGCGCCCACATACTCTATGCCGTCCGTGGGGTTTTTGTTGCTCGGCGTGAAGTAGTTGCGTTCACGCACGTTTTCTTCTCCGACAAAGCCTTTCGAGACGTTGAGAATATACTGCCGCACCTCCTCGTGCGCTTCGTAATCGGTTACCGAATGCGGCTTGTCCGCAATCACTTGAAGGTGCTCGAGTGCGTTTTTGGAGTTGTATCCTGCGTCGTCGAAGGACATCTCGGACGGCGCGATTGTCAGAAAGCCGATGACGACAGCCAAAAAGGCAACCAATGTCAGCGTCAATTTTTTTATCATGTTTTAACCTCCGGTTGTTTAATCCGAAAAGGAATTATAAAGTATTTTTCGTCGAAATGCAAACGAATCGAGCGCTTTATTCCGAATGCCGTCGCGGCCTGATTGCTTTCGTTTGAAACTTCCCGCCAAAAATCTTGCCAACATCGTCGCTTTTTGTTAAAATAAATTTCAAGGCGGATTTGCCCGAAAAAGCTCAAAACGCCCGAAAGGAAATGGAAAAAACGCATAAAACAATCGTCGCGTTGGGCGGCGGAGAGATTAAAAGCAAAACAACTTTGAAAATCGACGAGTACGTTGCCTCGCTTGCATACAAACGCGCGGGCGGCAGGCGTCCCGCAGGTCTGTTTTTGGGGACGGCGAGTCACGACAGTATGCCTTATTTCAACAGCTTCCGCAAAACCTACACCTCGGTGTTTGACATAAAAGCGGACGTGGCGCTCACCGTATACGGAGAAATGGATTTGCCGCACATAGAGGAAAAATTTTTAAAGGCGGATTTTTTGTATATAGGCGGCGGGGACACAAAGTTTATGCTGGACAGCTGGAAGGAAACGGGACTTATCGGGCTTGTGCTCGACGCTTACGACAGGGGCGTGCCCGTAGCGGGGCTTTCGGCGGGGGCAATCTGCTGGTTTGACAAAATGTATACCGACTTCGACATCATACGCGGTCAAAGCAACGAGTACAAAATGCTTGACGGTCTGGGAATTTTGCGCGGGACGGTATGCCCGCATTACGACGACAGGCGGGAGGATTTTTTGCGCGCGTTTGCCGCAGGCGGCTTTGAAAGCGCCGTCGCGCTGGAAAACAACGCCGCTTTGGTGTACGAGGACGGAGCGCCCGTCAAAACCCTTTCGTCGGGCGGCCGCGTCTTTTCTTTAACCCGCAACGGAGAGGCAATCGAGGAAAAGGAGCTTTTAATCTGAATCAAACGGTTATTTACGGAGAATCAAAAATGGAAAAGAAAAAAACTTTTTATATCACGACGCCGCTTTATTATTCGTCCGGCAAGCTGCATCTGGGGCATTGCTACACGACCGTGATATGCGACTCCGTCGCGCGTTTCAAGCGCATGGAGGGCAGGGACGTGTTTTTCCTTACCGGCACCGACGAGCACGGACAGAACATTGCGCGCCGCGCCGCGGAAAAGGGAATGCAGCCCAAAGAGTATGTTGACGCGCTTTACGCCGACATAAAAAAGCTGTGGGAGCTTATGGACATAAGCTACGACAAGTTTATCCGCACCACCGACGATTATCACGAGCAGGCGGTCAAAGAAATTTTCACGCGTCTGTATGAAAAGGGCGACATTTACAAGGCGGAGTACGAGGGCTGGTACTGTTCGCCCTGCGAGTCCTTCTGGACGGAGGCGCAGCTTGTTGACGGCAAGTGCCCCGACTGCGGCAGAGAGGTTGCGAGGGCAAAGGAGGAAAGCTATTTCTTCCGCCTGTCAAAGTACGCCGACAGAATTTCGGAGTATTACCAAAGTCATCCCGATTTTCTGCTTCCGCACTCGCGCGTCAACGAAATGCTGAACAATTTTATCAAACCGGGACTAAACGACCTGTGCGTGTCGCGCAGCTCGGTAAAGTGGGGGGTGCCCGTGCCCTTTGACGAAAAGCACAGCATATACGTCTGGGTGGACGCGCTGAGCAATTACATCACCGCGCTCGGATACGCGGGCGGGGACGAGAGCCTTTTTGAAAAATACTGGCCCGCCGACGTCCACATGATGGCAAAGGAAATAGTGCGCTTTCACAGCATTATCTGGCCCGCCATATTGATGGCGCTGGATTTGCCTCTGCCCAAGCAGGTCTACGGTCACGGCTGGCTGCTTTTCGACGGCGACAAAATGAGCAAGTCCAAGGGAAACGTGGTAGACCCCTACGTGCTGTGCGAGCGTTACGGACTGGATGCGGTGAGGTATTACCTCCTGCGCGACGTGCCCTTCGGCAACGACGGCGTTTACAGCCTTGCGGCGCTGCTCAACCGTTCCAACGCCGACCTTTGCAACTCTCTCGGCAACCTTGTGAGCCGCACCGCCGCCATGATAACTCAGTATTTCGGCGGAAAAATGCCTGCGCCCGTCTGTCCCTCGGCGGAGCAGGACGACGAGCTTAAAGCCATGACGAACGCTCTCTGCGAAAGGGTGGGCGAGTGCGTTGACGCGCTAAATCTGCCCGACGCCCTTGCGGAAATATTCAGGCTGATAAACAGAGCCAACAAGTATATCGACGAAACTACGCCGTGGCTTTTGGCAAAGGACGAAAGCAAACGGGACAGACTGGGGACGGTTTTGTACAACCTTGCCGAAGCGATAAGAGTGTGCGCCGTTATGCTTACGCCCTTTTTGAAGAGCACGGCGGAAAAAATCCTCGCCAAGTTTTCTTTGAAGCTTCCGCAGGACTTTTCCGATGCGCGTTTCGGCATGCTGAAAGAGGGGACGGAGGTTGTAAAAGGAGAAAATCTTTTCAACCGCATAGACGTGAACAAAGAGCTTAAAGAAATGGAGCGGCTATGACGGATACTCATGTGCATCTTGACGACGCGCGCTACGGCGAGGCGGAACGGCAGGAAATTCTTGACAATCTGGAAAGGGACGGACTGACGGCGGTGATAAACGCGGCCTGCGATTTGACGTCCATGCGCGCGGGAGCGCGGCTTGCCGAGCGTTGCTCCAAGGTTTTTTTCACCGTGGGCTGTCATCCGCACGACGCGAAAAACTACGACGACGCTTTTGAAAGGGAAATCGTGCGCCTTGCGAAAAATCCCAAGGCTGTGGCGATGGGGGAAATAGGTCTTGACTATCATTACGACCTGTCCGAAAGAGACGTTCAGAAAGAGGTCTTTTCCCGCCAGCTCAGTCTGGCGCGAAAGCTCGGTCTTCCCGTAGTTCTGCATACGCGCGACGCGTGGAAGGACACTTTGGATATTCTCCGCGAAGAAGGGAGCTTTCCGCACGGACTGCTGCTGCACTGTTTTTCGGGCAGTGCGGAAATCATGAAAATCCTGTCGGAAAAGTACGACGCTTATTTTGCTTTCGGCGGCGCGATTACCTTCAAGAACTACGGCGGTGCGGAGCTTGTTCGCACGGTAGGCGAAAACAGGCTGCTGTGCGAAACCGACTGCCCCTATCTTACGCCCGAACCGTTCAGGGGCAAGGTCAACCGTCCCGCGTTTGTGAGGTATACTTTGGAAAAAATCGCGGCAATTAGAGGAATCGCCTTTTCGGAGGCGGAGCGCATTACCGAAAACAACGCGGCGCGTTTTTTCGGGCTTGAAAAAGCTGTTTGAAAATCAACCGGACACGCAGTGGGGAAGAGCCGACGCTCTTCCCCTTTTTGTCGGGAAACGCCTTTAAAGGCAAAAATAAACGCGAATTGCAAAATCGATAGAGATATGCGGAAAGCCGTTTGCAACGGAATTTGCGCAATACAAAGGGCTTAAACGACGTATTCGACAAAACTTTTTTGAAAATCCGCGTCAATACGCTTTCTTTTGGCGGCGGAATTTGGTATAATAATAAAAACAGCAAAGCAACGCTCTTTCGGTTGTCCTTTTGGAGGTTATATGGTAAAAAACACGACAGAAAACCATTACGGCGAAGAAAATATTCAGGTGCTCGAAGGGCTTGAACCCGTCAGAAAGCGCCCGGGAATGTATATCGGCTCCACCGACGAAAAGGGTCTGCACCACTTGGCGGTGGAAATCCTCGACAACTCCATAGACGAGGCGCTCGCGGGCTACTGCACGCACGCCTACATCACAATCAACGCCGACGGCAGTCTGACCATAGAGGACAACGGCAGGGGCATACCCTGCGGCATTCACAAGACGGAGGGCGTGTCTGCCGTCGAGGTTTGCCTTACAAAGCTGCACGCGGGCGGCAAATTCGGCGGCGGCGGCTACACAATCAGCGGCGGTCTGCACGGCGTGGGCTTGTCCTGCGTCAACGCTTTGAGCGAGTGGCTCGTCGTCGAGGTTGACCAGGACGGAAAGCATCATTATCAGAAATATATGCGTGGCGTGCCTCAGGCGCCTCTTGCGGTCAAGGGCGAGGCGGAAAGCACGGGCACGAAAATCACCTTTATGCCGGACAAGGAAATTTTCGACACCGTTTTGTGGGATTACGACAGGCTTAAACTGCGCGCGAGGGAGGTGGCTTACCTCAACAAAGGAATAACCATAGTCCTTGCCGACAACCGCGAAGGGCGCGCCAAAAGCGAAACCTTCTGCTTTTTGGGCGGCGTTGCCGAGTTTGTGGACAATCTCAACCGCACAAAGGAAAAGATTTTTACCGAAACGGTTTACATCGACAAATCCGTCAAGGAGGGCGAGGTGGAAATCGCGCTTCAATTCAACGACGGCTACAACGAAATTATTTATTCCTACGCCAACAACATCTGTACCGAGGAGGGCGGCGCGCACCTCGACGGCTTTAAAAACGCGCTGACCAAGGTGGTCAACGATTATGCCCACAAGCTGGGGCTTTTAAAGGACGAGGAAAAGCTTGCCGGCGAGGACGTCAGAGAAGGCTTGACTGCCGTCGTTTCGGTAAAGCTGACCGAGCCGCAGTTCGAGGGGCAGACCAAAACCAAGCTGGGCAACGCGTCCATGCGCACGGCCGTGGCGCGCGTGGTTAACGACGAGCTGGGCACTTATTTTGAAGAAAATCCCAAAGAGGCGAGGGAGCTTATCATCAAGTGTATTTCGGCGCAGAGAGCGCGGGAGGCGGCGCGCAGCGCAAGGGAGCTTACGCGGCGCAAGGGTGTGTTTGAAACGACAACCCTGCCCGGCAAGCTTGCCGACTGCACCGAGAAAAACGCCGCTTACAGCGAAATTTATATCGTCGAGGGCGACAGCGCCGGCGGCACGGCGAAAATGGGCAGAGACCGCCGTTTTCAGGCGATTCTGCCGCTAAGGGGAAAAATTCTCAATGTGGAAAAGGCGCGTCTCGGACGCGTTCTGGAAAACGAGGAAATAAAATCCATGATTACGGCTTTCGGCTGCGGCATAGGCGACGAATTCAACGAAAGCAAATTGAGATACAAGCGCATCATATGTATGACCGACGCGGACGTGGACGGCAGCCACATCAGAATTTTGCTTTTGACCTTCTTCTTCCGCTATATGCGCCCTCTGATAGAAAACGGACACGTGTTCATCGCGCAGCCGCCTCTGTACAAAATCACCAAAAACAAGCAGGACCACTATGCTTACAGCGACAAGGAGCTTAACGAAAAGCTGGCTCTCGTGGGGCGCGGCGGAGTGGTCCAGAGATACAAGGGGCTGGGCGAAATGAGCGCCGACCAACTGTGGCACACGACAATGAATCCCGAGTCGCGCATTATGTTGCAGGTCACTATGGACGACGCTTACGAGGCGGACGAAATTTTTACCGTCCTTATGGGAGAAAAGCCCGAGCTGCGCCGTCAGTTCATCGTGGACAACGCCACGCTTGTCAAGGAGCTTGATATTTAAGGAGAGCGCAAATGGCGAAGAAAGAAGAAAAAGTCAACATAGAATATATGAAAGCCCTCGACAACGCGACTTCAATCAAGGTCAAGGTTGACGAGGAAATGAAAAAGTCCTTTATCGCCTACGCAATGGCGGTCAACGTGTCGAGAGCAATCCCCGACGTGCGCGACGGCTTGAAGCCCGTGCACAGGCGCATTTTGTTTGCCATGAACGACATGGGCAACACTTACGACAAGCCCACGAAAAAATGCGCGCGTATTGTCGGCGAAGTGCTGGGCAAGTACCATCCCCACGGCGACATCGCCGTTTACGACGCGCTTGTCAGGCTTGCGCAGGATTTTTCGGTCAGATGCCCGCTTGTCGACGGGCAGGGCAACTTCGGTTCGGTAGACGGAGACCCCGCGGCGGCGCAGAGATACACCGAAGCGCGTCTTTCAAAAATCGCGGGCGAGCTTTTGCGGGATATAGAAAAGGAAACGGTGGATTTCTGTCCCAACTTCGACGACACCTTGAAGCAGCCTACCGTGCTGCCCAGCCGTTATCCCAACATACTTGTCAACGGCGCGGACGGTATTGCCGTCGGCATGGCGACCAACATACCGCCGCACAATCTGGGCGAGGTTATAGACGCCTGTCTCGCGCAGCTGGAAAATCCCGACATTTCGCTTGAAGAGCTGATGAGGTATCTGCCTGCGCCCGATTATCCTACCGGCGGCATTCTCATGGGCAGCGCTGCTTTGAAAATAGCCTACAAGACGGGGCGCGGCGGCGTGGTTCTGCGCGCCAAGTCCGAAATAGAGGAATATGCAAACGGCACGCGCACGCGCATTGTCGTGACGGAGCTGCCTTATCAGGTGAACAAGGCTGTGCTCATCAAGACAATCGCCACGCTTGTCAAGGACAAAAAAATCGACGGAATCAGCGACATTCACGAGGAAAGCGACCGTTTCGGCATGCGCATAGTCATAGACATAAAAAAAGAGGCAAACGCGCAGGTGGTGCTCAATTCGCTTTACAAGCACACGCAGCTGCAGGTGTCAAACGGCATAACTCTGCTGGCGCTTGCCGACGGACAGCCCAAAATCATGGGGCTGAAAGAAATACTTTCCTGTTACATCGCGCATCAGAAGGAGGTAATTGTCCGCCGCACCAAGTTCGACCTCGAAAAGGCGGAGGAAAGACACCACATCATCAAAGGTCTTGTCATAGCGCAGGACAATATCGACCGCGTGGTGGAAATCATCAAAAAGTCCGACGACCGCTACGACGCGCAGGAAAAGCTCATAAACGAATTTTATCTGACTGAAAAGCAGGCGGGCGCAATCCTGGATATGCGTCTTGCCCGTCTTACAAGTCTGGAAGTCACAAGTCTGCACAACGAGCTGAACGAGCTGGAAAAGCTGATTGAGGAGCTTAAATCCATTATCGCAAGCCCCGCAAAGGTAGCAAACATAATAAAGACGGAAATGTCCGAAATCAAGGAAAAATACGCCGACCCGCGCAGGACGGAAATAAGTCTGGATTATTCGGACATAAACATAGGCGACCTGATAGAAAAAGAGGACGTCGTGGTGAGCATGACGCACTTCGGATACGTCAAGAGACTGCCGGTAAACGAATATCACGCGCAGAAAAGAGGCGGCAAGGGAGTGACCGCCCACAAGCCCAAGGAAGAGGACTTTGTGGAGAATATGTTCATAACCAACACGCACGACGATTTGCTGTTCTTTACCAATTTCGGCAAGGTTTACAGCATAAAGGGCTATGAGGTGCCCGAAGCGCAGAAAACCGCGCGCGGCCGAGCCATTGTCAACCTGCTTCAACTGGGCGACGGCGAAAAGGTTACGACGGTTATTCCCCGCAAGGAAAACGCCCGCGGATATCTGTTTATGGCGACCAAGCGCGGACTTGTCAAAAAGACGGATATACAGGAGTTTGACTCCATACGCAAGGTGGGAAAAATTGCCATATCGCTCAACGAGGGCGACGAGCTTGTGGGTGTGGCGTTGACGCGCGGCTATGACGAGATACTCATTGCGTCCAGCACGGGCAAGTGCATACGCTTCGCCGAGGAGGAAGTGCGCGCTATGGGGCGCGAGGCTCAGGGCGTGAGAAGCATGAAAATAGACAAGGACGAGGCCGTCGTGGACATGACCGTGGTAAGAAGCGGCTGCGAGGTCATAACCGTTTCCGAAAACGGCTACGGAAAGAGAAGCGACATCACAGACTATCGCCTCCAAAGCCGTGCCGGCAAGGGTATAAAGGCGGGCACGTTCAACGCTAAAACGGGCAGGCTGGTCAATCTCAAACTTGTGGAGCCCGACGACGACATCATGGTCATAGCGGACAACGGAGTGGTCATACGTATGCGCGCCCGCGACGTGTCCAAAATCGGACGCGACACGCAGGGCGTGAGAATAATGAAATTCAAGGACGACAGCTCCAAGGTGGTCTGCGTAGCCAACACTCCTCCCGAGGCGGAAGAGCTGGACGGCGACGAAAACTGATTTTAAGGAAGGTTTCTTATTCATTTCTCCTTTTAAAACACCCCCGCGCATAAAGCGCGGGGGTGTTTTCAGCCTTTTATATCGATGACGACTTTAAAAAAGAGTTGAATTTTCAACTCTTAAAAAATCGGCGTTCAACTGTATGCTTTTGGATTGAGCACGCAAACGTCGGGCAGATTGCGGTAACGCTCGTCGTAGTCGAGACCGTAGCCCACCACAAATTCGTTTGGTATGGTAAAACCCACGTACTTAGGCTTCAAATCGCGTTGTCTGCGTTCGGGCTTGTCAAGCAGCGTGCATATTTCCACGCTTGCCGCGCCGCGCGTTTTCAACAGGTTGGTAAGGTAAGACAGCGTTATACCGCTGTCTACTATGTCTTCGATTACGAGCAAATCTCTGCCCTCAACCTTTACGCCGAGGTCTTTGAGCACGCGCACCTCTCCGCTTGACGTGCTGCCGCTGCCGTAGCTGCTGATTGCCATAAAATCCAACTCCACGTCCTCGGTTATACGGCGAACCAAGTCGGAAAAAAACATGACGGAGCCTTTCAAGACGCAGACGAGGAGAGGTCTTTTGCCTTTGTAGTCGCGGCTGATTCTGTCGCCGAGCTCTGCCGTCCGCTTTGCTATTTCTTCTTTTGAGACAAGTATTCTTTCGATGTTTTCGTTAAGATTCATCTTATGCTCCGAATTTTTATTTATTAAATTTTAGCGCGTCGGGCGTTTTCTGTCAACCGTTTGCGGCGCGGCGCGTTTTTAAGTCAAGTCAATGATTTTTGACGGCAACGCTTTTAGCTCCGTTCGTTTTTTTGTTTGCCGAAAACCTCTGTTTTTGCTCGGTTGCCCGCAAAGGGAAAAGCGCGGCGTCTTTTTTGTCTGGCAAATTCTCCTGAAATAAAATCTAAGCGACGATTGTTTAACGCCGTCCAAAAACGCTGTTCAATAGTTTTTTATTATTAGACAGTCGAAAAAAAATTTATTTTCTTTCGGACTGCGCTGTTGACAGACTTGAAAGGCGCGTTAAAATTAAGGTGCAAGGTCGCAAAACAAGGTCATACCGACGCGGCGCGGTGCGCCGCAACGAGGAGGAGAAGGAAAATTGGCATTACATTATATTGTCGGCAGCCTCGACAAGGAAAAAAATTTAAGGCTGACGCAGGTCCCCGAGCTGAATCAGGGGGAAAGCCGGGCGACGGCTCTCAGGGTGGACGTTCCGCAGGAATACGCCGATTTTGATTATTATCTGGAATTTTTCTGCCCCAAAAACAAGAAGTTTATTGTCGGACCGTTGGAGGAAGCCACGGACACCGTAGTGGAAAATCAGTTGGAATATGTGCTGGACGGCTGTATTCTGTCCGACGCGGGTACGGTGTATATTCAGCTGTGCGCACGAAAGGAGGGCGAGGAGCAGGTAATTTTCAAGTCGACGCGCAGCTCCAACGCTTCTTTTTTCGTCAACAAGTCCATAGACGCCGACGGAGAGCCTTATGCCTCGGAGGATATGCTTGGCAAGCTGCTTGACGCTTTCGGCGAGCTAGAAAGCACGGCGGAGTCTCTTGACGCGCACGTGCAGTCGGCGGTCGCGGCGGGGCAGTATGCGACTCAGGTTGCGGAAGGGCTTTTGGAGGACAAAGCCGACGGACTTTTCAAGGGCGAAAAGGGCGAAACGGGAGCGCAGGGCGAAAAGGGAGACAAGGGCGACAAGGGTGAAAAAGGTGACAAAGGAGAGCGCGGAGACGTCGGAGCGCAGGGAGACAAGGGAGAAAAAGGAGACAAGGGAGATACGGGCGAACCGGGCGCGGTAAAAAAATGGTATTTTTCCGTAGCCGAAATGCAGGCTGATTTCTCCAATCCCGAAATAGAATTCAACGATATTGCGGGAATAATAAGCGACGACGCGGACAACGGAAAAATTTTCGCAAAATTGACGGACGGCTGGACGTATGTTTCCACCTTTGTGGGAGTAAAAGGCGACAAGGGCGACAAAGGCGATAAGGGGGACAAGGGCGACACGGGAGCCACGCCGTTGTTTTCCGTCTCGGCGGTTACGTTGGATTCAAATCAGACGGCGTCGGTAAACCAGAGCGGAACGGCGGAAAACCCCGTTGTCGTTTTCGGAATACCGCGCGGCGCAAAGGGCGCGGACGGAGCCAAAGGCGCGGACGGCGCGAAAGGAGAAAAGGGAGACAAAGGCGAAAAGGGCGAGGACGGAGTCAAGGGCGACAAGGGAGACACAGGCGCAACGCCGCAGCTTAGCTTTGCGGTGACAAGCCTGCCTCCCTCCGCATCTCCTACCGTGTCGGTAAGCGGCAGCACGGACGCTCCGCTTGTCACGATAGGCATACCCAAGGGAGAAAAAGGAGACAAGGGCGACACGGGAGAAAGGGGATTGCAGGGCGTTCAGGGCAACAAGGGCGACACCGGCGACGTCGGAGCCACTCCTTCGATAACCGTCGAGGCAGTCAGCGTGCCTTTCAATCAGAACGCAAGCGTTCAAAAGAGCGGCACGGACCTCAATCCCGTATTTACGTTCAGTTTGCCCAAAGGCGAGCCGGCGTCCATGACGCTGGGCAATCCCGTGACGGGCTTTCAGAACGGTTTTGCTCTGGTTTCGGAAAACGGCTATCTCGGAGAAAAAAAGGTTGCCGATTTCGACAGGGTGGAAACAATTGCGACGCTGCTCAAATCGATGTTTTCCTTTGACGATACGACTTCGACGCTGTCGATAACGCTTAACACGACGCTTTTGTGAGGTGAGAGGAATGAAAGCATTGTTTGACGGAAAAGAAGCGTACAACATAAGCTTCGACGGAAAGTCGGCGGAGCACTTGATGCTCGACGGCACGCTCGTTTGGAGCCGCCCCAATCTATTTTTCACGCAGTCCCTGACTTTGCTCAATGTGTCGAAACTCAAAGAAAACGACATTGCCGTCGTGGATTCTCAACAAAACGGCGAGAAATTTCGTGCGGAGCGCATTTCGTCGGAAGAAAGCTTTTCCCCCGCCGAGCTTGCCGACGGCTATTATCTGATTTTGGGAGAATAACATGAACTTAGACGAATTTCTTGCATTATTAAGAGCCGATTACGATTACGGCACGGGGCAAGCCGTGCCTTTCAAAGAGGATTTCGTGCAGAGAGTAGCTGCGCTTCTTTCGGAAGCGCAGCCCACCTCGTCGCACTTGCAGCAGCTTTCGGGCATGGTCAACACCGTGCGCTCGGCAGTAAGAGACAAATTTGCTTTCAAGGAAAATCTCATCGTAAACGGCGAGCTTGACCTCGGAAGGGCAAGCGTTTACGATTTTCTTTACGCTTACATAACTCTGGGCAGAGCTTATCTGGAAAATCAGCTTCATCTGGCGCCCGTTTTCAACGAGACGGACAACAAGCTGGAGTTTTTTACCGACGGCGGAAATGGCGAAAAAAAGTTCGAGCTGAACGTACCGAGCGGATTTTACACTGCGGAGTTTATCGCAAAAATGAAGCTGCTTTACAGAGAAAGCAAGGACAGAACGGAGATTTACATCTACACTCGCCCCGCCGACGACACGGGCGGACAAAGCAAGGTCTCTTTCAGTACGCTTGCCGAAGAAATGACAATGCAGGTTGAAGGGCTGGAAAGTCTCCGCGTCAATTCGCGCGAAATGTGTTTAAGACTGTTCAACGCCAACAAAACGGCGGTTGCCGAGTTTCTCAATCAGGAGCCGCGCTGCAAACGCTCCGTCAACAAGCTGCGCAGCGCGCTGGGGCTAGACGCCATACCGCTGTTCAACATTTCCTCGGTTTTCGTAAACGGATTTATCGAAACGTTGCAGAAGGTGTCGGACAATCCCGACCTTTTGGAAACTTTTCACGGGCAGATTTACATACCCTCGACGATGAATTACATTGAGAACAATCCGGACAGCTGCGCGTTTCACTATCTCGCCAAATACACCGCGCTTGCCGTGGATTGCGATTGGGGAGGGCAATTTCCTTATCTGTGCAGAGTTTCGGGAGGGAGCGCGGAAAAAATCGACAGTCCCGTTTACATTTTCGACGGCTCGGATTTCGTGTCCGCAAATTAGCCCGCAGAGCGGCTTTTTTGTATCGGCGCTGACGCGCTCTTTCGTTTTGAAGGGGCGCGTTTTTTTTGTGAAGAATAAAAATAAAACAAACAGTGCATAACCGTCCGCAAGACTTGTCCACAACCTGTTTCGCGCCGCCTGCTTTGTCTGAAATAACTGCGGCTTCTTATGTGAAAATGCTTTCTTAAATGCCGCGCCGCCCCCCGCAAAAAGCCCGAAAATGTGCGAAAATCGGAGAAGTTATCCACTTATCCACAAAAATCCCCCATAGTTATCCACATTTATGCGGGAATATTTATTCACGAGCGGTGCGGATTTGTCTTTTTGATGAGTTTGACGGTTTTTTTAATTAAGCTAATTTTCTTGTATTCTTAATGTATCTATGTTGTGCGCGGTTTAAAATCCAATTATTTAAATAAGCGTTTTTATCAGAGGTGGAAGCTGAAAATCAAATCCGTTTTTTGCTGTTTAAAATATTACACCGCCGCCGCTGATACAAACGGCGCCTTTTGCGCACTCTTTTTTCGGGCGCGGTCGGATTTTGCCGTCGGAAAATAACTTGAAATTGCAAATAGAGAAACATAACACGGCAGATAATAGGGGGCAAAAATATCTTTCAGCGGAGAATACAAAAAAGGCAACGAAAATAAGATTAAAACAATGCCGCAAAAGCGGCTTTATATAGATAAAATAAACAAACAAGGAGTAAAAAAAATGAAGAAAAAAACACTGTCAATATTGATTTCGGTTTTGTTGACGCTTTGTCTGCTCTTTTGCTTTACGGGTTGCAGGGACAAAGTTATTTATGTGAGAATTTATGCGAAAGACCCCGTCAACGGAAAAGAGATAAAAGAAATATGGGGATATGAAGCGCACCTTGAATACACCGGAAGCAAAATCGATATAAGGGATGTTTTTGACATTAAGGTTGTCAAAGAAAGCAATGGAAAAACAATAAAATTTGCACAACCGATAATACGTTCATATTTTCTGAGTAGCGAAGGCAATTATCAAAGCTTTGTAAATCAAAAAGGAAAATATTACGTAGAGATTGAATGGAATAGGCAAGATGAATTTTTAAATTATTCATCAGCGCTTATGGATTTTTATTTGTACGTCGAATAATAGGAGAGAAGTAAAAATTTAAACTAAATATGTTTGCAACAAAAAAGGCAACGAAAATAAGATTGAAAACAATGCCGCAAATGCGGCTTTATATAGATAAAATAAATAAACAACAAGGAGTAAAAAAATGAAGAAAAAAACACTGTCAATATTGATTTCGGTTTTGTTGACGCTTTGTCTGCTCTTTTGCTTTACGGGATGCAGAGATGATTTTGCACACGTGATTATAAAAATAATCAATCCGGCAGACGGCAAGCGAATAAGAGATGGCGATTCAGTTACATTGTCTTACACAGGCGATTACATAAACTTAGACGAAGTATTGGATATTAAAGTTTGTAAGGCCAGAAATGAAAAAGTTGTCAAGAATGCAAAACCAACAATAACGATTACTCAAAAGATAGGATATGAATCTATAAAAACGAGCATTAAGGATAAGGGAGAATACTACGTTCAAGTAGAATGGAATAAACGAGGAGAATTAACAAATTATGGTTTTGATGACTTTAGCTTTGATGTTTATGTAGAATAAAAACAATTAAACTAAGAATAAAACAAGAGAGGTAAAAAATAATGACTAAAAGCACTAAAATTACAATTATTGCCGTTGTGCTGATATTTATTCTGGCAATCGGATTTGTTATACCGACAGGCAATTTGTTTGCTGCCACAGCAGATAATAAAAACATAAAAATAACTTTCAGCGGAGAATACAAAAAAAGCAACAATAAATAAGATTGAAAACAATGCCCGCAAATGCGGCTTTATATAGATAAAATAAACAACAAGGAGTAAAAAATGAAGAAAAAAACACTGTCAATATTGATTTTGGTTTTGTTGACGCTTTGTCTGCTCTTTTGCTTTACGGGATGCAGGGACAAAATTATCGATGCAAGCATTTACGCGAAAGACCCTGTCAGCGGTGAAGAAATACAAAAAATGTGGGATAGGGAAGTACACATTGAATATACCGGGGAGGTATTTGACATAAGAGAGGTATTTGACATAAAGGTTATCAATTCTGACACAGGAAAAGAAATAAAGCAAACTTATGCTACTATTAAAGCGTATTTGCAAAGCGATGATGGGTTCCATGAAGTCAGGAGCGATAGAATTGCCCAAAAGGGCGTGTATTTTGTAGATATTGAATGGAACCACCCCAGAGGATATTTAAAGTACACAATGGCATTTTTGGATTTTTATTTGTACGTCGAATAGCTTGAAATTAATAAATCGTTTTACTCCTTAAAAATAATAACATATAGTATTTGCTCCGACGGCAAGGAGCTTTGAAGAAAAACCTGCTCCGAAAAGGAGCAGGTTTTTTTACGCGGATTCAACGCGTTCAAATCCGTTGTTAAAAGTTTTAAAGTGTGCTAAAATATTCGGCGGAAAACATTTTGTGGAAAAAAGGAGTCGTTTCTTATGATAAGGACACGTTTTGCGCCAAGCCCGACGGGCTATCTGCATATCGGCGGTTTGCGCACCGCGCTTTACTCTTATCTTTACGCCAAAAAGACGGGCGGGAGATTTATTCTGCGGATAGAGGACACCGACAGGGAGCGTCTTGTCGAGGGCAGCGTGGAGAACATACTCAAAACCATGAAGGAGACGGGGCTGATTTACGACGAAGGTCCCGACGTCGGCGGGGAGTTCGGACCTTACGTGCAGAGCGAGCGCAAAAACGATTACATGAAGTACGCCTTGCAGCTTGTTGAGCAGGGGGACGCATATTTTTGTTTTTGCACCAAGGAGAGGTTGGAGTCGCTGCCCGACGTGAACGGCGCGCGCCGTTACGACAGACACTGCCTGAAACTGAGCAAGGAGGAGGTTGCAGCAAAAATCGCGGCGGGGGAGCCTTACGTCATCAGGCAGAAAATGCCCGACGAGGGCGTGAGCAGCTATGTGGACGCCGTTTTCGGAGAAATCTCCGTCGAGAACAGGGAGCTTGAGGACAACATACTCATCAAATCCGACGGAATGCCGACCTACAACTTCGCAAACGTAATCGACGACCACCTGATGAACATAAACTGCGTTATGCGCGGTATGGAATATTTGTCAAGCACTCCCAAATACAATCTGCTTTACGACGCTTTCGGTTGGGAAAGACCGCTGTACGTGCATATGCCGCCCATTATGCGGGACGCGCGGCACAAGCTGAGCAAGCGCGACGGAAGCGCAAGCTACGAGGATTTGCTCAAAAAAGGTTATTTAAAGCCCGCAATCATCAATTATATCGCGCTTTTGGGTTGGTCTCCCAAAAACGACCGCGAAAAGCTGTCTTTCGAGGAGCTGAAAGAGCTTTTTTCAATCGAGGGCATAAACAAGTCTCCCGCCATATTCGACGAGCAGAAGTTAAAGTGGCTCAACGGTCTTTATATAAAGGAGCTGACTCCCGACGAGTTTCTCGCGGCGGCGACGCCCTATCTCGACGAGAGCAAGGTTGCGGGCAAATACGATTACAAAAAGCTGTGCGCGCTGATTCAGGGCAGGGTGGACGCCCTGACGGAAATCCCCGACAAGGTAAATTTCCTCGAGGAGTTCGGAGAGTTTGACAATTCGCTGTACGTCAACGCCAAGCAGAAGTCCGACGCGGAAATCGCAAAACAAAATCTGCCTGCCGTTGTTTCCCTGTTGGAGGGCATACCCGACGACAAGTGGGAAAACGCCGAGCTTTACTCCGCGCTCAAACTGCTTGCTGAAAAAACGGGAGTCAAAAACAGTCAGCTGCTGTGGCCCATGCGCGTGGCGTTGAGCGGCAGGGAAAGCACTCCCGGCGGCGCGACCGAGCTGGCAGAGCTGCTCGGCAAGAAAGAAACTCTCAGACGGCTTGCTTTTTCCCTTTCCAAGCTGTGACGTTCCAAAACAAAAAAAGTCCGCGCCCCTTTTTCGGGGCGCGGTTTTTTGTTTCAAAAGAATATACACATAAAAACGCATTTGCGAAAAAATTAACTCAATTGCGTTAAAAAATCGCAACGGAGGCAGCCTGTCCGTTCCGCCGCGCAAAACAGGTTCAGCGCATGGATTTGAGCAGAACCAAAAGCGCGGTTTTCTGCTCCTTGTTCAGGTAGACGACGTACCTTATGATTTCCGCGTCGATGCTTAAAGTTTCCTCCTTTTTTTCTTCGGCGTCGTCGGCGAAAAACTCCGCCAGAGAAATGCCGAAAGCATTGCAAATGGCGCGCAGGGTTGAAAGTTTAGGCTCCGCTTTCCGCGCGTAAAGATTGTTCAGGGTGGATTGCGTCAGCAAAGCCTCCATAGCCAGGTTGTTGATCGACCAGCCCCTCTCCTTGCGCAGCTTTTCTATTTTTTCTAAAACTTCCATATACGTGCTTACAACCTTCTCTCATTTTATAATAAAATTAAGATAAAATTTAACTCAAAATAGTTGACAGTTAAACTCAAATGAGTTAAAGTAGACATGTCAAAGGCTGATTACTGCCGTTTTGCGGTGTTGCGGAACGCTCCTTGTGTCGTAGTCTAAAAAAATCCGTCTCCGCAAAGCGAAGCAATCCGCTTTGCAGTTTTATTTGCAAAAAAAATTATTGACAAAAGGAGAAAATAAAATGTATCGAAAAAGCAAATCCATGTTTGGTAAACTGCTCCTGCTGTTGCTGACGCTTTGCTGTGCGATAGTTTTGCTCTTCGGACTTGCGGCTTGTTCCGAAACGAAGGGTATTGCTTCCGCAGTCATCAACGACAACGGCGAGCTTGTCATCACCTATACCGACGGGACGAGCGACAACCTCGGCGTTGTTGTCGGTAAAGACGGCGAAGACGGAAAAGACGGTCAAGACGGAGCCCCCGGCAAAGACGGCGTTGACGGCGAAGACGGAAAAGACGGTCAAGACGGAGCCCCCGGCAAAGACGGCGTTGACGGCGAAGACGGAAAAGACGGAGCCGACGGACGCGGCATATCCAAGGTCGAGTTCAGCGCCGACGGCGCCAAGCTTGTCATTACATATACGGACAACACCACGCAGGAGATAGCCATACCCGCGTACGGAACGCAATGCAGCCACGAGAACGTTGAGTATCTCGTATTCGAGGAGCACACGAAGGAGGTTGCAGGCACATACCTGTTGGTATGCGAGGATTGCGGTTATTCCGAGGTTTTGCATGAGTTTCGTCATGATTACGGCGATGTAGAGGTTGTGCCTCCCACCTGCGAGGAAGAGGGCTACACGGGCAAAACCTGCACCATTTGCGGTCACGCTGCCGACAAGACGGACGTCAAAGAGCCTCTCGGACACGATTGGAGCGAAGAATATTACGTTGTGGAAGACGGACGCACCATCTGCGAGGACGGCGGTATGTACGTCAGAGTATGCTCGCGCTGCGACTTGGTAGAGTCGAAAGTAACCGAACCTATCGGTCACCGTTGCGAAGATTGGGCGGTTAGCACAACTCCCACTGCGAAGAACGCGGGCGAGTTGAAAGGCAGCTGCGAAAACTGCGGCAAGCAGCAAACAAAGACTTTGCCCGCATTCGATTCCGAGGAAGGTAAAGCGTTTTACACCTATACCGTGACGCAGGAAAAGAAATACTGCACGGACGAAGGCAAAGGTACCTATTCCTTTGAAATTGACGAACAGAGCTTCTCGTTTGAGGTCACGATTGCACCCACACAGCATACGCTCAACGGCAAAACAGCGACCGAATGGCTGAACAAGAGCGAAAACGCTTACAGCGTTGACATAACGGGCATAAAAGAGTTCCCCGACGACCATGCTACCTGCACCAAGCACGGCAAAGGCTACTACACGTGCGAGGAGTGCGGCGAAATGGTGTATGTAGATACTTACAAAGAGCACACGGTTGCACAGTGGACAGACAAGGAAGGCGAAAAAGCGACTTGCGACGATGCCGGCAAACAAATCGGCTATTGCTCGGTTTGCGAGACGGAGGTCGAAAGAGACGTTCCCGCTCTCGGACACAGCTACACATATAAGTTTGTGAAGGAGTCCGACAACACCTTCACTTTGATAGGAACCTGTACGAGAGACGGTTCGCACGTGACGACAGAAAAAGGTCTGACAGGCGTCAAAGAAGAGAGCACTCCCGCAACCTGCACGCAGGAGGGACTGATTGTTTACACCTACGTCAAAGACGGTGTCGAGCTGACCATAAAGGAAACAATCCCCAAAAAGCCTCATACGCTCAACGGCAAGCCCGCAACCGATTACGCCAACAGCGACAAGAACGGCGCTTACGACGCCACGGTTGAAGGTATAATTGAATTCAAGGGCGAGGAAGCGTCCTGCGCAAACGACGGCACCTACGGCAAGGGCTACTACATCTGCGAGGAGTGCGGCGAACCGATATATGTAGATACTTACAGAAACCATGTCTACGATCCCGATACGTTTGAAGTGACGCTAGAGCCCACCTGCACGGCGAAAGGCGAACAAAAAGGTTACTGCACGGTGTGCGACGCGGAAATAACCGAAGAAATCCCCGCTCTCGGACATGATGAAAATTGGGAGTTTGTTGCCAATGAGGACGGAACAAGCTTTACTCTGACTATCACCTGCAACAGATGCAATACGCAAATCAGTCAGGATACGAATATAACCGACGTCGAAGAAGAAGTGACCAAAGAGCCGAGCTGTTCCGAAGAGGGAGAAATCGTTTACACCTATACCACGGACGGAAAGACAGTGTCCGTTGCGGTTTCCATTCCCAAGATTGCCCATACGCTCAACGGCGAGCTTGCAACCGAATGGGAGAATGCAGACCACCGCTACGACGCGGATATGGAAGGCATAAAAGAGTTTGCCGACAACAAGGCGACCTGCACGACACCCGGCAAAGGCTACTACATCTGCGAGGAATGCGGCGAATTGGTGTATGTAGAGACTTACAGAAAGCACGTCTACGATACCTTTACAGACACGTATACAAACGACGACCCCTGCACTCAAGAGGGCACGAGAACGTATACCTGCTCCGTCTGCGAAAAGCAATATACGGAGAAACTTCCCGCCAAAGGACACGTTTATGTCGAAGACAGCAGAACGCTTCCCACAAACGAAAAGACGGGAACAGTAGTAATCAGTTGCGAAAGAGAGGGTTGCTCCGAAAAGATTACAATCACTCTTCCCATACTTACCGACAACTCTTACAAGAAGCAGGTGATTGTGGAAGCCGCCTGCAACAAAGAGGGACTGATACGTTATACGTATGAGTACAAAGTCGGCGAAAAAGTCGAGTATACGGTCACATTCGATATAGTCGTCGGTATGACCGACCACGAGCAATCCGAAGACGCAAAAACCTACACATGGATTGTGGACGGCGTAAAGTATACCGGGTACATCTGCGAAACGTGCGACAAGATGATTGTCACCGATTCGGAACCAGTAGAGGATGCCGCTTAAAAACACGTCAAAACAACATTCCTTTATATATACCCGATAAAACACAACGGCGC
>OGPK01000499.1_pt1 | contig 41400 bp, 39 predicted proteins | sample 1552921 | NCBI WGS metagenome assembly OGPK01 (sample SAMEA2580264, study PRJEB22360) | human gut metagenome | biome: human gut; feature: human-associated habitat; material: faeces | place: Denmark | collected 2008/2010 | reverse complement strand
GAAGCCATACTCTTCGAGGTACCAAGTTTACTATGGAACATAAACAAACCTAAAACTCAAGAAATATGGAAAATTTGAAATTAACTCATGAAGAACGAAGAATACTTAAGTTGAATGGAATTCTTCCACAATCAATTGCTAAGCTGGTTAAGTCTAAAGTTATACGATTAGCTTTCAAGTTAGGCAGTAGAATCTCAATGAGAGAATCTAAGAAATGTTATTTCATTGGAATCACTTTACCAAAATCTGAAAGCTTAGATCTGGAGTTATTTGAAGAACTGAAGAATAATGCTAATGAACTCAAAGAGATCATTCAAAAGTCTAAATTATGAAGAAGCTTAAAGTTGCCATGATAGTCTTTTTACTAGGATTTACTATTTACCTTTGCTTCAGGAATTACAAACTGAATCAACAACTCAGTATGTTACCTGATAAAGAGATCATTCAACATACTGATACAATTTATTTGAGGAAAGATTTCCTGCCAATTTCCTACGATAATTTACTTAACCCAAGTAGAATCCTTCTCTACAATTATCAGAATTGGGATAAACCTATTCATACCGCTAATAATCCTGATTCTATAATCTCAGAGAAGGATTCTCTTGTTCAATTAGTAATCGATAAGAATCAACTTACACTGAGTTTCCTTAATCAAAATTCAGGAATTTATTCTAGTAGGTTATTCAATATCGACTCTAATAACTACAAATATTCTTGGTATAACGGAAAACTTACCACACAAGAAATTAAATCTAGAATAAGATTAGTTCCTTATGTTTATGGTAAGTACCGACCCTTTAACAATCTATGGGATTTGGGAACAGGAATTTCAATCGAGACTAAGAGATTTAATTACAAACTGGGGATAAACAGTTTTTATTACCCAAGATATTTCTCAGGTATCAAAACTGATTTAGAACTGGTAGTAACTTATAAATTTTAGATTTTATGGCAAAGAAGATACAGGAAACACCTACTAACCTTACAAGAGAAGAATTATCTAATCTATCTAGGGTTACAACGGATGTTTTCTTTTTCAGTCTTTTTTGTTATGTGATACACCCAGTGAGAGGAAAGGTTCGATTTGAATTATACCCGTATCAAAAAGCAGTACTATACCAATTTATACTCCAGAGATTCAATATACTGTTAAAGTTCAGGCAAGCGGGTATTACAGAACTTATATCTATGTACTGCTTATGGCTGGCATCATATCATCCTAATAAGAAGATAAACATTATCTCCATTAAGGATACAACAGCTAAGAAGGTACTTAAGAAGATTAAGTTCATGTATAAGAATCTTCCATGGTATATGCAAACCCCGATTATTAACGGAAGAACTGGGGAATTTGGTTCTGCCTCTATGATTGAATTCGATAATGGTTCATTCATAGAATCCATCCCAACATCTTCCGAAGCCGGTCGTTCAGAATCTCTTTCTCTCCTGGTAATTGATGAGGCTGCAATCGTTCGGTGGGCTTCAGCTATTTGGGCAGCTGCCTTCCCTACGCTTTCCACCGGAGGTTCAGCCATCATCAATTCTACTCCATACGGTATGGGTAATTTTTACCATTCAACATGGGTAGATGCTATAGCTGGAGGTAATCCTTTCAATGCTATTCGATTATATTGGCAGATGCACCCAGAACGGGATCAATCTTGGTATGACCAGATGGCTTCTGCATTGGGTCCAAAAAGAACTGCACAAGAAATCGATGGAGACTTTCTTTCTTCAGGTAATACAGTATTTGATATGGCAGATATCAAGGCTATCGAAGATTGCTTAAGTGATTATCCAGTTTTAAAATATCGTTTCAATCGTCAGTATAGACAATTCAACGAACCAGATCCAAATAAACAGTACTTTATCGGTGCAGACGTTGCAACAGGTAGAGGCTCAGACTATTCTTCTTTCACTTGTATGGACAAGCTGGGAGAAGAACAAGTTGTGTATAAGGGAAGAATGGCAGTAGATAAATATGCTAGGTTACTGGGAGATACTGGGCAATTATTTAATTTTGCTGTTGTAGCTCCAGAATCTAACGACGTTGGTTTAGCAGTAACTTCTGCTCTTCAGTCAGAAGGATACCCTAACCTATATTACTATCAAAAGCTTCTGAAAAAGAAAGGTAAGTCCAGACCAGAGGTTGATAAATCTCCGGGTTGGTTAACTACCCAAAAGAATCGTTCAGTAATTATAGAGGGTCTAGAACAAGATATTCGAGAAGAGAATATTATTGTGAAGGATCCTTTCTTTGTTCAAGAAGCTCCTACCTTTATATATGATGGTTTGGGTAGACCTGTAGCCATGGGTAAACACCGAAATAATACTTCTGCTGTAGATGTGGATTTGGAAGGAGATGTTTATTCTGATGATGATATATTTGGTAAAGCTATTTGTAATCACATACGAAAAGGAAAAACTAATGTAATAATACAACCGAAATGAAAATTCTTAAGTTTTTTGGATTCGATAGAAGGAATCGATCTCCAATACAAGAAAACAAGGCTAATCCTCCAAGTAAAAAAGAGGAGGTACCTATTTCACCCGGTAGAGTATCGGAACCGGATGATGACCCAGGTAACTTCATTCATACATTGAAAGGCTTAACTCAGATGGTTACGCCTTCTTTTCGTGTTGAAGTGATTCAGCTTTTAAGGGATTTATATAAAGTGAATCCAGATGTTAATATAGCTTTACAGGATATGTTTAAGCTTGCTAATACTGGTCACAACATAACCTTCCCTAATAATACCGATAAAGAGGCTGATAAGATGAGAGATCATCTTTCTAAGGTATCCTCTAAATGGTCTAACTATACTGCTGGTATGGATGGCTTGGTAAACAAGATGATAGTTCAATTGATGATTAGTGGAGCTATCTCAGTAGAAGCTGTACCAAATGAAAAGCTTGAGGGTTTAGCTACTATATTATTCCTCAAACCAGACAGGATAGTATTCAAAAGGGAGAATAACGGAGTTTATAGCCCATATCAGAGGAACCTTCTTTGGAATGGTTCAAATAAGCAAGATTACATCAAACTTAATACAGAGACCTATTGCTATGTTGGTATGTATAATGATACTGATGAACCCTACGGAATACCGCCTTTCATGGCATCATTAGATTCATTAAAGGGTCAGCATGATATGAAAACCAATTTTAAACATATCATGGAAATCTGTGGTATGGTTGGTTTTCTAGAGGCTTTGATGGAAAAACCACAACAGAAACCTAATGAAAATGTAGAAGCTTACACTAAAAGGTTAAATAGGGAGCTAATACGTTTGAAACAGAATGTAAGGGAAGGTATGAAGGATGGAGTAGTAACTGGTTATATTGACGATCACCAGTTTAAACTGAACTCTACTTCAAAAGAGATGAGTAATATTGATAAACCCTGGAATATGAACCAGCAATCAGTTGCTAATGGTTTGGGAGTAAATGGTAACCTAATTGGGGTACAAACTTCCATTGGAGAAGGGGCAACTGGTATTATGCTTTCTAAGCTTATAAGTCAGCTAAAGAATATCCAAATGATAGTTTCTTATGTTCTTAAGTTTATTTATGAACTAGAACTACGTCTGGCTGGCTTTGATTGCAAGGGGATATCCATTACTTGGGGATCATCCACTATCTCTGATGAGGTTAAAATCCAACAAGGTAGACAGTATAAGATTCAGAACCTTGATTTACTTTACAAGGCAGGTATCATTTCTCAATATCAATATGCTTGGGAAATGGGTTATGATTCTCCTTCAGAAGAAGAACCAAGAGTTTCATTGGAAGACCAATTTGCTAAGGGAGGTAATTCAGACCCACAAGAGGGTACTAAGAAGAAACAGAGACAGGATGATAAGAATCAATCTGCTCGTAGATCAAGAGATAAAAATAACCCGGCTCCTTCACGAGGAGATCAAAATACTAAATCAAGATGAGTAAACCGATTACTAAAAAGAACAGAGAACATTTAGATTCTCTAGTGATAGGTAGTGGTCATACTATAATGGCTGGGTATATCCCAACCTCTATAGAACCACAAACTTTCTCGGAGAATTTTTATAAATGGGCTCAAACTTCTAAGGAGTCAGTTAGTCAATTTGGTTTTTGGGGAGGAGAAATAGATTATAATACCTATTATCCTGACTTGAAGCCAGAAGAACTTACTCCTAAAGATGAGGAGTTTATTGAACCAATGTTCAGATTATTATCTGCAACTATTGTGTCTAAGAACTGGAATCCTACCGATTTTGGTCAAAACGGAGTATTAAAAGCTTCTATGAGAATGCTTTTGGGACAAACAGTAAACTGTGACCATGAGACTAATATTGGTAATGCTATTGGAGCTGTATCAAAAGTTATCTGGCAAGATGAATACAAGGATGGTTCTTTTGTTATCCCTGCAGGTATTAATGGTATATTAAAGATTGATGGTAAAGCCAATCCGAGAATTGCTAGAGGCATTCTTATGGATCCCCCATCTATCCATTCTAATTCAGTAACAGTACAGTTTAAGTGGGATAAGTCTCATCCAGATATGGAAGAAAACGAATTCTATCAGAAACTGGGTACTTATGATTCCAAGGGAGTTATGGTACGAAGAATAGTTACTGAAATAGTAAGATACCTAGAAACCTCTTTGGTATCTCATGGAGCTGATGCTTTTGCTCAGAAGATTGGGGATGATGGTAAAATCATTAACCCTAATTTTGCCAAGAGAACTTGGGCTTCATACGAAGAATATAGAGATGATAAGTATAAACAGTATTTCTTCTATGATACGAAAACTGACCTAGCTTTGTTTAGTGAAAATAACGATACTTCCCAATCTTATGATGATAACCAAGGAAATCAAAATCCTAATAATAAAGATATGAATGAACTACAAAAATTTTTAGAAAGAATCTTTGGTAAAGATTGCCTTACTCTTACCGAAGGTACAGAGATGAACGAGGAAACGGCATTTGCAGCCATTAAGGAATTGGTTAATTCTCGTAATACTCTTCAGACTACTGTAGATAATTTAACTACAGAAAAAACTTCTCTTACAGAACAGGTTACTAACCTGAATGCAGAAGTTGCAAATCTGAAGGAAATGGCTCAAGTAGGTAAAAACCACATTGCATCTCTCCGTGAAAATGCTGTTGCAACCTATAAAAAACTTATGGGTGACAAAGCTGATGAAACTATCGTTACAATGTTGAATGCCGAAACTACTGGCATGGTAACTTTGATTTCTCTTACTAAGGATTACCAAGCTCGATTGGAAGATAAATTCCCAATGACTTGCGCTAAATGCGGTTCTCACGATGTAAGCCGTGCTTCTTCTGCAGCTGAGCCAGAAGATAAATCTAATAATCCATCTACTGCTCAGAATTCCGAAAAGAGTACTGAAGAGATTCTGAAAGGTATCTATTCAAACAAATTAAAATAATCTCTAAAATAAGAAGAATATGAATACACTTCATCCTACTACTAAGTTAGTAAACGAAGATCAACCGATGACTTTGTTTGGTGAAAAAACTCCCAGAGCGGTGATCTATAAGAGTGAATCTCACAAGTTGCATCAGGCTTTCAGTGTAAAGAAAGACAAAATTATTCATCAGGGTATGCCGGTAGCTTTGGATACCGATGGTAATATTGAACCGTATATCCCGGGTGGAAATGGCAGCAAGGTTTATCTGGGTATAGCTTTAACTGACAACATCAATCCTGCTTATCAGGCTCAAAGAAATTTCCCTGTAGAAGTAACCGTAGCTGTAGAAGCTTTCATGGTTGTAAACTGGGTAGCTAAAGAGGCTATGGAATGTGGGTATGTAAAACCCACAGATACACTGCTGATTGACCGTTTTATAACTGCTGAAACTTCAGACGATGAAACAAAATTCATTAGCATAGTACCGGCTGATGAAGCTAACGATATTATCCAGGTATTGGTACGATAATCATTAACTGAACATTAAAAGAACAATGAATACAGAATTTACACAATTAAAAATGGAAGACCTTAGAAAGGAACTTCCGGAAATGGTAAGAAGTTTGGAAGCATACCGTCAGGGTTCCAACAATACATTGCCTATTGAAGTTACTCTGGAAGAACTGGTACAGGGCAAATATGGTGTATCACAGGATGCCTTCTTCGAAAAGTTGGGTATTAATCCGAAGATTGATACAATGCAGAACATCTTCACTATGCCTCAACAGAACATACGTTGGATTGTGCCGGAAATCATCCGTGCTGCTATTACAACTGGTATGCGCCAGGCACCTTTCTATCCGAACATCATTGCTTCAGACCAATCGATTAATGGTTTGCAGGTAACTATGCCGATGGTAAATATGTCGGATGCTGCTCCTGCTAAGGTAAATGAAGCAGAAACAATTCCTTTGGGAGATGTAAGCTTCGGACAGAAATCAGTTTCTCTGTTCAAAATCGGTAAAGGATTTAAACTTACTGACGAAGTTAAAAATTACGTTTCCATCGACGTATTGGGAATCTATCTCCGTGACTTTGGTATTCAGTTGGGTTATGCTATGGATACTTTGGCAATGGATGTTTTGATGAACGGTAATAAAGCTGATGGTTCTGAATCTGCTCCGGTTATTGGTGTATATGAAACAACCAACGGTATTACTTATAAAGATTTGTTGCATATCTGGGTTCGTGCTGCTCGTATGGGCCGTAACTTTACTACTATGATTGGTGGTGAAGACCAGGCTATCGAAATGTTGAACTTGCCGGAATTCAAAGAACGTCACTCAGGAACTACAGAATCTACACTGAACATTAAGTCTCCGGTTCCCAATAAGGCTGATTTCTACATTCACCCGGGAACTCCTGACCAGCAGTTGTTGATGGTAGATACCAGTGCTGCTTTGATTAAGCTTACTGCTAAACAGTTGATGCTTGAATCAGAAAGAATCGTATCTAATCAGACTGAAGCCGTATATGCTTCTCTGACTACTGGTTTCTCTAAGATGTACCAGGATGCTGTTCTTCTGTTGGCAGCTAATAAGAAATTCTCCGAAGCTGGATTCCCGAGCTTCATGAACATTGACCCATATTTATTGGTTAACTTAGAATAATATCCGGGATTTCTTCATTGTATTTTGTCTAATTTCTCCCCCGAACAGTTTCAATACATTCTGTTCGGGGTTTTATATTATAACCTAAAATAAAAGATTATGGCTACTACTTATATTGTAACAATTGGAACTAATGCATACAGTTTTAATGACCAGGTAACAGGTATTTCAATTGCAAAAGGCGAAGAGAGAGAACTTACTGCTCGTCAGTACAGAACAAAACGTATTCAGAAAGCTTTAGTTTCTGGCCACTTAGTTTTAGTTCCGGATAAGAACAAAACTGACAAGTATACTGCTGAGGATATAGAAAAACTTGATAAAAAGTTAGCTGCTCAGTTTGCAAAGGGAATGGAGATTGATAAGATTGCCAAATCATATTCTCTTGAGGAAGTTAAGCTGATTGCTAAGAAACACGAAATCGAAGCCGACCCGAAAGATACCGTAAAAGATATCCTTGAAGTTTTACTTGAAGATTTCGAAGAAAACAAAGAATAAATAAATCCGAATATAAATGAAAAAGAATCTAGACTTCACATATGTAACATCAGGTCTGGAAGTTTCATTTAGAGTATTAACCAAAGTCCCGGCCAAATCTATTTTTGACTGGGACTTTGGCGATGATAAGGGAGAGGTTTTCAATGGTGGAAGACATCAATCTTACTCTTATGAGAAGTCTGGATTTTATGATGTAACTTTACATGTCACTAATTCAGAAGGATTAGATTTGACTTGTACAAGAACAGTAGTTGTATGTAATTATGGGCATACTACTCTTCAAGATACCATTTATAATTTGATAGATAGGTATATTCCCAAAGAATTACATGGGAGTATGACCATAGAAGATAAAACTGCATACATAACTAAATGGCAATTATATATCTTCCCACTAGTAAATCATACTATACCACCAGATAAATATAATGATGAATTATGGTATGAGGGACTAGAAAACCAATTAATTATGGAATTGGCAGTATGGGATTATCTCAATATACAAATACAAAATATCTTGTTGGTTGCAGGAAACAGTTTCAGAGAAATTATCTCCACTGAATCCACTGGACCAGACCAAGACGGTGATTCATCTGGAGAACATGCTAGAGGAGATAGGATAAAGCAAATTACTACAGGTCCTACTGAGGTACAGTATTATGATAAGATATCCGAAAGTGTATCTAGCTTATGGAGTACTTATTCAAAGATGATTCAACCTGGAGGATATATGGATGAACTAAGAAAGAATCTATGTATGCTGGCATCTAGGTTGGAGATATACTTACCATTCTGTGATCAAATCGAACGGTTAGTAGTACCAAGAGTAGTAAATCATCGAAAACCAACTCCTTTGGGAGGACCTAATCCAACAGCTCCTCTCAATAAAGCAAGTAAACCTTCGTTAACCATAATAGATAAGAAATCATGACAAAAGAACCTTGGAGAATGGTTAAGAACCATTCTTGGAATAGGTATAAAAAGATTATCACTGATTTCTTAGACTGGGATGCTGGAAGACAAACAATTACTTGGGCTAAACATGTTAATCAATATCTAAATCATGCTGAGGATGATAGCCCAAGATATTATAATATTCCCATAGAAGCTTTATGCTACTACAATGCTTTTAGGAACTGGCCAATAAATAAAGCTACAGTTTCTGGAGAATTAGATGATGAGAACCTTTCTATACTTATTTCAAAGAATTACATAGAACAAATCGGATATCTCAATCAGGAAGGTTATTGGAACTTTAACTGGTCTGAGGATAGATTTGTTATCAATGGAATAGTATATAAACCTTCTGGAGATACTCAAGTATCTCAGGCTAAGGATGAAGCTTTGGTATTCTTGGTAATCCTCAAAAGGGATAGAGATACTAAAATCAAATTCGTAGAACAAAATCCATAAAGATATGAAAATGTTAATGTTACGTTTCACCAAGCTTAACAATGTAGATGGGGATTGGTGGGACAGTAATCTTATAATCTTGAATGGACCTTCTGGAGTTCACCTAGAAATGCCTGGTACTGGTAATTCGGCTACTACCATGCAATCTATGACTGGTATGAAGTTCGTATCAAATTACCAAGATTACTTTGGAGAGGTATGGGATAAAGATATACCTCATATTGGCTTTGGCCAAGTTATTAAGTTCCGAGTTAGGAAATTACCCGATTATGCAGTAGTTATGGGAGATATCGAGGATGGAGGAGATGTTAACCCAGATAATCCAGATGATATCCCAAATGCTTTTGCCGGTAAAGAAAAAGAATATTTCAGAGGTAATAACTCAGAACTGTTATTGGGAAAAAATAAAGTAACACCCTAAAATATATACATATGTACGTTAGTAAATACTACACTTGCGAAGAAATTGACCAACGGCTATTACAGGGTTATTATGATGACTCTTTGGCTCATGGTTTTGTTGGAACTCTTAAAGAGTTCTGGGCATTCTTCTTATCAATTGCAAACAAGGTAGATAAGAAAGAAGGTTGGGATTTGTCAGAAAATAACTTCTCTGATGAATTGCTAGAAAAACTGAATGGGATTGAGGAACATGCTAATTACGTTACTAAGGTTTCTCAACTAGAAAACGACTTGAATTATCAAACTCAAGAACAAGTTGAGAAATATATACATGACTTAGTAGATGGTGCTGATGATGCTTTAGATACATTGAAAGAATTGGCTGAAGCATTAAACAATGATCCTAACTTTGCTACCAATATCACTAACCGATTAACCGAATTACGTACTCAATTAGAAGCTGAAGTAACTAGAGCTAAGGATCGTGAAAACGAATTAGCTTCTCAGATTAAGATTGTGAACGATAACTTGGTTAACTCGGTTAATAAGTTGAATGCAACTATCATTAAAGTAGTACAGGATATTACTAAGATGATCGAAGCAATAAATGCTCGTATTCAAAGGGTAGAAGATCGGGTTGGTGATTTGGAAGTAGAAACTGATAATAACTTAACCGAAGCTAAAGAATATGCTAAAGAATTGGTAGAAAAGGAAGCTGCTGAACGTAGAGCTGCTGATGAGAAATTAACTGAAACAGTTCATCAAGTACAGTTAGACCATACTAGGGATATTTCCGACTTAAACAACAAGATTTTGACCGAGACTTCAGAAAGATCTAATGCAGATGTAGCATTAGAATCTAAACTGAATACTGAAATCAGTGATCGTAAAACTGCAGACCAAGAACTTGAATCCAAGATTAATGCCGAAGCTGCAGCTCGTACTGCTCAGGATGAAGTATTACATCAGCAGATTGTAAAGGAAGTTTCTGACCGTCAGAATGCAGATAATGGTTTACAGCAGAACATTACTCAAGAAGCTCAGAACCGTCAGAATGCAGATACTGTACTTCAGAACAACATTGATAATGAAAAAGAAACTCGTATTGCTCAAGATGAAATCCTTAACCACAAGATTGAGGATTTGAAAACTCAGGCAGGTACAAATAAAACTGAATTGCTTGAAAAACTAGAGCAAGAAAAACAAGAACGTATTGCTGCAGATAATGGTTTAGATGATCGTAAGGTAGATAAGAGAGAAGGATATTCTCTTACTAAAAACGACTTTACTGATATTCTCAAGGCTAAATTGGATGGCATTGAAGAACATGCCAACTACATCACAAAAGTATCTCAGCTTATCAATGATGCGGGTTATCAAACTGAAGCAGATCTCCAGGCAGCTATTGAAAAGATTATTGGAGAAGCTCCCGAGGTTCTTGATACTTTGAAGGAAATTGCAGATGCTTTGGGTAATGACCCGAACTTTGCTACTACAATTACTAAGAAATTGGCAGCTATCACTGAGCAGTTGAATCAGGAAATTACCAATCGTACAGAAGCTGATACCCAGGTACAGGCTAATGTAAATAAGGAAGTTTCTGACCGTAAAGAAGCTGATACTGCACTTGAAGCTAAGTTGAAAGAATACGTTGATAATGAGGTAGATAAGATTACTGGTAATACTGATGGTATTCAAGCTAGTCTGAACAAGGAAATCCAAGATAGAAAAGATGCAGATGCTGCATTACAGGCGGCTATCACTAAAGAAGAAACAGATCGTAAGGCTGCAGATGCTGCATTAGATACTAGAGTAACTGCTAATGCTACCAAAATACAAGAATTGGCTTTATCTATTCAGGATGCAGTAAATACTGTTAAAAACGAACTTCAGGCTAAGATAGATGCTTTGCAAACAGAAGTAAATGCTAACAAGGCAAATATCCAACGTAATACTGACCGATTGAATGACCAGATTACTAAGGAAGCTGAAGATTATGCTGAATTAAAAGGTATGGTTAATGCGGAAGCTGAAGCTAGAGCCAATGCTGATACTAATCTTAAGTCTCAGGTAGATAAGGTAATTATCGATTTGAATACTGAAATTTCAAAGAGAGAAGCGGGTGATACTGTTTTACAACAGAATATTGATAAAGAAATCTCCGATAGAACTTCGGCAGATACTTTATTAGATAATAAGTTCACTGGCTTGATAAATACTGAATCTACTGCCCGGGCAAATGAAGATGAGAAAATCAATGCTCGAATCGACCAGGAGATTAAAGATCGTAAGGCAGGAGATGATGCTTTAAGTACTAGAATAGATAGCCTTAATAGTGGAGTAACTGGTTCTTTAGCTGAGCTCAGAGAGAAAGTAACTAATAACACTACTGCTATTCAAATAGAAGTAGAAAGAGCTAAGGCTGCTGAACAAGCCATTAAGGACTCTCTGACTACGGCTATGGAAAACCACAAAGATGATTTGGCCGTTATATCTAAAAATATCAGTGATGAGGCTCATAGTAGACTACAAGAAGATATCAAGCTTCAGAATAATATAGATACAGAAACTCTTAATCGTACTCAGGCAGATACTTTGTTAGAGAACAAGGTTGCTCAGGAAGTATCCAATAGAGTTCAGGCTATTGAGGATTTGAATAACCGAAAAGTAGATAAGGTAGATGGTAAAGAACTTTCTTCAAATGACTTTACTGACTTATTAAAAGATAAGTTAGATAACATTGAAGAATTTGCTAACTACATCACTAAGGTATCTCAGTTGGAAAATGATTCCCATTATCAGAATGCCGAACAAGTAGAAGCTGCAATTCAGAAAATTATTGGTTCTGCACCAGAAGTACTTGACACTCTGGGAGAGATTGCTAAGGCTTTGGGAGATGATCCTAACTTTGCTACTACTATGACTCAGAAACTTACTGAGTTAACTACTAAGCTTGAAACCGAAATTCAAAACCGTATTGAGGGTGATGATGGATTGGAAACCAGGCTTATAAATCTGGGTAATAGTATTAACAGGGTAATAGAGGATTTAAGAACTTATGTTACTGAAACTCGTACTGAACTCTTGGCAAGAGCTAATAATCAGGATGCTCTTATCAATCAGAACTCGGCAAATATCCAGAGAAACTTGGAATTAATCCAGGATTTTCAAAATAATCAAAGTACTGGTTATCTTGAAATCAAGGAACTGTTGAATACAGAAATTGAGGCTAGAAAGGCTGAGGATATTCGTATTGAGGCTAAAGTAGATAAGAATACTCGGGATCTTACTACAGAACGTAATGAACGTATTGCTGCAGATAAAGTTCTCCAGGATAATATCGATGCTGAAGAAGCTGCAAGAATTGCTGCTGATAATGCTCTGGGTAAACGTATTGACAAGGAAATCCAAGATAGAAAAGATGCAGATACGGCATTGGATAATAAGTTTACCAATGTCACTAATGACCATGAGACACGGTTACAGGCTGAAGAAGCAACTTCAGATGCTTTACCATTGACTGTGATTACAGAAATTGACCCGAACCCAGTTATCAATGGTACTTCTGCTGAAGTAAACTTTAAGAGTTCTGTAAAAGAAGAGGGCAATCTTTATGGAGAACCCAGGTCTGATAAGTTTGCTATTCCTGCTTCTACTGATACCAAAGCCGGTCTTCAATCAGCCGCAGATAAGAAGAGATCGGATTCTATGCCTAATGATTATATCACTGGAGCTAACTATACTCCTAAAGCAGGCGTAGTTACTACTAACATAAATAGAAGTACCTATAATTCTGATGAAGGAATACAGAAATCGAATGATTTCACTGTAGATATACCTGCTTCTACTGCAGAAAAAGCTGGTGTACAAACTGCTGCAGATAAGAAATTATTTGATTCTATTCCTCGGACTGTAGTAGTTGGAGAAGGAGCAGCTTCGGATGCTAGCCTTGTTAGATTATTAGTAAACCGAAAGACTGTAAGTGAAGGAGTATATAAAGATGATAATAGTATTTTATATTTACCAGTGGCTTCAACTACTAAAGCTGGTACCATGTCTGCTGCGGATAAGGTTAAGTTAGATGAAACTTTACCTAATCAAATTGCTAAGGAAATCCAAGATAGAAAAGATGCAATTGAAGCTTTGGACGGTAAATCAGAAGCCGCTCTTGCTCAAGAAGTAGCTGATAGAAAAGCTGCAGATACTGCTTTAGATACCAAGTTTACTAAAGCTGTAAACGATGAAGCAACTGCTCGTACTTCTGCTGATACTGCATTGGGTGCAAGGATTGATAAAGAGATTGCTGATAGAACTGCGGCAGACACTGCCCTTGATACTAAACTGCAGAATAACATTAACACTCTAGAAGCTAAGCATGATGCCTTTGTAGCAACTAAGGGCCAAGCTAATGGATTGGCTTCTTTGGATGGTAATGGATTAGTACCATCTAGTCAATTGCCTTCTTATGTTGATGATGTTATCGAGGGTTATGCTACTTATGATGTCAGTGAAACTGGAAAGCTGAGCAATATTAAATTATACTCTGACCCAGACCATGCTAACCCTATTACTGGAGAATCGGGTAAGATATATCTGAATATTACTCCGGATGAACCTCCCTATCAATTCCGTTGGTCAGGTACTCAATTTGTAGATAGTAATACTTCTTCTCTGATTTTGGGAGAAGTTACTGGTACTGCTTATGATGGTGCTAAAGGTAGAAAAGCTACTGCTATAATCAACAGTATTCCAAATACTATTCTAGATACCCTAGAATTTGGTCAAGCGTATACCGATTATGTACAATTAAAATATCATTATTATCGTAAACAATTTGTAACTGATCAAGATGATCATTATACGGCACAACCTCATAAACAGGTAGATATACCTGCTTCTACTGCAGAAAAAGCTGGTGTACAAACTGCTGCAGATAAGAAATTATTTGATTCTATTCCAGATACTATTATAATTTCTGGTAAAGGGGTAGTTCAGAATACAGATAAAGTTTGGGTACAGATCAATAAATCTACTAAAGCTAATGGAGTATATGGTGAAGCTACTACACAAACATTAGAGATTTTAGCTGCTAATGCTAATCGAGCTGGAGTATTGACTCGGGAGATGTTCAATAAACTTAACTCGGGTCTGAATGGAGATATTACCAATGCCCTGAATGAAGCTAAGGCTTATACTGATGCTGCTAAAACTACATTAGAGAGATTAATCCAAGATTCTGATAGAGTAATCAAGGAAAGCTTAGATGCTCATATCGGCAATAAGAGTAATCCGCACAATGTAACCAAAGCTCAGGTAGGTTTAGGTAATGTACAGAACTTAGCTCCAGCAGATATGCCAGTATCTACTGCTCAAGCTACTGCTATTGCAGAGGCTAAGGCTGCAGGTACAAAAGCTCAGACCGACTTAAGTACCCATGCAAATAGAAAGGATAATCCGCACAATGTAACTAGAGCTCAATTAGGATTGGCTACTACAGACCAAGTAGTATTTGCTAAAACTACTGCAGCTTCTGGTTTCTGGAAGGAATCTGATGGTAGATTAAAATCTCAAGTAGAGAATTTGAATCATACTCTAGACCAAATCTGCAATATACCTACGGTTCACTTCAAGATGAATGGTAAATACCAAGTGGGAACTATTGCTCAGAGCTTAGAGGAAATCGAACCGCTGTTGGTATCAGAGAATAATATACCTGCTTCTCAAGTACCTAACCAATCTAGATTCGAAACTTTCGTTGGAGAAGATGGTCAGGAATATGTAAAAGTAAAAGTGGTAGAATATGAAATGCTCAGTGTCATGGCTCTTGAAGGAGTTAAGTTATTGAGAAAAGAATTCGAAGACTTTAAGAAACAATTAAACAATAAGTAATATGGCAGAAATAGCAACTTGGAGGGCTATTTATAAGAAGCTTGGTTGGGGTAAGGTCTCTGATGAGTGCCCCACCAAAGCTGAGATACTAGCCAACTTAAATGCAGGTCACGATCCGAATACCACTCTTAATGCCGTAATTAGTAATGCTGATAGCTATGGTGACAACGAATGTGTCAAGTTAGAAGATCTCCATACAGAGCAATGGAAATATGAGTTCAAGTGGATTAGAGACCCATCATTTGATGCTCCAGCTACTGGGGGAGAATTTCTTTGTGGGCTTATTGAATCTTGGAGAGTTAAATATGTAGATGGGGTTATTCTGCCCGATACCAAGGAAGAACTTACTTGGGAACAAGGTTCTGAACCTTCCAATGGGTGGTATACTAAAAAAGAGGTAGATGGAGTTTGTAAAAGATTCGTACCTAATAATACTACTTTCGATAGCAAAAATACCGTAGTAAGTTGGAAACAGAAGTATTCAAAGATTCCCCTAATAGCAACCTTTACCCAGGCAGCAGGTAGACAAGTTTATTCTTCATGGAGTTATAATTGTAGAGTAGATAAAACTTCTTTCAGTTACAGTGGAGGTCAATCTAATGTAACTGCTAAGAGTGCAAGTAGAAGTTATACTTGGAATGGTCAAGGAAGTAGTTATATAGAATCAGAAACGGCTACAGTAAGAGTTTCTAGTCCGGCTTCTATTAGTGGGAATAGTATTTCTATCCCAAGTAATAGTGGTTCTACTAGAAATTTTACGGTTACTTTCGATTTCCCAACTGCTACAGACCAGACTATCTCAATTTCTCAGGAAGGAGGTCAAGTAACTTATGTAGATCACCTGTCTATAGACCCTACTACTAAGAATGTATCTGGAACTGGTTCAGAATTTGGGTTGACAGTAAATGCCAATTATGATAAATATATAAACGGAACTTATGTAGAAAACATTAGAGCTCAGTATACTTCAGCTGAAGTAGTTGAGGGAACTTCATCTGATATTACCATCTCTGATAAAAGTTCTAGTGGATGTAGTATTAGGGTAGCACCAAACCCTAACTCATCACCTAGAACTTTTAAGATTAAGTTTACTTATGATACGGCAACTCCTGTATATTTAACCATTACACAGAATTCGGCTGAGGTAACTTATCCTAGTAGTGGTATGGTATTTGAGCACAGTACCCAACAAAGTAGTGGTTATAAAACTAGTACTTTATCCATAGGTGCTGTTGGAGGTGAGGGAGGTAATATTTCTTTTTATATAAAGAGTTATAGGTCTAGATATGTTAATGGTTCTTTAAGTTCTACTGAAGCTATTAAACCTACACTTATCTTGTTGCCTTCTGGAGTAACCGAATCCATTACTAATGTGACTGCTTATATATTTAAAGTAACCCTTACCATACCTGAGTATTCAAAGCCTGCAAGCAGAACTCTTACAATCAGAGCTAATCAACCTAATGGCTTAGATAGAGAGTTAGTACAAACTGTACAACAGAGTGCTTCAACTTATGAGTTTGGTATTAGAGAAAACTCTGGGGATTCTTTGAGTACTTCTCTTACTTATTCTGGTTGGCCAAGTTCAGCAGATTCATCATACAATAGACCTGTAAGAGTATATTCTAGGAAGAATGGTAATCAATTCCTTAATTGGACTTTATCTTCTAATGTGGATTGGATTACTATATCTGGTTCAGGTGCTGGGGCTACATATAAGGTAGCCACTAATAACAGTAGTTCATCTAGAACAGGAATTATTACCTTTACTCAGGGAGAATCCAATAAAACTTGTACTCTGACAATAGTTCAAGAAGCTAAAATAGCTAATTTCAGATTGGAATTAAGTTTAAATATTTCAAATGGTAATGATCAAGATACGTGGGGATTATTTGATACGGCTAATTTGCCTCATACTTCTGGCTTTATGTATGATATGAGCTTAATACGTGAAGGTATTATAGTAGACTCAGTAGAAGGTAAAATAACTGTGAATTCTCTTCAAAGTTATACTAAGGATAGAGAGGTTGGAGATAAGGTTTATGTATGGGCCTATAATCCTGTAAGAGGTTTATGGTTATCAATTGGTAACTTTAGGATTGAAGAGGGGAAGAATGCCTATCATTGGGATGTTTCTTGGCCCACCTAGACAATTTAATCCTAAACACAACACTAGTACATTTATTGATAGATAAATTTAATTATTAACTTTAAAACTAAATCCTTATGGAAGTTAAATCTGGTGAAGGTACTGTAGTGGTTGCGGATCGTAATCGTTATAGTGATGAATGTTGTAATAATCGAGTAGTTGATGCTCAAAGAGATCAGAACATCATTAACTCAGTAGTACAGGCTTTGGGTAATAAAACTGCATAATTTCTATTAAAGTTGATTAGGGAAAAGGGAGGTACCTGTAGTGGGTATTTCCCTTTTTTCGTTTTAATCTAGTAAGAAATATGGAAGAAGATAATAAACTACAAACCTTTACTCTCCAAATGCAACTACCAGCTCCTAATTTAGAGGTAGCAAAGAGAGTAGCTGATGAAGCACAAAGACTGATAGATATCTATGGATACTATAACTTCTTGAACCTAGTAGAATTTATGAAACAGAATCCCAGTATGGTTCAAATGGGATTAAGTCTAATCAATAAAAAAATAATGCAGTATGGAAGAAATGAAATTCAAATCCTTACAAAGAGGAGATTCAGTTTTTACTCTAGAAAGAGATAGAAGATCAATGTACCCGATCTTTGACCGAGCTAAAGTAGTAAAGGTGGGAGAAAGTAAACCCAGAGCTAATGAAAATGGCGATGGCTTTTCTAATCTTATAGAGATCGTTCTTCAAGATTCCATTGGTACAGTAACAGTATACTTACCTTCAGATGGAAATGAAGGTATTTATAACAATGTGTACTACACTCTAATCGGAAGTAATATTATAAACGAAGTATTATTGCAAAGATCACAGGCTCTCGGAATTATTAATAATGTGGGTAAATACGAGAACATAGTAAAGGAATGTGATAATATCCTTGCTATGTTCGAAAACAAAGAGCCAACTAATGGTAGTCAATTCAATGAAGAATTTGCTTCATTCAGGAAGGATGTAGTATCAGTATTACAATCACAACAGCAAGCCATAAACCTTATGATGGATTCACTTGGCTTGAATAAACCGAAGGAAAATCCAGATGGCAAGTAAGTCAGTAAACATAACTATAAGTACTCCCTTGGGAGACTTACAGATATATACTGACCCAAAAGAACAGGCTAGAGCTGAGAAGTTGATTGCCGAAACCCCATCTATCATGAAGAATGCCTATGATAGAGCTACTGAGAAATTCGGCAATCAACTTCTCAGACTTGTGAAAAAATGCCTAAGAACGGGTACTCCTCCAAGAGGAACTCATTGGGATCCTCACTCGGCTAATACTATTAAACGATACGGAGAGCATACCCTTTTGAAGTATACGGGTCAGTATTTGAGATCAGTACAAATAGTAAAACAGAAGAATAGAACTTACGTAGGTATACCTACTAATCTTAAGAAAACCAGAAAGGGTGATAGGACTAGTAAAAGAACTTTGAACCAAGTAGCTATCATGTTGGAATATGGTTCTAGAGGTGGTAATTTACCTCCAAGACCATTATGGAAACCCGCATTCGAACAAGTAGGTGGTAAGAAGGTTCTGAAGGAAACCATAGTAAGAGAACTTCGTAAAGAAATAAGGAGATATAGAAAATAATGGGATTCACTATAAGCAAGAATCAAGGTTCTGGTAGAACTGTTATAACAGTAACACCAGAAGAAAAGAATTCTACGGACAAAGATATAGTTCAGATTTTAACAGTGGAAGCTGTAGATGGGTCAACTAAAGAAGTAAAGCTTATTCACAAGAAAGGAGAAGGCAATTACGAATATGATTTTAGAGTTTCACCCACTGAATTATATTTTGAGCCTACAGGAGAAAGTAAAGAGGTTACTATTATATCTACTAAACAAATGGTAATCAATGGAAAGAAAGTTGGTGATCCAGTTACTGTAGATTATACTAGGGAAAACTTTGTGGATATATCTGGCTCTGGTACTACTATTATCATGAGCTTAAATGATAATATGTATAATGAACGAGTAGGTCAAGTAATATTTACTCAAGGAGAGTCTGGTAAAACTATAAGTGTAACTTGTAAACAAGGTAAAAAAGAAACTTCGGGAGATATAGGTATAATCAAACTATGGTCAGGCCCCGGAGTTCCAGAGAACTATGTACTCTGTAATGGAGGTCAGGTAAGTATATCTGAATATCCCGAATTATATAAGGCCATTGGTGAGAAATATAATACTTCTTCTACTAGGGCAGGTTATATAAGTGTTCCTGATTTAAGTGGTAGGTTCGTAGTTGGAGTAGATTCTAGTGACCCAGATTACAGTAGTATTGGTAATACTGGAGGAGAAAAAGAACATAGGCTAACCGTGGAAGAAATGCCAAGCCATACCCATTCATACAATAAGATTCGTATAGAAACTCACAAATGGGGAGATAATGCAAACAACCGACCACACCCATTTTATGATTCAGAGGCTCAAACTGGTCCAACTGGTGGTAATCAACCTCATGAGAATAGACCACCATACTACGTATTGGCTTATGTTATGAAAGTAAGATAGGAGGTAATTATGGTAAATTCACAAGAGATAGTAGAGAGAACCTTCTATATATGCTTATTGAATGTTCTCTTAGAAAAGAAGATGGGACTTAACCCCGAAGATTATCTACCTTTATCACAAGAGAATGAAAAGAGATTCCAAGAAGATAAGGAAGCAATAGATAAGTTCATTTACTTATTCGGTATAGGTAATAACCAGGTAAGAGGTCCTAAAACATGTCCTAGGATAACTATAGAAAGCACGGCTTATTATCCTGGAGATATCGGAGTAGAGAAATATATCATTGGAGATAGATTAGATGTGGGTAATTACCAAATGTCTGAGTTCCCTTACGAAACCAAAGATATCACTATTGATATTCATTTGGTAGCAACTACTCAGAATGATATGAGATTACTACATTCTATTCTTCATGAAGCATTACCTACTCGAGGCTATATAAGACCTTACTTCAATGATTTAGAAGAATGGGATAAAGGTAGGATAGCTCCTACTGGGAACTTATTTATAGAGATTGGTAATTTCTATGATCATCCCGATGAATCACATGGGTTATTGGAAAAGGTCTATCAATATGTATGTAAAGATGGTATTATACCAGAAAAACTGGTAGAAATGGTGGATCTATTACCTATAAGAGATATAAGTCTTTTACTAGGACCCGAATACCAAAAGGACGAGGAGATGCTCAATCTCAATATACATGTTTAACTCAAAAATTTACTAAAATGAAAAAGTTAGTGTTTATGCTGATGGCACTCATTTTACCAGTGTCATTGTTTGCTACAGAAGTAGAACCTTCAACTGGTTCAGAGTTCGTAATTAATCTTGGTACATTTACTGGTATAGTAACTTTGGTATCATCCTTGGTTACTCAGGTACTAAAGGTAATCCCAGCTATCAAAGACAACAAACTTGCTAAGATTGGTATATCTGCCTTAGTGGGTATTCTCATATGTATTATAGCTTGGGGATTACAACTTACACCCTTATTAGAAAACTATCCTTTCTATCAGGTATTAATCTATGGATTAGCTGCTGGTTTATCGGGATGTGGTTTCTATGATGTGATTAAGGCTATCGGAGGTTTATTTAAGAATAAAGAGGATTAATTTTCTAATAATACCAGTAAGGTAACGATACTTACTGGTATTAATTAAATATATTAACCTATAAAACACAAGGATATGTCAAAATCACCCAGAGTTGTTTTTAAGTTCGAGAACAACAATGTTCAACAGACTACTCCACTTTTAGGAGTATCATGTTTCTTGGCTAGAACCGAAAAAGGTCCCTATGATGATCCTTCAGAATTAATTACTTCTTTCTCTCAATTCCAAAGAATATTTGGTAAAGAGATTGTACCTGATGGTTCTGTATCTAACATAGAGAAAGCTTTAGTAGGAGGTTCTAAGCTAAGAATTATTCGTGTATTGGGAGCAGGTGCTAAAAAGGGTACTGTTACTAAAGCCGAAGAGGCTGAATCTACTGAAGATGAAACTGAGAAGATAACTGAAAATGCTCAAGCTTCAGAAATATTCAAATTTATTTCAGGAAATACTACAGTAAGCTTTGGTTTGGTAACTAAAGGTTATGGTGATCCAATTGGTTCTGGAGAATCTTTCAAAGTTGGTTTCTCTAAATCGGTGAATACCGTTTTCTATAACATCTATGATGCCAATGGTTCTATCTTGGAATCGGGTCCAGTAATTACTTACAAAACTAAGGATGCTCAGAATAAAACTTCTGTAGATTACTTGGCTTTAAGTAACTTTGCTAGTAATTCTGCATACCTGGAACCTAAGATGGTAACTACTACCGATAAGATTAAATCTTTCGAGAACTTAGTATCTTGGCTCCAGACTTCAATTGACCAAACCGAGAATCCGTTAACTATCCAAGTTGGAGGTAAAGAACCTACTGCAGAAGAGGTTATGTTTAATGGTACACTTGGTACTGCTGGTGCTGATCCTACTGCAGATGAATGGATTGCTTCTTTGGATTTGGTAAAGGATTACACTGATATCTATCAGTTATCATGTTCTCATATTCATCAGCATTTGAAAACAGACCAAGATGTACTAAAAGTACATAAGGCTGCTAAAGAAATGTGTGCTGAATTACAAGAGTACACTTACTACATTGAAGTACCAAAATACACCACTCATTATACTCAGGGAACTCAGCCTAGAAATAAGCAGAGTATTATAACCTGGATTAATAGCTGTTTGGGTAGTATCGGTAACTCTAAATATGTAGCCTACTTTGCAGGTGGTATCAAGTACTACAACGAATTCGGATTACTTAGTAATTCCGATGTAATGGGTACCATCTTCGGTTTGGGTGATACTTCTGCTTCTAATTATGGACCTTGGAAGTCATTTGCTGGTATGAACCGAGGAATAATTTACGATGGTCAGGGCCCAGTAAGTCCTAACTATGGTAGTGATTCTCGTTATAATGAACTGGACGAATTGGCTCAGATGTATGCCAACATGATTGTAATCAAAGATACTCCATCTTCTGGTAAACAAACCATGTTATGGCATTGCTTCTCTTCTCAAGTAAAACAGGATTCAGAAAGATTCCTTTCAATTGTAAGATTGAATCTGTACTTGAAGAAGACTCTTCGTCCTATCTTGAATAAATATTTGGAAGAACCCAATATCTGGAGTACTTGGAAAAATATTTATCTTGAGGTAAAACCCATCCTGGATAATCTGGTAGATGAAAATGCTATGTCAGAGTACACATGGATGGGCGACCAGGATGCTGGTTCTTATTCAGAACTCTCTGTAAATAATGAAGCTGATGTCCGTCAGGGTAAGTATAAAGTAATCCTGAAGTACAAAGATATTGTTCCTATGCAAGAAATTACAATTAACATTGTAATCGATGCAGCTTCTAATTCAGTTAACATTTCAGAAAACGAATAACATTAAAATCATAAAATATGGGAGCAAAAGTAAAGAATCCTAGAAAGAAATTCCTATGGAGCATCTCTTTCCCAAAACACCCCATCAATACATACCTATTCCAGACTTGCCAACTTCCGGATATAGAGATTGACCAGGTTGCTCATGGAGATGTAAACAGAGATGTAAAAACTGCTGGTAGAGTTACCGTAGGTAATCTGGTAGTAGAAAAACTCTTAACTACTGCTGGTTCTGATACCTGGCTTCAAGATTGGCTATACTCTTGCCAAGATATGATAGCTGGAGGCGGATTAGTTCCTAGTGAATATTGGGAAACTGCTATTGTAAATGAACTTGCAGAAGATGGAGTATCCGTCCTAAATACTTGGCTGCTTGAAGAAGTTTGGCCTTGTAAAGTAACTGGCCTTGACTTAGATCGTATGGCTTCAGAAAACACCATAGAAAATATCGAATTTTCTGTTGGTACTTGCGATAAGTATTAACTCTCTTAGTCATTTTCTTACTAGAGTTTTAGGAGGAGGGGTGGGATTCCTAGATAAGGAGTTTCACCCCTTTCTTGTTGATACTTACAGCTACTATGAAATTATGAACTTTTAAAAATTAGATAAAATGGATATGACACTAAGAACCTTAGTATTCACTGCTCCTTCTGGTAGACTTTTCGAAATCAGGGAGCAGAATGGTGAAGATGAAGAAATTATCACCAACCCGGTAGATTCAAAGAATCTTATGAATCTTACCAAGTATATTTCAGCAATAGTAGTTAAAACGAATGCTACTAAGTCAGGTAGATTAATCATAGATGATGCTCTTAAGTTACCTTTGCTGGATAGATACTGTATCCTATTTAATTCTCGAATCTTCTCTTTGGGAGAGGAAGTAGAATTTACTTATAAATGGGATAACAAGGATTCTGTAACTTACTCTCAGGACTTGAGAGAATTTCTTTTCGATTATGCAGTACTTCCTAAAGAACAAGAGATGGAAGAAAAACCCAATGCCATTCCTTACTACCCGGGAAGAAAAGGAGAAGACGGATTTACTCTTATGCAATATACCGAGGAATTGAATTCAGGTAAGGTAATCCAATTTGAATTGATGGATGGAGAAAAAGAATCCCAGATGGTTCAGCTTTCACCAAGTAAACTTACTCGACACTCCACTCTCCTTCTCCGTAATCTCAAGTTAAAGGTAGATGATAAATTTGAGAAAGTAGAAAACTTCTCTCTATTCTCCTCAAGGGATATGGCAGAAATCCATCGGTTGGTAAATACAGTAGACCCAATCTTCCATGGGTATACTCAAATCGAAAACCCCGAAACTGGGAACATCATTGATTACCCAATTATGGCTGCTCCTGATTTTTTCTACTTGACGGGAGATATAATTTAGAGGAAGATTACATATACATTACTCGGGCTGAGATAGTCTTAGACTATCTCACCTTTTTGTGTCTACCCGTTCGTAAAAGAAAGAAATTCCTACTCATAGCTGAGAATTATTATAAACAAATGAAGAAGAAAATGTCAACATGATAGGAGATACAAGAAGTTTAGTAGAAGTCGGAGTATCCATGGTACTCCGAGATAAATTTAGCTCTGAAACCGGTAAAATTTCACAATCATTCAACAATATGATGAATGATATGAATGACTGGAACAGGGCTATTCAGATGAGTACAGGTAATGCTGTACAAAATAGTATGAAAGTACTTGGAGGCATGGCAGAAGCTTATCAGTATTCGGCTAAGGTCCAAGATACTATATTTATGGCCTCAAAGATTGCAGGAGCTACCGCTGAGCAACAAACCGAGATGATGCAATTGGCTCAAGCAGTCAATGCAGTTACTCCGTTAACTGCTGCCGATATTGCTTCTGGTCAAAGGTACTTAGCAATGGCAGGTAATACAGTAGAACGGATAAAGGATATGACTGGACCTGCTGCTAAGTTAGCATCTATCCTTGGTCAACCTTTTGGAGGTAAAGGAGGTGTAGCTGACTTGATGACTAATATCATGTCAATGTATGTTATACCTTCTCAACAAGCTACTAAGGTTACAGATGATTTATATACTGCCGTAACTAATGCCAATATGTCTCTTACTGATTTGGCTCAAGCTATTACCTATGCTGGAGCAGATATGGCTAATGCAGGATATGACTTAAGACAGACTGCTGCAGCTATTGGTGTATTGGGAGATATGGGTATTCAGGGTTCATCAGCTGGTACTGCATTAGCAAATATGATCCGTTATTTGCAACTTTCTTTAGCTAACCAGAAAAAGAAAGGATTTAGTGCATTAACTAGTTTAGGTTTAAGTCCACAAGATTTCTTTGATGCCGAAGGTAATCTTATTCAATTAGATAAGGTATATCGTAAGTTTGGTGAAGCTCTTATGAACAAACCACTTCTGGAAAGAACTAAAGCTTTCTACAATATATTCGGAGTTCGAGGTACTCGTGATATCTCTAATCAGATTCGAAATATGATGTCGGGTTCTGATAAGATGACTAAGATCTTAGAGCAATACGATAAGAACTCTGGCATAGTAGAACAGGTTACTGAGGAAAGATTAAAGACTCCACAAGGTATTATCGAGGCTTTTAAGTCTAACTTTGAAAACTTAGTAGTGAATATAGGTTCAACTTTAGCTGATGTCTTTAACCCAATATTAACTGTATTCACTAAGATATCCCAATGGGTACAGGGAATAGCTGGTACTTTAGGAGGTCAGATAGTAGTTAAAGCTATTGCTTGGGGTTCAATTACAGCTTTAGTAGTAAATGGTTATAGGTATCTAGCTGCTACTGGTAGAATGCTTTCTACTTATATGCAACAAACTAATACCCAATCTCAGGCTACGGCAAGTGGAGTTAGTAAGTCTGCCTCTGCAGCTGCAGTATTGGAAACTCGATTAATACATATCACTCAGATTATGAGGGAACAATATTACCTTCAAAAGGCAATGGCTTTCGGTTGGACTGCTGGGCCTAGAGGAGGTTGGTATGGACCTAACGGTAAACCCATTAGGAAGTTTGGAATACCTGGCCCAACATTGGGAGGTCTTGGAGGAGGTACTACTAAACCACCTACACCTCCTGCGGGTCCGGCAGTAGCTAGGTTAGGTATGAAAGGGTTACTTGGTAGGGTAGCTGGATTCTTGGGAGGCCCTTGGGGAATGGCCATTGGTATAGCATTACCTCTTGTAGCAGATTATTTACCCAGGTTAATAGATTCCTTAAACAAGAACACCGATTCTAATCTATCAAAGGAAACTCTAACTAGCGATGAATATTTAACTGAGAAAATGGCAAGAGCTATTAGAGCGGCTCTACTGAATGATAAACCTAATGGTACTGTTAACATTACTATTGATGGAGCTCCTGTTGGTTCTGTAGCTCCAGGTGAAACTTTAGGAGTTAATTATGCTACTCAAATTGGATTAATACCTTAAATTATGGCAAGAATATTAGGAAAACTAGCAGGTAAGGTTGTTAAGAAATATAATAATCTTACCCAAGATACTGCTGGAGTACTTACCGGTCCCATAAATAAATTATGGAGAGCTAAGATACACCTTAATCGATTAACTTCAGGTTTACCTAAGGATACTGCTCCTAGAGGTAAATTGTTTAATCCCAATGGAGCTTTGGGAGAAAGGGAAAGATCTTCCAAGAATCCAGTACTTAACAGTTCTCTTCAAAGCATTAGGAGATTACAACTTCAGCATGGAAATCTTAAGATTGACAAAGATGATCCTGCTCAAGGTAGGACTGTAGTAGAAAACAATAAACTTTATGGAGTAAGCCAAGATATAAGAAAACTGAATCAGGTAATCATATATAATACTAATGTTAGCCCATACCAATATATTGTTTTACAGAATAGACCTCTGAGCTTTGATTTTAGAGGAGAAACAACTTGGGCTACCATCAAATCTATGGGTAGAAATACTCCTATGTATCATTATACGGGTTCAGAAGACATTGTACAATTCAATGTATCCTGGTACTGTGATGATCCAGATAACCCTGCTGAAGTATTAACCAAATGCAGGTTATTAGAATCATGGAGTAAATCCAATGCTTATCAAGCAGCTCCCCCAATATTACAGATTCAATGGGGAAATTCTGATACTTTTGAAGGTCATTATTATATACTTACTTCTGCCACATATTCTCTTTCTAATTTTAGAAATGCTTCTAGACAACGTATGAAAGGTTCAGTAGATATAAGAGAAGATCTAAATCTGTATCCTGCTACTGCTACTCAAGAATTAATATTCAAACGAGTAAGTTCATATAGTTTATCTTATGAGGATATTGTTAAAAGTAAAGCTGCAGAAAAGACTGTGGGTATTTTTACAACCGATAAAATCAAGTAACCATGGATATAACTTCTTATTTAGTTGGAGCAAGTCCATACGATAATGGATTTACTCTGAATTATGGAGATGGAGATTATTCTTTAGAATCTTACCCATTACTTATACCCTCTTCTCCTAACGATTTTCAACATACCCTGAAAGAGGGGGAAACTTTACAGAATATCGCTTATAGGTATTATGGAGATTCTGGTAAATGGTATATTATTGCTGAGTATAATAACATAATAAATCCGTTCACTGAATTAAAAGGTGGAATGGTATTAATGATACCGGCTTATGGAAGTTAAAGCAAATAATCCCATATTATATAAAGGCACAGGTACTCCTTACCTAGCCATTTTTGATAATCAAGGTATACCAGTTATGAACCCTCTTACTGGTATACCTTTAGGAGCGTATATAAGTAGCTGGTCATATGTATATGATGAAGAAAAAGAAAACTTAGCTACAATAACTATTGATACTGGTAATCCAGATACTGTAGATGTAGAAGCTTTACAGGAAAATAGAGATATCTTTTTACAGTGGGGATATATTTTTAGTGATGGCACCTTTGTATCAAGCCCAGCTATAAATATCAAAGTAAGAGATTTCGATTGTATCTTTGATTCTACAGGTACCCATATAACTATCAAATGTATTGATGGCACGAATCATCTTAGGTTTATGCCCCCTCATAAACCTACTGAGGATACCGATGATAGTATGGTTAAATTCTTGGATTCAGGATGCGGATTAAATGTTGGAGTAATAATAGAAAGGTTTGAGTAATGGCAAATATAATAAGTAATCAAGCTTATCAAGCTATACAGGTACCCACAGAAGTTACTCCTGAAGTACAGGGTACCATTCTATATGCTAATCAATTTAGTGGCATAGGTCAAGTTGGTATGCCAGATGATTTAGCTGAAGTACTTAATTCTAACTTAGGTACAATAGGTAATAATGTTCTAGTTCAACTAGAAGCTAAGATGGCTGCCTATGGTAATGGTCCTTGGTATGTAGATAGTAGAGATGGAGTAATCTACATACATAATCGTAAGTTTCAACAACCTCCTCATCATACCTACATATTCCAAGCTGAAAACGGAGAAGTATTAAGAGTATCTTTTACTACTCAAAGATCTACTAAGCAGAAGATGATGCAAGTGGGTAATACTATAAAACCTGAGGATAAGCAAATACAAATCCAGGTAAGTTACATCGATGACCAACAGAATGAGATTCTACATGACCCACTACAGTTAGATGCCCTATCTACAGTAGATGTGCAAAGCCCAGGATTATTTCATAGATCCCCCGAAGTTTTAAAACCTCATGTTGATAGTAAGGTAGAGAAATGGAAAGAAGATAGATTGAAATCCTTAGATGAAGAATTGGCTTCTAAAAAACAAGCCCAAAGACTAAAGACTGAATCTGCTAAGAAAGAATATGATGCTAAGGGTACTGGTTATTTAGATGCAGGTGGTGGATTAGAGTCTATGTCCGATACAGAATTAAGGGATGCTACTTCTCAAATGCTAGAGGAAGCTTATACTAAAGGAGAACTAATTAATATAAAATCTTCTATTGATGCACTAGTAGCGGGAGGAATGGACCTTACTTCTGCAATGAAACAAGTATACCAGGGTTTAAATTTCGTATTCAAAAATAAATACACTGAGGTATGGACTGAAGTTTGGGAAGACCCTCGTTCGTATTCTTCTGGAGAATTAAAGTCTTCTAGTCGTGTGAATAGTATGACTGAACTAAATGCCGAGAAAAGGAAAACTCAGGAGGGGCTAGCTAAAATGCAAGAAGACCCTAATATCATTGTCTACCCTTTAACTCTTCATGAAGAATCCTATTACCCTCAAACTTATAATCCGGTTCAAGCTGGTAGAGGCCCTGGAGATAATCACGGGTATTATCGAAGCAGAGTAAAGGTATTCAAAAAAGTAAAACAGCTTTTGAAGGTACCCGCTTGGAAAACTCTTACTAACTTATATGATAGAACTGGAGGAGTAGGCAATAGAGAAAGAGCAATGAGGATAAATGCTAATGGAGGTTTAAAGATAACCGAGAAAAAACTAATCTGTCAAATGCAAGTAGTAGGAAGACCTTCATTAAAAACCTCCATGGTACTTCAGCTTTTGAACGTTGGTAAAAGGTGGTCAGGGTATTGGTATATAAAGAAATGTACTCATAGAATGGATGCTGGTACAGGATATATTACTGACTTAGAATTAGTTAGGAATAATGGAACAGCTGGCTTTCAAGTTGCTGCTGGTAATATTAATACCCAAGATGTGGTATCTAATAATGCCAGAAGTCAAGGAACTACTGACGTAGGTAAAAATAAAGCTGGAGATGCTCATTCTTCTGATTTTACCATAAATGCTACTAAGGCAGAATATGAAGCCTTCAAAGCCTTAGAGGGTAATACCGAAGAACAAAGAAAGTTTGTTCAAGATATGGTTATCTATAGGGAACAGAATGCTAGTACTCCTACTAAAGGTAACGATGGTATCATAGAAGTAGAAAGAACTGTATACCAATCTACGGGTAAGGAAGGAGAAGATGTAGTTACCATTACTAATGTTAAACGTAAAAAGGTAGAAGCTACTAAGGATGTATATCGAAAGTATAATTTCAATATAGATTATATTATTAAACAGATGAACCAAGACTTTTCTAAAACTGAATAATATGGCTTATGAATCAGCAAAAACAATAACTGAACAGGGATTAGAATCCTTGGGAAGATACTATTCAGTGTACAGGGCTATGGTAGTTAATAACACAGACCCCAATCATATGAATCGTATAAAAGTGGCTATACCTGAAGTAATGGGAGGAATAGTACTCTGGGCTTATTCAAAGGGTCAACATGGATCTACTGGGTCTGGTTTTAAAATGATGGCTCCTAAGAATGGTGATATAGTATATATTACCTTTGAATATGGAGATCCTAGTAAACCCCTATGGGAATATCATGGTTGGGCTCAAAACCAAATACCCGATATCCTGGATGATCCCGATACTATGGGTATAGTTACACCTAATGGGAATAGAATCTGGTTAAATGATAAAGATGGATCACTCAAGATGTACTTATATGGGTCTGCTACTATTTACGCCGAAGGCCCAGTAAGTATAAATTCTAAAGCTCAAGCTTATGTGAATGCCCCAAAGGTTATAGTGAACCAAGGTAATAATGATGGTATAATCAATATCAATGAATTAACCCAGAAACTAAACCAATTAGTTTCAGAGATAGAATCATTAAAAACTCAATATAATTCTCATACCCACTCAGGTATTCAATCAGGACCCGCAGTTAGTGGACCTGTTATTACTCCAGTCACGAAACCATTTTCTACTTTTAATAAAACAGATTATGAGGATTCTAAATTTGTACACTAATGGCAAATAACTTATACACTAATATTATCGGTATTGGCCCTTTGTTTCCAATACGGATTACTGAGAATGAAAAGGGAGAGAAAGGTTGGTATCCAGTAAATGGAGATATTGAACTTGTTCATAATAACCTATCTGCTCTCCTTTGGTATGATATAGGTCAAAGATTCAGGCAAGAAGATTTTGGTACTAGGCTATGGGAATGTATAGAAGAACCCAATACCCAGGCTTTAGCTTTCTTGGTAAAAGACTTCTTAAAGAAAGCTATCTCTACCTATGAAACTAGGATTACTTTTAAAAGCCTGAATAGGAGGTTAGAGGGTACCAAGCTTTTCATCGAAATGAATTATGTAATTAATCAAACTGGTAGCCAACAGGTATTGGGCATTAGTTATGATAGGTCTGAAAATATTTTAAAATCTTACTAATATGATAACGAATAAATGGCTAAACCCTTATCAGAGATCCTTTCAACAGATTAAAGCTAAGTTGATTGAATCTCTTACTACTATCAAGGATAAGAATGGTCAGACTCTTATCACGGATTATTCCGAAGGTAATATTCTGATAATTATCCTATCTCTGTTTGCAGCTATTGCTGAAGTACTTCATTATTACATTGATAACGTGGGTAGGGAATCTTTCTTATCCACGGCTCGGCGTTATGATAGTGTAGTAAAGCATGGCTTATTGGTAGACTATCACCCAAGAGGAGCAGTAGCTGCTTCAGTAGATGTAATCCTAACTCGTGATCTTACAGGTAGTAATATTGCTTCTAGGTTGACTATCCCAAAAGAAACTCTCTTTACAGATGTTAATGGTAACTCCTGGCTTTCTGCTAGAGACGTAACTTGGTATGCTAATGTTACTACTTGTAAAATACCTCTGATTCAACATGAGAAATATAATCAGTCTGGATTGTCGGGATTAGTAATACCTTCCGAAGGTAGACCAGAGATCACAATAGGTAAATTACCCGATGGTAAATACTATGAGCATGGTACAATGCAATTATCCATCGATGGAACTACTTGGACTTTAGTAGATACCTTTGCTTATTCTAAACCTTCAGATAAACATTTTATGGTAACTGTCAATGCTAGCCAAGTTGCCGTAATAGTATTTGGAGATGGTACCTTTGGTTCTATACCTTCTGCAGGTCAAAAGGTAACATCAGCAAGCTTCTATATCACCACGGGTATTCAAGGTAATGTACCAGCTGGTTCTATTGTACAAACTCCAGCCATAGTAAAAGCTTCTATATCTGAGGCTACCACTAGTAATCAATATGCTGCAGGAGGAGGTTCTAGTTATGAGAACTTTGGTATGTTAAAAGAACATATACCATTGAGTGTTAAAACTCTTGGAGTAGCTGTAAGCAAACAGGACTTCGTAGATTTAGCTATGCTAATAGATGGAGTAAATAAAGCTGCCGTAGATTATGAATGTGGAAGAAAGCTTACAGTATATATCAGTGCTGATAATGGGGGAGTAGCTGATTCTGCTATGATAAACAAGGTTTATACCCAACTATCACAGAGAGCTCCATTAACCACTTGGCTTCAAGTTAAATCTGCAGGATTAGTAGATATAACCTTAGAGATAGAAGTAACCGGTAAGAAATCTTATAAGACCAACGAAATCCAAGCTCAAGTTCTGAATGCCTTATACAATGCTTATTCTATTGAGAACTCCGAGATTGGGGGCAAAGTAAGAATCTCAGATATTTATGCTTTGATTGATAACCTATCTACGGTAGATTACTTACATATCAAGAAGTTCTATATTAAACCTTGGCCTGTTACCATATATGGTAACAAGGAATTACTTCTTGGTCAGTTTAAATTAGAGAAAGCTAATGGGTCCATGACCTATTTTATAAACTTTACTGGAAGCAATTCATACACTGTAAAAGCTTCAAGTGGAGGATTCCAAACTACTGGCTCTGTAGGTAGTACTATAAACATCACTGATAAAAATAAGGGTATCACTTTCTCTTTGGACATACAAGCAAATGGCTATCAACAGGGATATCGTTATTCTATTACTATCTCAGAACCTAATATGGATTATGAAGATCCTGGATATAACTTACCTGTATTCCAGAAATCTTCTCAATTAACTTTAACTGTTCACGAAACTGTTTAATATGATAGACCTTAAGAAACTTATAGATTTCCTACCTTTTGAATATAAGGATCAAGACACTTATAAGGTAGATGGAAAGGGTATCTTAGAAAGGTTCCTAGAAATTTGTGGAAGTTATTTTCAAGATAATATATCTGCAGATATTGATAGTTTACTAGGAATAACTGACTTCGATACCTGCCCAGAGATTTATTTGAATTACCTCTGGGAAAGCTTTGGGCAATTACCTTTTGCAAGGTGGAATAATATTGATGAAAAGGCTTTTAAAACTTATTATAATGGACTGTTAAGTGAAGCCGAATTAAATAGCCTTAAGTCTAAATGGATTTTACCCAAGAAAGGAGCTTTAGCTTTAACTACTAAACAGATAAGAGATTTACTTAAGTATTCTATATCTCTGATAAAGATACGAGGTACTTCTCAGTTCTTTGAGATATTATTCCGAATGTATGGGCTAAACTGTACAATAGATGACCCAGCTAAATCAGAGTATGATGGTTGGTTAAAAACCCATCCTTACTTTGACCAAGATCAGTACTATGATAAATCCAATTTTGATAACATTTATGGTTGTAGTCAATGTATCAATGTAACCTTCCGTATAACTGGTCACGGTTATTCAAGTAACTCAGGAGAATTTATAGGGTTTAGAAAAGCTATAGAGAACATAATCGATAGGTTTAAACCCTATCATGTAGGAGCTACTATTGATTATGGTTTTAAGGTAGATGATAATTATAAGATAACAGCTGAGTTTGTAGACCCAAATATAAACACTATTCAACCAGGATATATAACTTCTGTACCCATTAAAGTAATTGTTTCTAGTAATTATCAAGATGCCGATTTAAGATATCAGGTATCTGGAGATGGTAGTACTTGGGGTTATAAGAAGTATGAAAATGGTACTATTTTTAATGCTACCATAGGTAATCAGACTTATTATTTTAGAAGTGTGGGAGATCCGACTAAAGTTACTCAAGTTCATGTAAAATTAAAAGAGATAGTCAAATCCTATAACATATCGATTAATCCTACTACATTACATATTACACCAACTAATAAGGAGGTATCTGCTACTGTTACAGCTACTCTTTATCAAGAAGGTAAACAGACTCCAGTTAATATACAATTAGTTGGGGAAACTGAAGTTAGACCTTCTGGTTCAACCTATAAATTTAAAGAGCCTGGTACTTATGAATTTCAAATTGTAGAATACCCAGTAAAAAGAGTTTCACTGGTTGTTACTAGGGAACTAAATAAATACAAGGTTAAATGTACTCCGGAAGAATTCAAGCTATCAAGTAATACAACTAGTTTAGCTAAAACAGTATTAACTATTGAAGATGATTATGATGAAGAAGGATTGGAATGTTACTTGATAGGTAAAGAGGATATCAAATATAAATCTGGTGATACTTTTCAAACTTTTGGTACTGGAGTTTATAAGTTTGCTTGTACTAAGGATACTTTAGAGAATCTGGATGGTATAGGGATATTTACGGTATATACCCGTATCTCTAAATTCACCTATCATTTATCTAAGAAATATCAAACTTTATCTTTAGAGATGGGAAGTGGTTCTGTAAATCAAGAGATTTATTTATCAGTAACTCCTTCTGATGACCCAGATAATCTTATAGATTATGGAGTTAGCATTTATTGTGATAACACTAAGTTAACCGATATTACTCTGAATAAATTGGGTAATGGTAAAGCTAGTGCTACTTATTCATGCAATCAATCAGGAAGTTATAGAGCTGTATGTAAGGGAGATCCTTTAGTTTATACTACTTGGTCAGTATATAGTTACACTAAACCCGAGGATCCTTATATTTATATCGAGGCCCTAAATCCTTCTGATCCCAATTGGATATCTCCGAAGGACTGGGCTAATACTCCCAATAATCAAAAGATAAATGTATCATATCAACTTGCCGAAGGTAAATCAGTTACTATTAAAGTGATGTCATTCGAAATAGAAGAATATGATTCAGTAGTACTCCAGGAAACGGGAGCAGAATATAAATTTGAAGAAACTATCACTTTGGATAAAGCTGGTACCTATACCTTTGTTGGTAAGGGTAATCGGGATAAGAAAGCTGTCTTAGTAATTAAGGATTATAATCTTGAAGTTAAGATAAGCTGTAGTCCTGAAAAAGCTACTTTAAGCGGCCAAGGTCAGGGCGAGGTATATACTACTGTGGTATGTTCTTCTAATCATAAGGATTTCGTAACTGATGTAAGATTAGTTGGTCAAGCTGATTCACATCCAGTACCATATAAGTTTGTAACCTCAAACCCAGGTACCTATATATTCGAAGCTGTTAACAAAACTGATGTAAGGTGTACATTCAAAGTTACCTTAGCTTTTGAGGTACAACCAAACGAATTGGTTTGGAACTCTGATGATATTAGTAGTAGAACTTTTGAAATAGACATACCAGAAAATACAGCATGGAGAATAACCACGAAACCCCAAGAATAAATCAATATCAAGATATGTATACTGAAACGTCCACCACATCTATAGTATCTAAGGGATTTACCGTAGCTTTTGCTACAGAGTGTATTCAATTGTTATATGATCTTCGATGGATGATCCTATTAGCATTCATATTGATAATTGCCGACTTCTGGTTTGGAATGAATGCTAGTAAATTAAATGGCATATCTATTAGAAAATCTCGAGCTGGAAGAAGAACTTTTAATAAGATAATAGATTATATATGTTACTTATTAATGGGAGCAGTTCTAGGTAAAGCTATTGGAGAACCCTATGGGTTAGACCCTTTAGTAGTGTCTATAACCGTATTGGTAGTATGTTATGGATTTGAAGTAGATTCTATCTATGGCCATATATGTACATTACACGGAGTAGAAAAGAAATACAGTATTTGGAAGATACTTTGGTCTATAGTAACCTTGAAATTTAATAACTTATCAGAAGCTTTCAAGGATATGTCTGAACAATCAAAGAATTATAAACAATCTAAAAACAATAACAATGAAAACGTACTTTAAATATGAGGGTTTGATTAAATCCAAGGAGGCAGCAGAAGCAATTGCTGCCCCTGTGGCTCTTGGTCCATTCTGTGGATTTGGCTCAGTTAAAGTATCTGGTAACAAGTTATCAGTTCAAGCTAAAGCCGAAAATGGTAAGATATTCAAGAATGATGTAGCAGATAGAATTACTGCTAGATATATGGTAAAGAATTCGGAAGATGGGGAATCACCTCAGATAAACTTCGGATGTATTTCTAGAGATGGATATATCTTTATTTCGGATGATGAAGAGATTGTAGTGGATAATATCCAAGGTGCTCAGGGGGCTAATTCCGATATCTTTTTATTCGCTGTTCATCAAGAGGTATCGGAACCTATCGAAAACCCCATTACTTTCGTAGCCTATTGGTCTTCATCTTATGAAAATTTATACACCCTGTATAAACAATCACAAAATCCTTACTATCCTTTAGCAGAAAATAAGATTACCTGGGATATAATAAAAAATAATCCGGCTTCACATGAGAAACTGAATTATACTTATCTTAATTCCCAAGTAGAAGGTGCTTGTGAACCTTACAGAAATAGTAAGAATACCATGGTATTAATCGGAATATATGGTTCTGGTACAGATGCTAATACTAGGGAATCCGAGAATTATGCTATCATTCCTTATGGAGGTTGTTTTCCTCAACCCTTACCATTTAACTCTGCCTATAATGGATTGATGAGCCAATCAGTTAGTAGAGTAGAGCATATCCTAGAAGGATTCGGAGGTAAAGATGACCAGACTAATGGTATAACCAACCTACAAGAATACCTTACCAATCTGAAGAATGAACTAATTGAACTGATTAAGAATTCTGCTTCTTCGGTACCAACTGGATTAATTGCTATGTTTTCGGGTACTATTCCCCCAGATGGTTGGGCATTCTGTGATGGTATGTCTGGTAGACCTAATCTATTGGGTAGATTTGTAGTAGGGTATGACCCAAGTAATCAGGATTATAATACCATTGGTAACATGGGGGGAGAAGCTTTAGTAACTCTTACTCTAGATCAGATACCACCTCATAGTCATAAGATTACATTTAAAGGAGAGAAATGGGGAGATAATGCAAACAACCGACCATTCCCTAATCATACTAGACCAGACTCGGATTATACAGCAGATACTCAAGTAACTGGAGGAGGTAGCCCTCATGAGAACAGGCCTCCTTATTTCGTACTAGCTTATATCATTAAACTATAAGCTTATATAAACTTCTAAAATTATTATGGATTTTATATTTTAAAGAACAGCTAATCGCTTTCGTCCAACACACAAGTGAAATTCTTATTGGGAAATAAGTTACACTGGAAAGGGAACCTTATGCACTGGGTTCCCTTTTTTTATGTTAGTAATGTAAGTCTTCTTTAGCTTTCTCTTCCCAATATCTTATATCTTCTTTAAGTTCTGAGATATACCTTACCGAAGATTTAGTTCTAGGCATATCAAAAAACTCTACTAATAAGATGTTAGTGATACGAGAACCATCCTTGATTCTCTCTTTAATATAGGGAGGAGGACTAAGCAATATCTCGAAAATCAAATAAGCATCAGGAGATAGGTTCTTCTTCATATATTTATATAACATATCAAGCATTTCCCCTTTAGCTTTCTCTTCTTCGGTATCATCTTCTAGTTCTTTATCATTATCGAATAGATCTTCTAATTGGTAAAGGTTCTGATGATATTCTGCTCCCTCTCCATAAGCAGTTCTTAATAAATGATTCTTAAAGGTACTGAGAGAAGCTAGTATCCTTGCTTTTAAATGTTCTTCTTCACAAGTACCGTAATATTTATTAAAGACAAATAACATCTTATCCCAGAAATAAGAACTTATGATATCAGGTGTAACATTAAACCTCCTATTATCAATTTGTTTAGTAAGACGTCTGATAACTGGTTTGCAAATTTTATACATCCTATCAAAAGTTTCCTTATCATAATTTTCTTGCATAGGCTTCAACCTATGTATCTCTGATCCGTTGTTGCCATTTTCCTTTATCTTCATAAGTCTATGTTTAAAATTGATATGCAAATATAAGTATAATAAATAATATATAAAATAATATATTAATAAAGTTCACCTAGAAGCTGAGGATTAGTGAGTACTAGGATGAGAGTCTATATGTACAACTCTAACCGAGACTATAGAAATCTATATGATTATACTTAATTATATTGCAATATGAAAAAAGATAATACCAAGTTTGAATTTGACACTAACTTTCAATTAGAAATCCTAAGGTATCTCTTAAAGGATAAAGAGGGAGGTCTAATAATCAAAAAGATTAAACCAAGTTACCTAGTTCTGATTGAGCATTCTTTAATTGCTGAAGGCATATTTAAGTTCTTCAAAAAGAAAAACAAGATGCCTTCTAAGAATATTCTTAAAGAAGTTATAAAAGAATTACTTGAATCCAAAAATTATGTTGACTTGGTTACTAAGGATGATATACCCAATATTCATAAAATAATCGATGACCTATATTCAAATCCTCTGAATGATTCCGAATACATTCGAGAAAAGATATATCAATTCTCTACTTATGTAGAGATGAAGAACTTGAATGATTCTTTCGATTTAGATAACTTCGAACAATATGAAACTTACTCAAGGAAAATAGAAAAGATACTTCAAAACTCGAAACCCAAGAAAGATGATGAACCTATCTTTATGATAAGGGATATTACAGAAAGACAATTCAAACGTCAAGCAGAACCATCCGTAATACCTTGTCCATTTAGACAACTTAATGATATTACCAATGCTGGAGGTTACCCAGAACATTCGGTAAATGTTATTCTCGATAAACCCAAAGCTAAGAAAACTTTCTTCATGGTAAACTTGGCAAGAGGATACTTAAGAATGAAGAAATCAGTTTTATACGTAGATACCGAAAATGGTAAAGAACAAATTATGGACCGATTCATTCAATCCTCTATCAATAAAACTAAGAAGGAATTATACTCGGGTGAATATGATAAACTCGAAGCTAAACATCTTCGTAAACTTGCAAGATTTGGAGTTGAACTAGTAGTTGAAAGAGTTCCTGCAATGATTACAGATTGTAATTATATAAGGGAACTTATAATTAAGCTAAGAAATCAGGGCATCAATATTAAAGTACTGATGGTGGATTATGCAGGAAAGCTTGCTTCAATTGCCAGAGATAAAGAGGATTTCGACCGTATATCGAATGTATATATCGATATTCAGAACCTAGCAGAAGAGATGGACTTAGATATTGTATGGACTGCTCATCATATTACTAGAGAGGGTAAGAAACATAGAACTACTAGATATGATGAGAATGATATTTCTGGTTCTATTGCAATTGTTCGTAATGCCCATACTATAGTGGGTCTTAATTCTACAGAACAAGAAGAAAAGGATGATATACTTCGTTGTGAATTAGTGGTACAAAGAGATGGTTTACCTAGTGGTAGAGCATTATTCAAATGCGATGTTGAAAGGCAAAGATGTGTAGAGTTTACTAAAGAACAACGTAAACAGTACGATGAAATATATGGTGAGAAGCTCGAGGAATCTCTCAAGAAGAAAGGGAATCCCAATGCTAATGAAGAGAAGCGAGCTAAAACCAGTGGAGATATATAAACCTAAAATATAAGATTATGATTAAGAGATTAGAAGGAATCCAAAAAGGTCAGAAGGTTTACTTAGTACCTTCAGATTCAAGATGTACCCCACAATATGCCGAAGTATATTCAGTGGGTCCCAAGTATATAAAACTTACTGGAGTTAATATAAGTTTAAGGGAGTTCTTCTCTGAAGATGGGAGATCTGCTAAATGGGGAGGATGGGAACTTTTCCTTTCAAAGGAATCCTATGAAGAACATAAAGAACTACTTTCACTTAGGTCACAGGTAGTTACTTTATTTGAGCAAATGGTACTGAAATGCGAAGACCTAGATAAATTACGTAGGTTAAAGAAAAGATATGCCGAATACGATGACCCATTACCATTTTAACCATGAGTAAAATCACTAATGAATTTAAAACCAAGCTCTACAATTATTTTATTAAGAGCTTGGGCGCTTATCAATATAAACATGGTTGGATGAAATTACCAGTATGCCCATTCTGTCATAGGGAACATAAGATGGGAATTAATCTTTCTATGTACCGTACCAATTGTTTTAGATGCAATTATCATATGAATCCTGCTCAACTAGTAATGGATGTTGAAGGATTTGATACTTATGCCGAACTTTTAAAATTTCTAGATAATGGAAACTTTACAGACAAAGCTTTCTCAGAAGAGAAGATTGAATTATCCGATGCTAAGCCCGTCTATCTTCCAGATGGGTTTAAACTCATTAATCAAGGAACATCACAAGTTGCAAGAAGCATTAAAAGTTACATGTCGAGCCGTGGGTTCACTATCGAAGAATTATCAAAACACGGTATCGGATATGTTGCCACTGAGGGACCTTTTTTTGGGTACCTCATCATACCATATTATTATAAGGGCACGCTCAGGTATTACAATGCGAGAAATGTTATTGGACAGGGCCCAAGATACAATAATCCAAATAAAGATATTACGGGACTTGGAAAGGAATTTATTATCTTCAATCAAGATGCCCTCGACATGTATAGTTCGATATTTATCTGTGAAGGAGCAATCAATGCACTTACTATGGGAGACAGGGCTATTGCCACCATGGGTAAGGCAATCAGTGCTTACCAAGTTAACCAGCTTATCAAATCTCCCGTTAATAGATTTATACTTTTATTAGATTTTGATGCGAGGGATTATGCTATTAATTTAGCTCTTAAGTTAGTAGCTTATAAAAAAGTTAAGGTGGTATTATTTAAAGACAACAGAGATGTAAATGACTTAGGTAAGAAAGCAGTACTAAAAATGGTTTACAAAACTAGATATCAGAGTTATCAAGATTTAATTAAGTTACGGAATGAAAAGTAATCTGTCAAGATGGGGTTTATCCCGATATTATATTACCAAAGAAGGCATACTGTATTTTAAAACTTTAAACAAGGGTTGGGTAAAGAAACCATTCAGACTTTTAGAGAGTAAAAAGAGGAAGAAGTATACTCAATCACTTTTGAACGACGAAGGCAAATATGTTTATGGGTATTTACATAGGTTAGTAGCTATGGCTTATATACCTAATCCTAATAATTACCCTATAGTTAGACATCTAAATGATAACCCCTTAGATAATAGGTTAGCAAATTTAGCTTGGGGTACACAAAAAGACAATGTTAAGGATTCTATAAAGAATAATTCCTTCCATTTCTTAGAACACCCAAGTGGACCTAATCATCCAAATTACAATAAGCCGCCCCCTAATAAATTATCGCTAAGAAAAGAACGTAGAGTATTACGTTTATATTATAAAGGTCTTAATATAAGGGATATACAATTAAGGCTAAGGTTAAAGTCTTCTACCTCAATTAGAAGAATACTTAAAAACCGTAGCCTATTGGATTGATGATTTCCTATTATAATATATAAACTTAAAAT
>OGPK01000471.1_pt1 | contig 42818 bp, 33 predicted proteins | sample 1552921 | NCBI WGS metagenome assembly OGPK01 (sample SAMEA2580264, study PRJEB22360) | human gut metagenome | biome: human gut; feature: human-associated habitat; material: faeces | place: Denmark | collected 2008/2010 | reverse complement strand
CCTGATGATTTCTTCCATGTGCCTGTAACCGTAGGAGCAGAAGGTGTTGATTGCGAGATAGTGCTCGAGTTGCCAGCAGGGTTCAAAGGTGATGAGCTGCTGCCAGAAGAAGAACCTGAGGAATTGTTGTTCGAGCCTGAAGAGCCTGAAGAACTGCTCGTTGCTTTGGTTATCTCGCAAGTGAATGATTTGCTCGCATTCCCTCGCTTTACCGTAATCGTGCTCGTTCCGACTGCCTTGGCCAAAAGGGCGCACGAGCGATCATAGGTGAATCCTGCAGCACTTCCGTATTTTGCATCGACTGTCGCGGTGTTAGAGGATGACCAGGTGGTTGCAAATTCGTCACCGTCGACTGCGATGTAGTGATCGAGGCCTGAGAAATACTGGGAGGAATTGGATGCGGGAGCTTTCGATGACTTGCTTACTGCTTCAACATCGAGTTTATAAGAGTTGATCGGAAAGCTCACAGAGTTGCCGACCGAATTGCCATTCGTTTTGACAACGTCAACCTGATCAGGTGGGAAGAGGTTGAAGAAGGTGACCGAATAGGTATGGCTCTTTTGCTGCTTGGTCGACTTGACCGTTACCGTGTATTCGTCTTGATCAAATAAACGATCGAGTCCTGCCTGGCCGTTAGTATAGGGCTGGAATACAAGATAACTGCTCGAATCGCCATATCCAGAGCCTGAAACATTGAAATAGCCTCCGCCTGAAACGCTGCCATTCGGATTAGTGAATTTCCAAGTCTTCCCATCATTTTTGCGCGTGATCTCTACCGTGAGCGAGGTGTCGTCAACTTGGATCCAAGAAGCGGTGAAGCTCCAGGGATCGATACGCGAAAAGATCGCAGTAGGAGTATTGTTTGCAGGCCAGACGAGGCCATCATATCGTGCAGCAGAGGCGTTCCCGTTGTCGGTAGCGTACATACAGCTATAGCCATCAACATAGCCAAAGCCAGTCTCTTTCATTTGAGGATTCAAGCACCACCGACGATGGCCAACCATTTCGAGGTTAGAGGAGGTGCTGTCTGACATATAGCCGAGCACAGAAGCTGCAGGACCTACATATCCAGAAGAGATATTGCTGCTCGAAGTTCCCGAGGCGCCCTTCTGATAGAGCGAGTCGCTCATGCCGGATGGTTTCGAAGGGTTATGAAGCAGGCTCTTCGTCCAACGAAGCAAGAGCGCGCCAGCCTGGCATTGCTCGTTGTATTTCGAATTGAGCGAGACGTTATCGGGGATACCTGCAATGTAGCGCACCCAGTTCAGCATGTTGAGCGCATTGTTCAGAGAGGCTTGATCGATTGCTCCTGCGGTTCCGGGGGCAGAATAGCTTGGCTGCGTTGAGTAGCTTACGCCCAGATCGGCAGAGATCTTCTTGGAGAGAAGATAATTGCGAATTTCATCCTGGGTCGGCTTGCTTACTTGCGCGGTTGTTGCGCTTGTTTCGATAGACGAGTTCGTTTCCGCCTCGTCGTTCATCGCTGATAGACCCGCAAGTACGATAGACTCACCCAATCGGACATCGTTGCCGGGGGCCTTCGAAGAGGCATTCTCATCCGCAAAAGCGAAGGAGGCCATGCTGAATGCGAGTGCGAAGACCAAGAAGAACGAAATGAACACTGATCTTGTTCTCATACAGATCCTTCCTCGAAAGATGATGCGTAAGAGCATGGCGATTTTAACATTTCAGCCTTCAGCGCGGTACCTATCCCGACCGAACAACATATTCTTATAGTAAATGTTCAAAAATCTGATATATTCAAAATAATTGAACATCAATCAGAAATGAACGAAGGATCGATGCTCCGATGCTCAGTAAGAATGAATTTGATGCGCTCGACAGTTTGAATGTCAGGCCAAACCTCAGTCAGCGAGACATCGCACAGGAAACAGGGATGTCGGTCGGTTCGGTAAACGCTGCGATCAAATCTCTGGTTACACATGGCTTGGTGAGCGAGGGGGCCCTTACGGATAAGGGGAAGAAAGAGCTCGCAAAGCATAGGGTCGACAATGCGATCATCTTAGCTGCGGGTCTTTCAAGGCGCCTTGCACCAATCTCTTATGAACAGCCTAAAGGTCTTTTGACCGTACGCGGTGAAGTGCTGATCGAGCGTCAGATCGAACAGCTTCAAGAAGCGGGCATAACCGATATCGCAGTTGTGGTCGGCTATCATAAGGAGCTTTTCTTCTATCTTGAGGACAAATATGGGGTATCGATCGTTGTTAATGAAGAATACGCTTCTCGCAACAACCACTCTTCGATCATGGCGGTCAAAGAGAAACTTCGTAATACCTATATTTGTTCCTCAGATGACTACTTCACTGAAAACCCCTTCAGGCCCTATGTTTGGAGAGCGTACTATGCAGCTCAATATGCCGAGGGTCCCACTGAAGAGTGGTGCATCGAAACGGGAGCTGCTCAGCGTATCGTTGATGTTCATATTGGTGGAGCAGATGCTTGGTATATGATCGGTCAAGTCTACTTCGATCAAGCATTCTCGCAGCATTTCATCGAAGTTCTTGAAGCGGAATATGATCTGCCTGCTACAGCAACGAAGCTTTGGGAGCAGCTCTATGTCGAACATATCGCTGAATTCGATATGCGCATGAAGAAATACCCCGCAGGCATGATCCATGAATTTGATTACCTTGATGAGTTGAGAGAGTTCGACCCATATTTTCTGCAGAATATCAATTCGAAGATTTTCGACAACATCGAAGCGGTACTTGGGTGCAACAAAGAAGATGTGCGCGATGTTTATCCTTTAAGTCAAGGGCTTACCAATCTTTCCTGTCATTTCAGAGTGGGAGAGCAGGAATATGTATACCGCCATCCTGGTGTGGGCACTGAAGAGCTGATCGACCGTCATGCCGAGAGCATTGCGCAGCGTGTTGCAGCACAGCTCGGTCTGGATGATACCTATATCTACGAGGATGAAGCTGAAGGATGGAAGATATCGCGCTTCGTGGCAAACAGCCGTCCTCTCGATCCTCATGATGCCGATCAGCTTAAACGCGCGATGGAAATGGCAGCAGAGCTCCACGCTCAGCCTGTCAGTGTTGAGCGTAGCTTCGATTTCTATAAGGAAAGCAAACGCTATGAGCGCCTTCTCGGAGGAGCATCGGTAGTAGGCGAGATAGCAGGTTATCAAGAAATGGCTGAAAAGGCAGCTCGACTTGCGCGTTTTGTTGAAGCCGATGGGGCGCCTGTGTGCCTTACCCATAATGATTTTTTCTATCTCAATTTTCTTCTCGACGAACATGATCGCTACTACCTGATCGATTGGGAGTATTCAGGCATGTCCGATTATGCAAGCGATTTTGGCACGTTTGTCGTGTGCTCGCAGCTCTCCGAAGAAGAGGCGCATCAAGCCCTGGAGTATTACTTTGGACGAACACCTACCGAAGCAGAGTTGCGCCACAACTTAGCATTCGTGGCTTTTGCGGGATGGTGTTGGTATGGATGGTCGCTTTATAAGGAGTCTCGAGGAGAGAACGTAGGAGAGTGGTTCTATATCTACTACAAATATGCGAAGAGATATCTTGATAAGGCACTGGCGCTCTATGAGCAGGCAAGTGAGATAAAAGGAGAAGCGGAATGAAGTACGGACTAGCAAGTGGTTGCCTGTGGGCTCTTGATACAACGATACTGGCTATTGCATTATCGATGGCCCCGTTCATCGATACGGTCGAAGCGATTGCGTTTGCATCGATCGTGAGCGCAGCATTGCACGATGTATTTTGCGCGATCTGGATGTTCATCTATATGGCGTTTCGCGGAAGGCTAAAAGATACGCTTGCCGCACTCAAAACGCGCAGCGGTAAAGTAGTCATGCTCGGCGCGCTTCTGGGCGGCCCGATCGGTATGAGCGGATATGTGATCGCGATCAACAATATCGGCCCTGCTTATACCGCGATGATATCAGCGTTCTATCCTGCTTTTGGCGCACTTATGGCAATGCTCTTCCTTAAGGAGAAAATGCAGCTTAAGCAGTTCATCGCGCTGCTCGTGGCACTTGCAGGGATCTTCATTATGAGTGCGGTCACGATCACGAATGATCAATACGGAGACCCAATTCTTGGTTTGACCTGCGCACTTCTCTGTGTTGTTGGATGGGGCTCGGAGGCGGTCATCTGCGCATGGGGAATGCGCGATGATGCAGTTGACAATGAAACGGCACTTCATATTCGCGAGACAACTTCAGGTTTGGTGTACCTTATCATCGTCTTGCCGGTATTTGGCGCGTGGGCATTCACGCTCGAAGCGATCCCGACGATCGGCACTGCAGTCGTTGCCCTATCGGCTTTGGCTGGTACGGTTTCCTATCTGTTCTATTACAAGGGTATCTCTGTTATCGGTGCCGCAAAGGGCATGGCGCTCAACATTACTTATTCCGCATGGGCAGTCGTGTTTGGCTTCGTATTGTTGGGAAGCGTACCGGGAGTGGTCGAGATCGTATGCTGCTTGCTCATCATGGGTGGTACCATCCTTGCTGCTGCCGATTGGAATGAATTATTCAGTAGGAAGAACAAGCTGCCGAAGGGTTCTCGCAGCGATCGCGAGATGGTTGATGAGCTTGTGGATGCGCTGGAAGATGGAACGATCGATCCGTTATCAAAAGGATCAAGTGAGCGATATGTTGAGCCGAGAAGCTGATCGCTGATGTGGCGGAGACAGATCGAAGTCTCATATCGATCTTTAGGTGATGCTTTTCGGATACAATGAAGAGCGAGCTTAATCTGAAGGAGTACGCGGAAGGGGCTCGCTTGAAGGAGCGCGCGAACAAGATAGAGCCGATCGATTTTGTCGTTACTTGGGTCGATGGTGCGGATCCTGAATGGCGGCGCTTGAAAGACGAGTTCGCTGATGAAAAGGCGACCAAAGATGCTCAATCGAACGATCGAGAGCGATATGAGAATTGGGGTCTGCTCAGGTTTTGGTTCAGGGGGGTCGAGCGATTCGCCCCTTGGGTGCGCCGCGTCCATTTTGTGACGTGGGGACATCTCCCCGAGTGGCTCAATGTCGACCATCCTAAGCTCAATATCGTTCGTCATGCAGATTACATTCCGAATGAATATCTTCCTACCTTTTCGTCGCATCCGATCGAACTCAACCTTCATCGAATAGAAGATCTCTCAGAGCAATTCGTCTATTTCAATGATGATATGTTCCTCATTCAAAAAACAGATGCAACTGATTTCTTCAAAGATGGCCTTCCGTGTGCGACTGCTGGCCTCATTCCTTTCAGGATCGCAAAAGGCGATGGTCTGTATTTTCCGTTCAACAATGTCGCGCTTATCAATGAGCATTTTGCCCCGCGCAAAAGCATCCTTTCTCATTTTAGAAAGTGGTTCGATCCGCGCTATGGGCTTCAGATCAATATATCGAGCTTGCTTATGTTACTTTTCCCGACATTTTACGGTTTCTTCGAACAACATCTGCCAACCTCATTGCTGAAGTCAACGTTCGAGCAGGTGTGGCGTGAAGAGGGTGACATTCTTTCTGAGACATCGAGCCATCGATTCAGGAATCCTCGGGATGTTTCTCCTTGGCTCATGGAGAATTGGCAATTCGCTTCAGGTGAATTTTCTCCACGGTCAGTGAAGTTCGGACGAGCATTCTATTTGGGTGGAGATATCAGTAGGTCGCTACCAGAGTTATGCGATTATATCGTTCACCATAAGGGCAAGGTCGTATGTGTGAATGACGGCAATCTCTCTTTAGACGATGCTGCACGCGCTAAAGTTGAGGTTGAACGGGCATTTTCCCAAATACTGTCTGCTCCCTCATCGTTCGAAAGATAACTTGATCGCAAAGACTACGGTTCTATCCGCCATGCTTTAAGCCCATGGGAAGCTCGCTGTTCTTCGGGGGGCAGCTGCATGTAATCGCCGTATTGGCTAGTTAAATACTCATGCCAATGGGGAATGGCGGGGAACTGATGTCCGCAGAATTCAAGAGAGATCAGGTTTTCGAAGTCTGAAGTTGGAAGCCGAGCATCGGGATTATTCGCATAGACCAGATTTCTGCACCAAGTTGATCCCTCGAAAGGATATCTCATTGCGACAGAGACCATCTTCCGAGCGACCGAGGTGGCAGGCGTTTTGAGCTCCATGGCTATGCGCATTGGTTTCTTGATGATGTTGAGTAAAGGGTTGAGCGACGGATAGCACTGGAACCTTCTTCGCTCTACTAATTCACGGATCGTGCGGTAAGCTTCGATGTTCAGACTCTCGTCTTCGCTCATTCCGTCGGCTGGAAAAATGTCGACCCACAGCAAACGGCCTTTTTCGCGGTAGGTCGCTTCACATGCCCCGATGTGGCTGTTCTCGAATTTTGCAAAAGGAAAGGTCGATCCGTTCGTTTCAACATAGGAGAGTTGGTAGCCTTCAGGTGTCGCATGCGCTCGCTTGATCATACGCTCGAAATCGGGGCGGGGCATGATCACGTCGATGTCATCATCCCAGGGGATGAACCCTCCATGTCGGACGGCGCCGATGAGCGTCCCTGCATCCAGCGAGTAGCGTAGATCATTAGCCCGGGCGTATCTGTCGAATGCCTTTAAGATCTCGAGCAATTCATCCTGGATCTCATCGTGGCTCAAATAGTTCACTTGTGCATATCTCCCATTGGACGATCGTTACTGTTTGGCGTAAGTAGTTTGCGTGACCTGAATACGAAGAAAGCTCGCAGTGCCAGCATAATGAATTCCGTTGCGCAACGCAAAAGAGCGATGTTTAGAATGGTGAAGCAGTCTAGTGCGAGCAAAAGGAATAATCCTGCAATGTGGAAGAGCGCAGCGATGACCGAAGATGCGGTAAGCTGCTTCTCTTTGTCGATAACTGCGAGTATAGGAAATCCGATCATGATGGCAGGATAAGAGAAGATAAGCACGGGGATGAGGTATTGAAGGACCGCGCTGCCTGCTTCATATTCGTTGCCGCCTAAAAGCCACATGACAACGGGAGACAAGAAATAGAGCGCTATCGAGCCGAGCACTACGACTGGCAAACCGAGGAGCACCAGCTTCTTTATCACCGAGAAGTTCCGTCTTGCCGCAACGTGCGGATAGGCACTGTTGTAAATAGGGTTGTAGAGGCTCTGGACAGCGTAGATGCAGGTGGTTGCAAGAGACCAATAAGATATCTCTGCTTGGTTAATGATAAAGATGCCGATCATAACGGTGGTTAGGTTCGTGAAGATGGTCGTCGATGCGCTAGAGAGGAAGAACACCGCAGACTTCCTTAGAATATCGAGAGAGCTCTTTAGCTCAATCAGCTTGGGGCTAAGCGTGATCTTGTGTTTCTTTATCACGTCGAACCACGACCATACGAATGCGATCAAAGAAGGCACTGCTTCAAAGACTGCGACCAGTACAAGTTGATCAGGTCCTTTGACGAAGGTGAATATCAGGACGAGCGAAACGAGGCGTGAAACGACGAATCTCTTGGTCAGGATAGCCATGTCCTCGAGGCCTTTGAAGACGAAATCGGGAAGCAATGCATTGAGCACCGTTCCGAAGTAGGCGATGAGCATATAGAGGGGGTTTTCGGCCATGATGGGGATCGCGGGAATGATCGCGCACAGTATGAGTCCGCCGAACACTGCCATGATAAGGCGCTGCGAGAAGATGGTAGAGGTGAGCGCGCGGATGAAGTGCAGATCATTTCGATGGCGAGCGATCTCTCTTGTGCCAAGTGCGTTATACCCGAAGTCGATGAAGATAAGGCAAAGATTCATCACCGAGATCGAGTACGCGCGAACTGCGAATTCATCTGGTCCGAGCACGCGCGTGAGATAGGGAAGGGTGATGAAGGGAAAGACATAGATAGCGATCTGCAACAGGGACTGAAAAAAGATGTTCTTCTTCAGTACTTGAGCTGATTCTTTTTCAGCGGAAGATTCCATAGTTAGATGATACCCGTTTTATCTTAAAAGAGGTATTCTTGAACGCTCGAAATGCTGTAGTGCGACGACGCTTAAGGGAAGCGGGCAAATCATCGGTCCTCTGATGTAGATTCGGTGTTTCATGTTAGTTGGGTTATATTGGGTTACGATCGTAGAGTGTCTCGATCTCTGATGCGAAGAGAAGGTACCTTGGTGAAAGATCAGTCTGATAATACGTGTGTAGATTTCGTCCTTACCTGGGTAGATGGCTCCGATCCCGCTTGGCAGGCAGAAAAGGCCCGTTATAGCAAGAATGATGGAGAAGGACTGCCGAGCCTTCAAGACAACGATCGTGCTCGGTATGAAGACTGGGGCCTTTTGAAATATTGGTTCAGAGGCGTTGAAGCCTTTGCGCCATGGGTGAATAAGATACATTTTGTCACTTGGGGACATGTGCCCTCGTGGCTCGATACCGAACATCCTCGATTGAATATCGTTAGGCATGAGGATTTTATTCCTGCTGAGTATCTTCCCACATTCTCATCGCATCCAATCGAGCTGAACTTTCATCGTATCGAGGGACTTTCGGAGCAATTTGTTTATTTCAATGACGACATGTTCTTGATCGACAAAACCAAGGCTAAGGATTTTTTCGATAAAGGACTTCCGCGTGCAACGGCTGGTCTGTCTCCTCGCGGAGTGCATAAAGGTGACTGGCTCTATGCGCCTTTGAATAACATTGCGATAATCAACGAACACTTTCAACCGCGATCGTGCGTTATCCCGAATCTTCGCAAATGGTTCTACGCGGGATATGGACAGACTAACTTTCTCAACCTGATCATGCTCGCTTTTCCGGCGTTCTATGGTTTCAATGAATATCATCTGCCCAACTCGTTCTTGAAGTCGACGTATGAAGAGGTTTGGTCAAAAGAAGAGGATGTTTTGAAGGATGCTTCATCGCATCGTTTTCGCCATCATCACGATGTGTCGCAATGGCTCATGGAAAATTGGCAATTCGCTTCAGGAACCTTTATGCCGCGATCGGGCAAGTTTGGAAAGGTCTTCCAGCTGAGTGGCGATATATCGAAGTCGCTTCCGCAGCTCTATAACTACATCGTCAAGCAGCAGGGAAAAATCGTATGCGTGAACGATGGCGATCTAACGCCTGAGCAGGTTGAAGTAGCGAAGAGCGCTGTTCATGAGGCATTCGGAAAAGTGCTTCCCAAAAAGTCTTCTTTTGAAAAATAAAGAAGCCGAAAAGGGCCGACTTGGGGTTTGCTCATTGCTGCTGGAGGAGCGCCTTGTAAAATGAGCTAATCTCTTGGGCATTTTGCACTGCATCAAAGCCTGCTGCCCGCAACTTCATTTGTGCTTCATCTGGTGATATGCGATTGTCAAGCATGGCAAGAGCGTTGTTTGCCCAAACAAGCGCACCTTCATTCAGGGAGATCCTCCTAGCCGAGGGAAGGATCGACGCAGCTTCGGTAATTCCTTCTGAGAGCAAAACGGGCAGTCCAGTTGCTTGAGCCTCAACGACAGAAACTGGCAGCCCTTCTTTCATTGAAGGAAAGATAAAAACATCCATTGTTGCGAGCAGCTCTGAAACGTCACTGCGCACCCCAAGAAAGTGAACACTCTTTTCAAGATGGAGCTCTTTGACCTTGTTTTCGATCTTTGGCCGAGTTGGCCCATCGCCGAGCAAGAGAAGTTGGGCATTGGGTAATTCGCGAATCAAGTTTGCAAATACATCGATAAGGAACTCATGGTTTTTGATAGGAATAAATCTTGCGACATGACCGAAGACGGGGCTGTCGTTCATCCCTAGTTCTTTTCGATAGGCATCGCGCATGTTTGCCTTGGCTCCGAGCATCGCTGTGTCAACGCCATTATTCGTGATTTTGCAGCGCCCGCTCTCGAAAATGGATTGTCCAAACGTATCAATGCAAGCTTGCTTAGAGCACGCAAGAAAAGTTTGAGCTATCTTTCTTGTTGGATGTGTGGCAATCGAAAAGGCGATCTTATTCAATCCTGTATAGAAATTTTCTGAATGAGCATGCGCGATCGTCGGTTTGCTTACTGCATTTGCTGCTGAGAGATAAATTGGCGCACCTACCCCAATATGGCCATGTACGATGTCAATCTCGGGGTGCTCTGCGAAGAAGCGTTTGCAAGCATGCTTGTATTGGAAGTAATTCGCGCCAATGAAGCGAGGCAGCCGGTAGATATTGCCCCCAAGCGCTTCGATCTCGTCATCGAAGTCGCAATGGCGATTAGTATGAACAAGAAAATCGAATTGGATCTCGTTGCGATCAATATGACGGTAATAGTTCATGATCATAGTCTCTGCGCCTGCGCGATCCATTGCGCCTATAACGTGTAGAACTCGAATCATGGAACTCCTTATCGCTTCTGCCAGTATACGGTAGAATGAACAGGATGTCATCGTGCGATGCGCCGCATGGATGGTGTAAGGAGAGCATCTTAAAGTGCAAAAGGAGACTTGGTCGTGAAAACAAACGAACATCGTGATCATGGCGCACAGGGTCTCTGCGATGCACAAGAAGTGCTTCTTATTGTTCCTGCATTCAACGAGCAAGACAGCATCAGCGAAGTTGTCCGGTCGATCGAGAGCAGCGGATATGCCTATCTCGTTGTAAATGATGGATCAACGGACGCGACTGCGCAGCTGCTCGAAGAGATGAACGCCCCCCATGTGAATCTTGTCGAGAATCTCGGTATTGGTGGTGCGGTCCAAACAGGATACAAATATGCCTTGCGCCATGGGTATCGCATTGCTGTCCAGTTCGACGGAGATGGTCAGCATGACGTTTCGTATGTAGATACTTTGATTGAGCCGATCCTCCTTGATCGAGCAGATATCGTTGTCGGCTCCCGATTTGTTGGGTCAGAAAGTGCCTTTCGATCGAGCTTTGCAAGACGATTGGGCATCAAGATCCTTTCAGGATTGCTCAAGCTCACAAGTGGTAGCTACGTTCATGATGTGACCTCGGGTTTTCGTGCGGTGAATAGAAAGGCTATGGCGATCTTCGCACGTTCATATCCCATCGATTATCCCGAGCCTGAGTCACTTGCGTACGCTCTTGCGAGAGGCTTCGAAGTTGCTGAAGTCCCCGTTGCGATGCACGAACGTTCGGGTGGATCATCGTCTATTTCGGGCTTGGGGTCGATGTATTATATGGTCAAAGTTGGTCTGTCCATCCTGATCTCTGGCGTTAAACGACCAGCGAGGAGACGTAAATGACCCTTTTGCTTCGTATAGTTGTGGGCATCGCCAGTCTGGCGTTTCTTTTCTTCATCTTATTGATGGTTCGGCGTCAGAAGATGCTCTTGCGCTATTCCTTTTTCTGGCTTTTCTTGGGTTTGGCCGGCATCGTCACGGCAGCTTTTCCTGCATGGATCGTGGGCCTGGCTCATCTACTCGGCTTTGAAACAGCATCGAACTTCGTCTTTTTTGCCTGTATCTTCATTTTGCTGGGAGTATGTCTTACGCTCAGTGCCGCAGTGTCTAGGCTCACTCGTCGCAACGTATCCTTGATCCAAGAGATCTCGCTTCTTAAGGAGGAAGTTGATAGGCGTGACGTTGATTGACGACCGTCCTCTCTATTGCATCTGGGCTGCTCATTATCCTCCTCATGTAGGAGGGGTCGAGCAGTATACGTACAATCTCGCACACGCACTCGCTAAACGCGGGAACCGCGTAATAGTTGTTACGACCAATTTGTTCGATTCGCCTTCAGATGAGATTGAAAGCGATGGCGTGCGTGTGATTCGTCTGCCAAGCTATCGACTCATGAAAGGACGTTTGCCGATCCCGAAGCGCAATGCTGAATACAAGGCTTTGATGGCAGAACTAGAACATCTCCCTGTATCAGGAGTGCTCGTGAATACGCGTTTCTACGGGCATTCTTTAGAAGGTATGAGATATGCTCGCAATCTTGGTCTTCGTCCGATCGTTCTCGATCACGGAACTGCGTATTTGACGCTCGGAAATAGTGTGGCAGATCTTGCGATACGCGCTTATGAACGAGCGGTCACGTCCTGTGGAAAGAAATATCACCCCCGCTACTTCGGGGTTTCGCAGGCAAGTTGTGTCTGGTTGCAAGAGTTTGGCATAGAAGCCGAAGGGGTTCTGAGCAACTCGATCGACGCGCAGGCATATCGAAACAGCGCTTCAAAGAGAGATTTCCTAAAAGAACTGAGCCTTCCGCATGATGCGAAGAGCGTCGCATTCGTAGGGCGTTTTTCGCCGGAAAAAGGCATCAAGCAGTTGTGCCAGGCTGCAATGCTTCTAGAGGATGAAGGGATTGTTTTTCTAGCTGCGGGCAGTGGAACCTTGTTTGACGAAATGCAAAGCTCGGCGCCCAATAACTTCTTTTGTCTCGGTTCGCTCGCTGCATCCGATGTGTCCGCTCTCTTGCAACAATGCCAAGTCTTCTGCCTTCCTTCGCGCTCCGAAGGATTTTGTACCGCACTGCTCGAGGCTGGCGCCTGTGCGTGTGTCCCTGTGATAACGCATGTGGGAGGCACAGATGAGCTCGTCCCCTCATGTGAATATGGCACGATCCTTGCCTCTGCTGATCCAGAGCTCATCGCAACTGCCCTTCGAGAAACATTCGATGCTCTCGAACAGGGCAGCATATCTGGTGCATCGATCGCGCAATTGGTCGAGGATCACTATAGCTGGGATAGCGCTGCAGCTCATGTCGAGGGAGTATTCGCATGATCGAGCATCGGAAAGTCGGCATGCGCGGTGCGGCGGTCATCCAATTCGCATCGAAATACACGAGCTTGTTCGTGCAGCTTTTCATCACCGCCATCCTTGCACGTCTTTTGCCGCCTGAAGACTTTGGCACGCTGGCAATCATCTTAGTGTTTTTGAACCTTTTCATCCCCTTTGCCGATATGGGCATTGGTGCGGCTATCATCCAATATCAAGATCTCGATGATCGAGATTATGGAGCGCTCTTTTCCTTCTCGATCATCTTCGCCATCGCGCTCACGCTGCTCTTCTGTGTAGCGTCGGTTCCAATCGCGCTCTTCTTTGGGAACGATCAGCTCATACCTCTTTGTTGCTTGGGCTCGCTCTCATTGCTCTTTGCGACCTTGAATATGGTTCCCAACGGGCTTTTGCTCAAAGGCCAGCGTTTCTTGAGTATCGGTATCAGGCTCTTTGTAGTCACAGTGGTCGCAGGCGTCATCGCTATTATCATGGCGTTTTCGGGCTGGGGCGTCTATGCGCTCATCTGGCATAATATCATCGCAGGTGCCATCACGTTCTTTTGGAATTATCTTGCCCGTCCCATTCGGCGTCTTACGATCCATTTCGTGGCTTCTTTGAAGAAGGTCTTCTCGTATTCGGTCTTTCAATTCGGCTCGAGTATGGTGAACTACTTTTCGACCAATCTACCCAATCTTGTTATTGGCAAGGTGTTTGGAGAGGCACCGCTCGGTTTTTACGATAAAGCCTATCGTCTGACCACGTATCCGTTGAACGGCATATCGAATGTCATCATCTCGGTCATCCAGCCCTATATGGCAAAGCATCAAGATGATCCCACGACCATCTTCTCTTATTGGTTCAAGGTCGCGAAAGTGCTTTCACTCGTAGGTATTCCTATCGCCACGATCTTCTTCTGCGCGCCAGAAGAGATCGTAGGGATTATGTATGGAGATCAATGGGGCAGTGCGGTCATCCTGTTGCAGATGCTGGCCATCAGTATCTATTTCCAGTTGGTCAACAGCGTGGCTGGTGCGTTCTTCTTAAGTGCTGGTCGTGCTGATTTGCTCTTCCGGTCGGTCACGGTCTCGACATTGCTCACAGTAGGCGGTCTTGTAGTTGGTATCTGTTTTGGCAACTTGCAGGCCGTTGCGTTGTGTTTATCCGTTGCGTTCTGTCTTCATACCGTGCCAACAGCGTATTATTTTCTGAAGAGAACCGTGCAGCAAGGCTATAAGTGTCTTGTACGCTTCCTGCCCGAAGTTTGCATCGGAATCGTAGCGGGCGGTATTTGCATGCTTGTTGCTCCTCTCTTTCCAGAAGGGATCGTAGGGAGCTTCGTTTGCAAAACGCTCGTTATTTTGGCAATAGTAGGTATAGGTTATGCGCTCGCAAAGCAATACGGCTACATCAAAGAGGTGCTGCGTTCGCGCTAAAGAGTTCTTCTGTCGTGTTGCACAACGACAAGAAGAGACGGATTGAAAGGATCGATAGTGGCTGCTTGGAGCACTTTTTTCCTCGTGAGTATCGTGAGCGTGATAGCGCTCTATCTCGTTGGCTTTCTGTTGCTCAAAGCCGCAAAGCTCCCAACATTGTTTGCGCTTGCTGCGGCTCCTATCATCTCGACCTTTTGCTTTGAGGTGCTTGCGATCGCCTACGATAAGATCGATTTATTCGCATCAGGCTGGAACCTTTTTCTACCAGTATTCGTGTTTGCATTGATCGTTTTCATCGCGAGCACGCTTGCACGAAAGAGGCAAAAAGCTTCGTCGTCATTGAGCCATGAAGGACTGCTTCCGCGATTCGAAACCTTCGATGTGAAGATGATCGTTCTGTATGCTGGTCTTGGTCTCGGAGTGGGTCTCTTCATCTTCGTCAGAGCGCTCGATGGTACGGAATGCTTCAACGAAACATACGACAATCTCACGCATCTGGGTCTTATTCGAAGCTTCGTCGAATCAGGCCATTATTCGACGCTCGCTGCTTCGCTCTATCGCGATCTCGGTACTGTGGGATCATACTATCCTGCTGCTTGGCATATGATCGCAGCGATGGTGGCTGACGTTACGAACACTTCGAACTTGCTCGTAACGAATGCAATGAACTATGTATGCTGCGCTCTGGTCTACCCGCTTAGTTGCCTTTGTCTCTTGCGCGCGATATTTGCTGACCGCAAGAGCGTCGTTGTTGCCGGTGCGTTTGCGTGCATTGCTTTTGTCGGATTCCCTTGGTTCTTCACGGTCTATGGCGTACTCGAGTCAAATCTTTTCGGATTCATCATGGTGCCCGTCATGCTTTGCGCACTCATGCAGCTATGTGCGCCAGGCGTACGTCGTATAACGCGCGTAAGTTATTTGATCATATGCGTCATCAGCGTTGCTTTCTGCGTATTCGCACAGCCCAATACCTTCTTTGCGGTCATGCTCTTCGCGATCCCTTATCTGGCATGGCGTATTTGGGACGCGACGGGGCCGCAAAGCGTGCATCCTCGTTCTTCGCGAGTTCGCATCGGGCTTGTAGCCCTCTTCTTCGTGGCGATGTTCATCGTTTGGTACGCCTGCTATAAAGCACCCTTCCTTTATGACGTCACTCATTTCATCTGGGCTCCCGTCGCATCGAAGAGTCAGGCGCTCATAAATACGTTGCTCTTCTCGAATTCATGGTCGCCTGCTGCCTTTGTTGTCGCTATCCTGGTCATCATCGGTCTGTTCACGATGTTAAAGGAACGCCGATACGGCTGGATCGCACTTGCACTCGGTATGACAGCAGTCGTTTATTGGGCGGGCGTATGCCTCGAAGGCCGGTGGGATCAGTTCCTCACAGGGTTCTGGTATTCAGACTGGCGCAGAACTGCAGCATTGCAAGCCATGATCGCAGTGCCGGTGGCTGCGATCGGTATCGCACGGCTCTATGAATTGCTCCCGAACTACTTCAAATCGAATGCATTCTTGAAGCTTTGCTTGAGCCTCGTGCTCTTACTTGCCATCTTCTTCCCGAGTTTTACGGTACGCGGTATGGGCTTTGTGAAGACACCTTTCGGATATTTCGCCGATATGATGGACGAATACTATTCGATGGATCAGACGGATGACGAGATCATCTTTTCCGAATCTGAGCAGCGTTTTGCCAAACAGGCTAAGGAGATCGTGGGGGACGACATCGTCTACAACATTCCTTACGACGGAAGCTTCTTAGCGTATCAGGTTGATGGGTTAAGGACAGTGTATCGTCTGCCCTATACCGGTGCAGGCCATAATGCCGACGAGAAGATCTTACAAGCAAAGCTTGCTGATTACGCGAGCGATGCTGAAGCGGCAGAGGCACTCGAGAACATTGGCGCCCGCTATGTGTTGATGCTTGATCAAGGACACATTCCCTACCATCGCACTTGGCCCGATTACTATCCTGAAAACTGGGTCGGCATCACCAATATCAATGAAGATACACCTGGTTTTGAGCTCGTCTTGTCCGAGGGCGACATGCGATTATATAGGATAATAGATACGAACTAGGCCGATCGAGCGAGATTGAAAAGGAAGATCATGAATTACGTGAACCATACGCTTTCTAATATCGTTCTACCGAAGAGCGATGAGCCGCTGGGAGGCTGGGATCTCTATATCAAGTCCGATCAAGGCGCTTCATGTGTTCCTGCTGATGATGGGATTGTGTTGCAGGGTTCGGTCGATCTGTTCACCTACTTCAATGCCTGTTCATTGGCAAAATGGAAGAAGTATGCCGGAATCAATCGTGTTCATTTACATTTAGAGCTTGCGAGTCAGAGCATCAATGACGAATACTCCTGTACCATCCAATTCTTCGGCCGCTCATATCTAGATTCACGCGCGCAGCCATTGGCAAGCGGCATGCGGTTGAATCGCAGCATGGCTACTGAACGTGATGGGGTTCTCGAATTCGACTTGCTCATCCCTGAAACAAAGTACGAGGTGATCGGTTTTTCGCTCGATGTTCGAGGAAGTGTTACGCTCGCAAAGGCGTACTACTATGCCCGCGTAGCCGAAGAGCAGATCAATCCAGTCAATCTTGCGTTATGTACGACGACCTTCCTGAAAGAAGACTACATCGTTCCTAATATCGAGCTGGTGAAAGAAGAGATCCTTTCGTGTGACGAAGCAATCGCTTCGAACTTCCATATGTTTGTTATCGACAACGGGCGCACGCTTGATGCAGAGGCACTCTCTGATACGGGCGTGAGCGTTGTCCCGAATGCGAACGTGGGCGGTGCTGGAGGTTTTGCACGCGGCATGATGGAGGCACTGAAGTCAGGTAAGGGCTTCACGCATGTGCTGCTCATGGATGACGATGTAAGCATTTCGGCAGAGAGTCTCAAGCGTACTTTCAATCTGCTCTCGCTTGCGACAGGATCATACAAGAACGCTTTTATCAATGGTGCAATGCTTATCGCTGAAGAGCCCAATCGCCAGTTCGAAGATGTTTCATATGTGACAGGAACAGGCGTATATCGCAAGGTCAAGTCCACAAAGTATTATGTTGACCAGCAGCGTTACATTGTACGCAACGAGCATATCAACGTTGAGGTGCCCAATGCCTATGGGGCGTGGTGGTTCAGCTGTATTCCGATCAGTGCGATCAAGCGTGTTGGCTTACCTATGCCGCTCTTTGTACGTGGCGACGATGTCGAGTTTGGCATCCGTGCCCAGGCTACCTATATGACGATGAATGGCATTTGCGTTTGGCACGATGGATTCCTGGGGCGTTTCCGTGCATCGGTTGATGGATATCAATATGTTCGCAATCTTCTTATCATGATCGCAACGAGCGGATGCGCTTCGGAAAAGACCTTCATGATGCGCGTTGAGCGCGGCGTTCGTCTGCAGCTCAAAGCAATGGCATATGATGCGGCCGACCTCTACCTCGATGGTCTTGAAGATTATCTGAAGGGTCCAGAGTTCCTTGCGTCGCTCGATGGCGAAGCGGTCATGAAGGAAAAGGGGCAGAAGAATGAAAAACTTCTTCCGCTCGAAGAGCTCGATCCGTGCTATCGCACGATTAAATACAGCAAGCGCTTGCTCGGCGAGGAGTCGATCATCGATATTCCATTAAAGCTCATTCGTAGCCTTCCTTATGATCGCCATCTGCTTCCCGATGGCCTTTTGCGCGATACGCCTGAAGTTGTATTCTACAGTGGACTTTCAGTCTTCTCACCTCGTACGACAGCTACGAAAACCCTGGTGGCGATGGATCTTGACGGTCAGCATGCGGCGGTTCGCCACATGGATCGCGAACGCTATCAGCAAGTTCTTGATCGCTTGCAGCGCCTTAAGCACGAATGGAAAGAGCATGGTGATGAAGTGCGTCAGGCATATAAAGATGCACAACCCTATCTCACCTCAGTTGAATTCTGGGAAAAGCATCTTGGGCTTGATGGAGCGGAGAAGTGATTCTTTGCTGCGGTATGAGAAATGTCAGAAGCGCGATAGTGTGCGTTTACCGTGGTATGATGCGATAATGCAATTTTATTCACGAACGATCGATAAAGGAGCGCTCAGCGCATGAGTAGCAAGCCAAACAAAAAAGGTGCGAAACAACAGCGCGATGCAGTCTCGTCAAATGCGCATGGATCAGATGATCAGGCTTTATTTTCTCAGGATTCGCAGCCGACTCCTGCATATGGGTTTCCCGCTGTGAGCGCAGAAGATCTTTATGAAGACGACGAGGCGAGATCTTTCGAAGGAGCCTCCGTGAAGAAAGACGATGCGGCAAATTACGATTTCCTTTGGGAATCCACTGAAACGAAGCGCTCGGCAAAGGGCGCAGCAGGAACGACTACGGTCGTTGAATCCGATACTGATTATCTGCTGCTTCCGCACCCTGATGTTTTCAACGCTTATCCTCCTGAGGTACAGCGCAAGATCATGGAGTGGGCCGATCGCGATGTGCGTGCTCGTCGTGATGATGAATCATTACGCCAGGACGCGCTCATTCGTGCGCAGGCTGCGCGTGAGCGTATGACCATGGCAGTTCCTGTTGCGATTATCATCCTCTGTATCGTATGCGCTGCAGTTACCGGACTCTATACGAAGAGCGCGGTGTTTGCGGTTGCTTTCTTAGTGGTTGCAGTCGCGGTTATCCTTGCACTTTATTTCACGCGGAAGAATGACCTGTATGCCCAGTCAGAGCCACTGGATGAAGAGGAAGAAGAGGAGTAATCGATGGCAGATTTCAGTCCAACACGCACGCATGCGACATGGAAGCCGCGCGTTACCCCCGTTCCTATCCCTTATTTTCGTTGTAGTGAATGCGGAGCGGTGCTGCAAGGAGTCGATGGAGATGTCGAAATCACGATGAGCGACAATCATCGTTCTCAGGTTGCAGAATTGCCTTATGCTCATGTTGATTTTCATCCTGAATGCTGCGGCAAGCCTATGGAGCGCTTGGAGGGCATCTCGTATCTCGATCCCGAAGTAGCGAGCAAGATCGAGCTCGACTATCAGATCGTGGGAAGTTATGACCATAATGCTTTGCGCGTTACGTGGAAGGTAAGGGAAACAGGCTATGAGCCTCGATGGTTTGCCATCAAGACTTTCACAGGCGTTATGACCAAATATGTCACGCCGAAGAAGTGGCCACCGATCGTCTTTGCTTTCGCAGACGAAGATGCGTATGCCTATTGTGACGAGGATCCTTGCTTGGAATGCACGTTTCGTTGCAAGCGAGGAATGGAAGTGTATTGCTATACGCCGAAGATCGGTCTTATCGTCATGCCGCTCGATCGCATGATCGCGACGGGCAGTGCTGGCTTCGAGGCGGTCGAGCCTCCCATCGACGCGAAATAGAGACGACGACGCGCAATCGCAGGCTAAAGGGATATTTGGCGTCGCCGAAGGGGTATTGACACTACTAAAGGGATATTTAGTGGTGCTGAAGGGATTCGCGAGACGGCTAGATTCTGATTTCTGGCAAAAAGTTTCGTTTTTGGTCGGCCCGTTGTTTCCTTCGCTTCTCGCGGTAAAAAAACGAGTAACTGTTATGCGCTAAATATTCGATCTACCAGGCATTTCCGATAACGATTCTTTGCATGGTCGGACATGGTTTCGCGCCGAGCTCCCATACCTTATCAATGGTCGAGCACGTTGGCAATAAATGTCGTTCTTAGCGACTAAAAACGAATTAAAATGCCAAAAACCCCGATTTAGCCTGTCGTGCAGTTATGCATTTATCCTGTTACAATGCTCTGCATTTGCCCCGTCATGCAATTCAGCTTTTTGGCATGCAGTCCAGTGATTATTGCGATTTTAGTTTGACAGTGCGTCTTGATCCGTTCTTAGGGGAAGGATGAGCGAGCGAAGATGCTGCTGCCTCTGACGAAAAGAAGGATCGCTACAACGGAGCCTTTTTCCTGTGCCACGGGCAACAATGCGTGCGATCTTATCCAGCGCTTCACGGTCGAGAACTTGAGCCCAGGTGACGCTTAGTACCGAGATGCCGATACCAGTCAAGATCGAGCGTCGCATAGCGTCCTTTACGGTTTTGTTTATGCCTGCATGCGCAAAATTACTATCGTATTCAATTGCGAGAGCGTCATCTTCCCAGTAAAGATCGCACACATAGAACGAAGAATAAGAGCGTTCTTTCACTTTGTTTGGAAGATTGATTCGCCTGTTCAACCTTGGTTTGGGTATGCCGTATCCTCCGAGCAGGTAGGGAAGGCAAAGCTGCATCGTCAATGCGGTTTCCATTGGTGAAGCAGAATAAGGAAGGATGTACTGCAAAGCCCGCTTTGCTTGCTTGATTCCGCGAAACCCAGTAGCTCTCGACAAAAATTCAACAAGCTTTCGGGGCGTGGTTAAGGGGCGTGTGTCAAAAAACGTACCTTGAGATGATCGTGCATAGCTGCCGCATAGCTCAAAGCCGAGTGCTATGAGCTTTTCTATCGGCAGGAGGCTTGCCATCTGCAGGAAGCAGAATTCAGGGACGCTGACGAGAACTTGTGCGCGATCATGGTGTAAAGGTGTTTTCATGCAGGAACGAGGCGGTATGTTTCGATGTGTATGAACGTTCGGGCCTTTTACTTGATGAGAAGGATCTTTCCCAATGAGAATCAGTTGAGCGCGAGGGGCAGACGATAGGTAGCTCTTCGCGCATTCTTTCGCTTGAGGGTCATCGGCGTAGCTACGAGCACTTAAGGTTGCGCTTTTTCTTTGGCTCGAGTCCCCAAGCCGCTCTCTCCACGACTTACGGGAGGCAATAAAAGCGCAAGATCGCCAGTATTCGACCGCTGTGTCATATCCGAGAATGATCGCCATACGTTCATCATGACGCTACGATCTTATGTTTGTTTGAACTATTTCTTACGCATCCTACTGCGCCTACTGCGTAAGCTTATAAAGCGGATGGGCAGAAGGGCTTTACCGCAGGTCTTCAGGCGTGCAGATTGTAGGCTGTGCCTGCAGGTCTTCAGGGATGCAGACCGTGCTTCAGGCATGCGGATCATGCTTCAAGCATACAAATCGTGCTTCAGGCATGCGAGCCGCGCGAAAGAGCAGGCAGTGATCGAAAGGCCATGATGCTCAAGAACGCCCAAGCATTGAAGAGGTATCCGAATCGAAGAGATGCTCGAGGGTCAGCTCGCTCTGTTCGCCTTTGGTTTAACGAGCTTGACCATCGCCGCCAACAGCCGCTTGTGCGCGCTTGATGTGCTGAGCGTAGACCACAACGACGACGATCGCGCAGATGAGCGTCATGCCCAGCATCACGAAATAACTCGACGTATACGTTCCCGTCAAGGCGCATAACACACCTGGCATCAGATTGAAGATGAAGCCCCCGAATGCATAGGCGAGCTGAAAATGACGGATGGTCTTGAGCATTTGTTCGGGCGTACTCAGCTCAAGCGACCAGAGCGCGATACCTGTGGTTCCGAGCGGCATGCCAATACCTAAAACGACCGCAGCTGCAGCCGCTTCAGGCACGCCGCCTGCACCTACAAGCGCGCAGAGCACCATAGCGATGACGAGCAAAACGAAGAAGATGAACGAACCTACCAAGGTGCCGAACTTATCGCATACCACGCCGACCGCAAACTTGGAGAGCGTGAGAAACACGCCTGAAAGCGAAATGAGCGCAGCAGCAATTCCGAGGTCGATGCCTTGCGTGGTGAGCAGGATTCCAAAATAGTTGAAGCCCGCAACCGATACACCGCCTAGCAACACGAGCGCAAAAATCATCACAAGATAGGCGCCTCGCGGTAGTGGTGTGCTCGATAAGCTCACTTTGGGTTGGGCGAATGGTCCTGCATGATGCGAATGGTGTACGCGATGAAAGTGAAGATGAAGATGCTTCTTGTGTAGAGCGCCTGAAGGGGCTTTTATTTCGGACGATTCTTTCTCATGGGTGATCGGTGTCAGTCCAACATCTTGTGGTTTCACCCGCACAAATGCGAGCAGCAACAGCGCTAACACTAGAGCGAACCCTGCCTCGGCATAAAAGGCGGTTGAGAGCGAAAAGGAATCGATGAGCCATCCTGCTATAAGCGGGATCACGATCGACGCCACGCCACTTCCCATTGTGGCAATACCGGAAACGGAGCCCACTTTGCCGCGAAACCAATTGCCGATCAAGTAGGTCGAGGCAACCATACCGCCAAATCCATAAGCAATACCGCCGCAGAATGCGGCAACGCAGAGCCCCACAAATGACTGCGCACAGCCGAACAAGATAAACGCGATGGTGGTGAAGAGCGTGGCGATGAAGAATCCGATGCGAGGATTCACTCGTCGATAGAAGATGCCCGTGAAGAACATGCAGATAAACGCCACAAGCGTACGGACGGTAACGACGACCGAGCCGCCTACGTCGCCGACGCCTGGCAAGTCAACGATGTGAGACTGGTAGACGGCGAACGAGGTCGAGTTGAAACCAACGTTCACGAACAGCAGCAAAAACGCGCATGCGACGATAATACGCTCGTAATGTCCCTTCATGATCATATCGATCAGTATAGGCTTTGCGCGCCTTGATCGGATGATATTTCCTTGACAACCTTCAACGCTGCTCTAATGCATGAAAAGCTTCAGAAGCGGTAACTTGCCAGCATAGGGCGCATTGCGGATAGGGATCTCTATGAGTGGCGTCTTCTTCATGGTCGATTTATAGTGCGTGAAGCAATCGAATCCGACCTTGCCATGGTAGGCACCGATCCCTGAATGTCCAAATCCACCAAAGCCCATGTGATTATTGGCAAGATGTATGACCGTATCGTTGATGGTCGCGCCACCAAAAGGGATGCGACGAAGCAAGTAGTTCTGAAAATCCGTATCATCGCTGAAGATATAGCAAGCAAGTGGGTGGCCGAATCGTTCAGTGACCTCGACTGCTTCATCGATCTTTTGCCAGGTGAGAAGAGGCAGTATGGGACCGAAGATCTCTTCGCCCATGACAGGGTCATCGAGCGTTACGCCCGTCATCACGGTTGGTTCGATCTTCAGGGTACTCGCATCACGCCCACCACCGATCGCTATACGTGCATTTTCGCCATGCTTGTCAATGAGTCCGCAAACACGATCGAAATGATGCTTTGAGATCATATGCGGAAATTCAGGATTAGAGAGGATATCAGTGCCAAAATATTTCTTGAATGCCTTGTTAAGCTCCCATACCAGTTCATCTGCAACGCTCTCATGCACAAGCAGGTAATCAGGGGCAACGCATGTCTGTCCTGAGTTTAGACACTTGCCCCATGCGATACGCTCGGCTGCGCGAGGAATATTTGCGAAAGCATCTACGATACAGGGACTCTTGCCGCCCAGCTCAAGGGTCACATCAGTGAGATGCTTTGCGCAGGCTGTCATGATCTCGCTTCCGATGGCAGGAGAGCCCGTGAAGAACATCTTGTCCACGTTGACCTCCAGCAGCCAGTCGTTTACTTCGGGACCATGCAGCGCGATGACATAGCGCGGATCGAAGAGCTCAGTGCACATATCGACGAGCAATTGGCTTGTTGCTGCTGAGGTGCGTGAGGGCTTCAAGAGAATGCAATTTCCTGCCGCCATTGCATCAACAAAGGGAATCAAACCAAGATTGATAGGGTAATTCCAGGGAGAGAGGATTGCCGCAACACCAAAGGGAACAGGATAGACTTTCGAGGTTGCAGGAAAATGCGCGAGTGGAGTCGAAACAGAATAAGGGCGAGCCCATTTGCGCAGGTGCTTTTTCATCATGTTGATCTCGTCATATACAAGACCGAGCTCACACATGTATCCTTCATAAGGGCTCTTGCCGAGATCTTGGTGGAGAGCATCGAGCACGGAGGCTTCATGCTGTTTGAGCCATGCTTTCAAGCGGGTGAGTTGTTCGAGACGATAGCCCACATCGAGCGTTGCGCCCGAGGCGAACAACGCGCGCATAGAATCTATGTGGTGCTGCAGTTCCGCTGCTGATCGAGGTTGGGGATGAGCCGACATCAGTATGCCTCCTCCAGGATATGCAATGCGACCTCTTCGGTTACTTCGTGCTTGTTGTATAGAGCAGCTCCATCGTAGCGCGCTTGCCGCGCTACTTTTGGCAAGATAGAGCGTTCGATTCCAAGTTGTGACAAAGTGATGGGAACACCATGGTCTTCATGGAGTTCCTGATTTAGCTCGAACAGTGCTGCACAAAACAGAACATCGCGTTCTGCGGGGGACAAGTTCGTATCATCCAGATCGGGACGTAAGGCACCGAGCAGCTCACCATACAGTCCCGCGTGATGCCCGCGCTCTAAATTGAACCGCACACAGTAAGGGAGCAGGATCATCATGGCTTGCCCGTGAGGGATATGGCAGATCCCTCCCAATGAATGGCCAAGCGCATGTACGATGCCCACCATCGCATTCGAGAAGCTCGCCCCTGCAAGCAGGCTGCCAAGTGCAAGGGAGGTGCGGACGTCGAGATCCTTAGGATTGGCACACGATCGTGCAAGATTTTCCATGATCAACGAGATCGCTTGACGTGCGAGCGCATCTGATATCGGGTTCTTCTGGATGGAGGTATAGGCTTCGATCGCGTGCGTGAGCGCATCGACTCCTGTGGTTGCGGTTAACTTTGCTGGAAGGGAAGCAGTGAGCAGGGGATCGAGGAATGCAACGTGCGGAACAAGCTTATAAGAAGTGTAAGAAAGCTTTTCGTGGGCGTCTTCGTCTGCGATGACAGCAACCAGCGTAACTTCGCTTCCTGTGCCGGCAGTCGTGGGGATGGCGATGAGCGGATCAAGATCATTCTGCAAGATCTCGGCACCTTGAAGATCGGTTATGTCTCGATTGCCTACCGAGATCGAAGCAGCAGCTCCCTTGGTAGTGTCGATGACCGAACCGCCGCCGAATGCGATAAAACCATCGCAACCTTCATGCTGATAGATGGCTGCGACTTCGTTGACGATATTGAGCGATGAATCAGGCGGCACTTGATCATAGAAAGCGAAGGGAAAGTCGGCTTCTTTCAGGCGGCGCACGCAGTGATCAGTAATTCCCAGCGATACGAGATTAGCATCGGTCACTACGAGGGGCTTGGTAACGCCCATCTCGACAAGAACGACTGGCAACTTATGGAGCGCATGTTCTCCGCAGATGATACGTGTTGGACAATGGAATTCGAATGCGTTCATGAGGATCCTCTCATCGTGGATTTCGTTGTAAGTGGTTTATCGCGTGTGATATGAGCTGCGCCAGCAGAAGAAGGTTTGCAACACAGCATTGAAAAGATACGTGATAGCGACACCTTTGCTATTGGGACCATGGGTCGCAAAGAGTCGCGCCCCGAGCGCTTCTTTGAGACTCAGAGCCCCTGAGAAGACGTCGAAAGCATAATCAAGATCGCGAAATTCGATCACAAAGTCAGGGTCAGCATCACTTGCAAGTTTCCAGTTGCCATCGACTTGCTGAAATACGATTGCCCGTCCGAACCCATCGATGTCGATCGCAAAGGTGAAGCCAGCGCCAAGAAACGCAGTTTCGCGCGCTACGGTTTTCGAAACGTGAGGGGCGATCTTCATGATGGTAGGCAACAGTTTCATCATGGTATTCACGTAGGTTTGCTTGTAGAGCGCTCGTTCAGGGTGAGATCGAACAGGTTGGTTTGTTGCGTGATAAGTTCTATCTTCCATATGACCTTCTTGTTTGGCAGGGGATAGGGTAGCTGCATATGTGTGAGATCGTTTGATGATCAAACTAATTCTAGTCAACTACAGAGCGAAATCAACGAATCGTTAAAGCTCTGCTGGTCAGCGACGATATACTGCGCGATGACGCTATAATGAATCTCTCGAAACACGAGAGGGATCAAGATTATGATCATCGGTATACCAAAAGAAACACGCGCGGGCCAAACACTTGTTGCTGCCACGCCTAATACCGTAAAGAAGCTCATCAAGCTTGGTTACGATGTGGCGGTTGAGCAAGGGGCAGGCGAGCTTGCGAGCTATTTCAATGAACGCTACGAAGAAGCAGGTGCGTCCATCGTTGATGCTGCGCAAGCATGGGCTTGCGACCTCGTGGTCTGTCTGGATGCGCCGTCTTTTGAACAAGTGAAGCTCATGAAGCGTGGGGCGACACTCCTTTCACGTCTCGATCCAGAGAATAATCACGAACTTCTTGGAGCGTGTATCGCCCGCGGCATCACGGCGCTCGCGCTCGATGCTGTTCCTCGCATCTCGCGTGCTCAAGCACTCGATGTGCGCTCTTCGCTCATGAATGTTGCGGGCTATCGAGCGGTGATCGAGGCAGCGAGTGTGTTCAGCCGTCAATTTGCAGGCGCGGTCACTGCTGCAGGCAAGGTTGCTCCTGCGAAAGTCTACGTGATCGGTGTTGGTGTTGCAGGTTTGGCTGCGATCGGTACTGCAGGCTCGATGGGGGCAGAGGTCTTTGCGACCGATGTGCGAAGCGATGTTGCCGATCAAGTTCGCTCTCTTGGAGCCACGTTCGTAGAGATTCCGGTCAGTCAAGAATCTTCCGATGGCTATGCACGTGAGTTGGACAGGGATGATCAGGCGCGTACGCAACGCGTATACGCAGATCAAGCCGCAAAGAGTGATATTGTCATCACGACCGCACAGGTTCCTGGGCGTCCTGCTCCATTGCTCATTACGAAAGCCGCCGTTGAAAACATGAAGCCAGGTTCGGTCATTGTTGATATGGGCGCATCTGATCTTGGTGGTAATTGTGAGCTTACGGTGCCTGGTAAGATCACGGTTACGGAAAATGGCATCACCATCGTTGGCTATACCGATCTGCCAGGACGTTTGCCTGGTCAGGCTTCACAACTTTTTGGTCAGAATATCGTAAACCTGCTCAAACTCGTCACGCCAGAAAAGAATGGTGTACCTGTATGGGACGAGAGTGATGTCGTTATTCGTGGCATAATGGCAACGCGCGATGGCGAGCTTTTATGGCCACCTCCGCCGGTAAGCGTTTCGGCTGCTCCTGTTCTAACGCACGATGGCGAAGAAGCGCAAAAAGAGCCCAACAGGCAAGCGAGCGGCGCGTCTGTTTCGTCCGGGCCCGATAGTCCGAAGGCTGCGACGTTTCGTCGTTGGTGGTGGAAGATCGCGCTTGGAGCGCTTGCAGTGCTCTTGATCGTGGCAGCACCAGCACATATGTCCAACCATTTCCTGGTCTTCGTGCTCGCATGCGTAGTGGGTTTCTATGTCATAACGGGTGTTTCCCATACCTTACATACCCCGCTCATGTCCGAGACAAATGCGATCTCGGGCATCATCGTAGTGGGCGCACTCTTGCAGATAGGCACGGGCGATCCGCTCATTACTGCACTTGCTTTTATTGCTGTTGTGCTTGCTTCTATCAATATCTTCGGTGGTTTCTTCGTTACGCATCGGATGCTTGCAATGTTTCAAAGGAGCTCTGAGGACTGATGGATCAACTCGCTATCATTCAGCAGATCCAAACATATCTTGGCATGATGTCGGGTGCGGAGCGCTTCCAGTCGCTCGCCTATATTGCAGCAGCATTGCTGTTCATCCTTGCGCTCGCAGGGCTTTCTAAACAAAAATCTGCGCGCAGCGGTAATCTTGCGGGCATTGTCGGCATGACCATCGCGCTCATTGCGACCATCATTGTGGTCGTCATCGCTTCGGTTATTCCGAACCTTGGTTCCTTGAGTGGTTTTGATGCCCTGCATGCTCTTAAGGATGCGCTCGAGGAAGGGGTATCTCAAGCCTGGATCACTATTGGCCTGATCCTTCTTGCGCTCTTGATCGGTGCCGTCATCGGTATCCTCAAAGCAAAGCGTGTGAAGATGACCGAAATGCCCGAACTCGTTGCGCTGCTCCATTCTTTTGTTGGTGCTGCAGCAGTGCTCGTGGGCATTGGCTCGTTTCTTACCGCACCAGGCGATGGCACCTACGAAGGTGCGTTTCACATGGGAGAAGTTGGGCTTGCGGTCTTCATCGGTGCGATCACCTTCACCGGATCGATCATTGCGAATCTTAAGCTCTCAGCGCGCATCTCAGGCAAGCCGCTCATGTTGCCTGCGCGCAATGCACTCAACCTTGCTATGCTTATCGCGTGCATCGTCTGTATCGTTTGGTTCGTTGCAACGTATGGAATCGATCAGGGAGCATTACCGCTTATCATCCTTACGGTCATATCGTTGGTGCTGGGAGCCCATCTTGTACTTGCCATCGGTGGCGGGGATATGCCAGTGGTCATCTCGATGCTCAACTCATATTCTGGTTGGGCAGCAGCTATGGCGGGATTCACGCTTGGCAACGACTTGCTCATCATTGCTGGTGCACTGGTCGGTTCGTCGGGCGCCTATCTTTCTTACATCATGTGCAAGGGCATGAATCGCTCGTTTGCTTCGGTTATCCTTGGTGGATTTGGAAGCGATGGCGCTCAACTCTCATCTGCTTCAGGGCTTGCAGGCTCACGCGAAGCTCATGTCCATACCGAGGTCAGCCCTGAAGAGGTTGCAGAGCTCTTGAAGGGAGCGAAGCGTGTCGTTGTCTCGCCTGGTTATGGCATGGCGGTCGCTCAAGCTCAGTTCCCGGTGGCCGAGCTTGCTCGCAAGCTCATCGATCGTGGTGTCGATGTGAAGTTTGCCATACATCCTGTGGCTGGGCGTATGCCTGGGCATATGAATGTGCTTTTGGCAGAAGCGAAAGTACCCTATGACCATGTTTATGAAATGGATGAAGTGAATGACGACTTTGGCGATGTCGACGTGGTGTTGGTTATCGGCGCGAACGATACGGTCAATCCCTCGGCTGAGACTGACCAGAATTCGCCTATTGCAGGCATGCCAGTCATGCGCGTATGGAACGCGGGAGAGGTTATCGTATCAAAGCGTTCGATTGGTAACGCAGGATATGCTGGCGTAGAAAACCCACTTTTCTACAATGACAATACCGACATGCTTCTGGGGGATGCAAAGGAATCAGTTGAAGCTGTTATAAAGGCTCTTGATGCATGATCGCGGCAAAGGAGAAGCCGGCATTCGCGAAAACTCCGATTATGCATACCTTTTACGTACTAAAAAGCCCTGATGCATAGCAGGGCTTTTTAGTTGTTTTGCGATAAAGATACTTATTCTTCTTCGCCGCCATTAGCGATGATTCGCGCGAGGTCGTAAAGTGCACCATGGTGCTTATGCTCGTGCTTATGTTTTTCGGGGTCATAATGCGGACACTTCCCCGTGTGATATTCGGGTACTGCGAGCGTGTCGAATGAGACACCCTGGTGATGATGAGCTTCATTGTGCTGTTGTTCGTGAAACTCGCCATCCACATCGACTTTGCCGGTGCGTACTTCGGGGACTGCAACATTGTGAGTGTGGGCAGCAAGTGACGCGTCGGTCGACACAGTCGACTCGTCAGAGTGCGTTTCAGGCGTTTTCGGCTTCGGCTTCTTTTTGTGCAAATGCATGAGTCGGACCATCCTCTACAGCAGATTGATGAAGAACGTAATGCTCAAACTGTTGACGAAGTCGGCATACATACTACCGATTAGCGGGATCAATAAGAAGGCCTTAACAGAAGGTCCATATTTATCGGTCAAAACTTGCATGTTCGCCATAGCATTCGGCGTTGCGCCCATACCGAAACCGCAGCTACCTGCAGTCAACACAGCCGCATCATAATCGCGTCCCATTACATTGAAAACAACGAAGCGTGCGTAGAGGACCATGAAGACGACTTGACAGGTGAGCAGGATGATCATCGGCAGCGCAAGATCTGCAAGCTGCCAGAGCTTCAAGGTGATCATTGCGATACCAAGGAAGAGGGAAAGGCAGATGCCGCCGAGGTCGTTGATCTCGCCGATGTGGATCTCGATCTTGCCCGTGTATTCAGCGATGTTGCGCATGATCGCAGCGATGATCATCGCGCCGATATAGATTGGGAAGGTCATACCGGTCAGCGAGAGGAGATAGGAAACGAGCGTACCTAAGCCCATCGCAATAGCGAGCTGGTAGGCTGCGGGCGCATATTGCGAAATGGAACGATGGTGCTTTTCTTCTTCTTCGACAAGCGCGGTATCGTCCACAGGAACGCGAGTCTTGAGTAGGTCCTTTTTCTTAATGAGGCGATTGCCGATCGGGCCACCGACGAGCGAGCCAGCCACCAGTCCAAAGGTTGCTGCTGCAGTCGCCACCGTGGTCGCACCAGTGATGCCGAGGTCTTCAAGAACAGGACCGAATGCGCCTGCGGTTCCATGGCCGCCGACCATTGAGATAGAGCCCGTTGCAAGACCGATCATCGGATCGATGCCCAACAGGTTTGCGATACCGACAGCCAAGAAGTCCTGCGCTTCGATTAGGAAAAGAACGACAAAGAGAAGAATGATCAGCGCTTTTCCGCCACTTTTAAGCACCTTGACGTTAGCTTGGAAGCCGACAGAGGTAAAGAAGATGACCATGCATACGTTCTTGAGTGTATCGTCCCATGCAAAGTCAATGATATTAGTGACATAGAGCACGCAAGCGATGATCGAGAACAGCAGGCCACCAACAACAGGAGAGGGGATGCAAAGGCGGTCGAGAACCTTGATCTTCGTCTTGAGCCATGCACCTATGAGCAGCGCAACAACAGCGACTGCAAGGGTTTGATACATATCCAATGAGACTTCAGCCATATACGGCTCCTACACTTTCGTTTCTGTCGATTAATCGTCTTGGCTTGCGCTGACCGCATTGCCTTCATCTTCTTCGTTCATCACACTGACCGTGATGTTGTGAGCGTCATAGAAGTTCGCAGCGCCTTGATGGAATCCGATCGGAATACCGCTCGTCGCTTCCTCAAGCACCGGCTGCATCGGACTATTCAGCTTCTCGGCGAAGGGGATCGTGCCATCGAAGAGCACCTTCATAACACTTTCGATCTGCGCAGCTGGGAGATCATTGCGCGCAACGAGCACTGCTCGAACACCGACCGTATCAACCGCTGAAGTTTGACCCTTGTAGGTGTTAGCGGGGATGGTGCAAGCAACATAATAGCTGTGACGTTTGGTCAGTACACTCACCGCGAAAGGATCGATGGAGAGTACGCGGATATCCATCTTGTCTGCAAGATTAGCGACTGCAGGAGTAGGTGCTGCAGCAGTCACAAAGGCGGCATCAATGCGTCCTTCCTCAAGTGCTACAGCAGACTCTGAGAAGCTCAAGTACTCCGCGGTAAAATCGGATTCTTGCAGGTTGTAGGCGTCTAAGACCTGTAGAGCATTCTGCAAGACACCTGACTCGCGTTCACCCAAGCTCACAGTCTTTCCTGTGAGATCTTCGACAGTCTTGATGTCGCTATCAGCGGGCACAACGATCTGGCATATCTCGGTATAAAGACCAGCGATCGCGCTGTAGCCAGTGTATTTGCCAGAATTAGAGAAGAAACCGGTACCGTTATACGCATCGTTAAGCGTGTCGGCTTGGACGATCGCCATATCGAGGAAACCTTGCGAGAGCAGGCGTAGATTTGCGCTCGATCCTGCGGTAGTCTCAACAGAGATGGAAGGGACATCGGTATTGGAGCTGGCCTCTTCAGACAAGAGCGTGCCGAATTGGTAATACATGCCTTCTTCGTTGCCCGTGCCAAGGCGCAGTTCGTTATCTTGTGAACAGGCCGTCAGGCAACAAAGGGCCACAGCGAAAACAGCGAGCAATGCAGTGAAGCGCTTCATCGGGCGCACCTTTCCAATCAGATTGTTCAAGGATTCTCTTTACTTTACTAAAAATCGGGTAAAAACAGTAGAGAAAACAGCACTCTAAAGTGCTAAAGCGATCGAGTGTGGTCATTTTGGCTTTCTATGCAGGCAAATGCTTCTTTTAGGAGGGGAGCAAGAGATTGTTCATTGACAAAGCAAACATAGAAAACTACGATGAATGAACGCTAAAACTATTAGTTTCAGAAATGGAAGGGGTATACGTATGAGCGTTTACCAAGAGGCATATCACTTGCCAGAGTTTACCTACGATAAGTATTCGAAGTTGAGCATCGAACAGCGTGGTCCTGTTTACATCTGCTCCTTCAACGATCCGGGTAACCTCAATGCAATGTCTTACGAGCAGATGGCTGAGTTCAATGACTTCCTGAATCTCGTTCGTTATGACAAGGACTGCCGCGTTATCGTTCTCACCGGCGAAGGTAACTCCTTCTGTGCTGGCTTCAACCTCAATGACCTGTTCCTCGATCCTCCTGAGGATATGGGCCGCATCCAGCGTGACTTCTACGTCATGCAGCGTATGTGCTCTGACCAGGTTCTCAACATGGCTAAATGCGAGCAGCCCATCATCGGTGCACTCAAGGGCTTTGCAGTAGGTGGCGGTCTTTCCATCGCAACCGCTTGTGATATGCGTATCCTTGGCGAGTCCTTCAAGATGAACGCTGGCTATCTCTCCATCGGCTACACCGGTACCGACATGTCTGGTTCTTTCTATCTGCCTAAGATCGTGGGCTATGCTCGTGCTTGCGAGATCCTCATGAACCCACGTCGTTTCAAGGCAGAGACCCTCGCTGACTGGGGCTATGCTGTCAAGGTCGTTCCGGACGAGGATGTCGTCGAAGAAGCTGTCAAGCTGGCTGAGGAGATCTGCCGCGAGACCTCTCCATTTGGTCTTCGTCTCACTAAAGAAGCTCTTCAGAGCTCTCTCGATGGTCTTTCTCTTGCCGATCAGGTCAAGATGGAGAACCGCAACCAGGTTCTTGCTGCGAATACCCAGGATGCGTATTGGGGCATGCAGAAGATGAATCCGAAGAATCGCGAGGAAGTCAAGGCTCATCCCGAGAAGTACGTCATCACGAACAATCTCTAAGTCGTTTCTTCTTGCGTGCGCTGTTCTCTTGGAGAGCGGCGGGCATCGAAACTTTGAAGACCCGGCCATTATTGGTCGGGTCTTTTTTGTTTTTGGTGAGGTAGCAAAAGGTAATGAGATCAAGCAAAAAACGGACAGATTCTGAAAACTGTCTAAATCGAAATGAGGAAAAACCGCAAAATCCTTCAGCTTGACCAATAATTCGAGAAAAAAATGCAGCTAAATGTTGTCGAAATGTCAAACATTTTTTATAACTTGGGACAAACCCGCATTACTGACCATCCAAACAGGCAGTTGTGAACGTCATACTAGAAAGGAACCAAAATAACTGGTTGAGGAATGAAAGGAGATATTCTGTATGTCAACTACAGAAAAGCTCAATGGCTATGGCCCGCTCGCGGGTGTTAAAGTCGTCGAACTCTGCGAATGGGTAGCTGCTCCTGCTTGTGTGCGTTGTCTCTCTGAAATGGGCGCAACGGTCATCAAGGTAGAGCCGCCCTATGGCGACGCTCAGCGTACCCAAGGTCCTGGCTTTGGTTGCGAGCAGACCGATCTGGAAGATCCTACGATCGACCTTAACAACACTAACAAGAACTTCGTTTCCATTAACCTCAAGAATGAAGAGGGCATGAAGTTCATGAAGAAGCTTCTCGCAGATGCAGACATCTTCGTCAACAATCTGCGTGACAAGGCTCTGGTCAAGATGGGTCTTGACTACGACACCCTTCATAAAGAGTTCCCTGCGCTCATCTGGGCTCAGATGCGTGGCTATGGTGAATATGGTCCTGAGAAGGACAGCCCTGGCTTTGACGCAGTATGCTGGGCAGCTCGTGGTGGCGTTGCTAACGTTTTCCGTGAGGATGGCGAATCTCCTGCGATCGCTCCTCAGGCATTCGGTGACTACAATGTTGGTCACATGCTGGCAACGGGCGTTGTTTCCGCGCTCTTCAACCGTACCCGTACTGGTAAGGGCGAAAAGGTCGTTACCAACCTCTATGCTGGCGCGATCTGGGGCGGCAACATCGGCATCTGCGCAACGCAGTTCGGCGCTCCGTATCCTAAGTCTCGTCTGCATGTTCCAAACCCCTTCAACAACACCTATCGTACGTATGACGACAAGTGGATCTACATCTGCATGCCTCAGTACGATAAGTACTATTCCATGATGATGGGTCTGTTCAATCGCGAGGATCAGATCGACAATCCTGATACCAACAACCTTACCTCGCTCAAGGCTTCTGGTAAGAACGTCGAGGTTATCCAATGGCTCGAAGAGGCTTTTGCTAAGAAGACCTTCGACGAGTGGATGACCATCTTCAAAGAGAATGAAGTACCTGCTCAGAAGTGCTTCCGTTACACTGACGTCGTCAAGGACGAAGAAGCATACGACAACGACGCACTTCGTATGGTCGAATACGATGCATGGGGCAAGCGTGCTTTGCCGATGACCCCTGTCCGCTTCGGCTCCTTTGGCGATCCTCCTGTCATCCTCTCCAAGCCTATCGGTTATCACACCGAAGAGTTCATGAAGGAATATGGCTACTCTGAGGACGAGATTGCCGCGATCGCTGCAGATGGTGGCGTTGTGGTCTATGATGGCCCAGAGATCGAAGATCGTATCTTCGTTTCGAAGCGTCAGGCTGCAGGCGAAGCACCTTGCAACTGGTAATCGCTCACGCGCTTTAACTTTTAAGACCCCGCTCAGCGTTGCTGAGCGGGGTCTTTTGTTAGCCTCATCTCGCTTCTGTAATGGCAGGGAAGATTAGGTAAGGTGAACAAAAAGGCTCCCGTGGGAGCCTTTTTGCTGTAGTCAATTTTGAGGTGCTCTTGCTTGAGATATTAAGCAAGTTTCTTGATCAGTTCGACCATATCGATACCAAGCTGACGCGCAACGAGAGGAGCGATAGGGTCTTCAGAGACCGAGCGTCGCCACCGAGGTTTGCCTTCCTTCATGCCTGCCATCAAAGAACCAGTGATGCTCGATGCGATCACCGGGCCTTCAGGACGTGGATTAACAACGATCATCTCATGTGTCGCGCAGAATTGATTGAGCGCCGCATTCGTTGATTCTGCGCCGCAGTTATCAAGACCAGCCATGGTCAGATAGCCAGCGACCTTATGCTTGAGTTGGTTTGCGACCATGTGTAATGGCCTTGTGCGATCCATGAAGCATTTCATACGAGCAGAAACATTTGAGAAGTAGTCAGGCGAGGCGACGATGATGCCATCTGCTTCAAGCATCTTCTCCTTGATCTGCTCCATATCGTCGTCTTTGATACTGCATTCAGGCTTGAACAGACAGCGATTGCATCCTGTGCAATATTCTACATTCATCTTGGATAATTCGATGAGCTCCGTTTCAGCTCCAAGCTCAGCTGCTGCATCGAGTGCTTGCTTAATCAGATAGTCAGTGTTCTGACCACTTCGATGACTGCCATTGATCGCTAAGATCTTCATGAGTATCCCCAATCTCATAAAACTTCACACTATATTGATTATACGAAAGAGAGAAGGCCGTGAACAAAGGAATGCCCTATGGATTATCGGACACTAATGAGGTTTTGATGCTACAAAAAACAGGTTCATTTGGTTACGCTACTAGGGGAAATAAAAACGCTTGAATCCAAGAAGAGGAACTATGTATAGCTTTGCGCTCTCCTCCGAGCAAGAGCGACTCGTCGCCGCGTTTCGTTCGTTCGGAGAAAGCATCTTCACGCCCGATCGTGTCTTTCAATGGAAGCGCGATCAGGGGTTGCCTGACGAAGTGGTCAAGGGTTTCACCGATCTCTATTTCAGTTTCGAGACGCCAACTTCAGGTAATTCATTTGCACACAGCGTCATGAGTCAGACCCTCATCTTAGAAGAGCTCTCTCGTTGCGCAGGTGCCACTTTGCCATTCCAGAATGATCTTTTCAATCTTCAGATCATGAACTGGTTTGCTGAGTCGACTCGTTTTAGCGATGCGCTCGAGTTCTATCGCAAGACCGGGCGGCTTATGTTCTCATTTGCGATCTCGGAACCTTTTGCTGGTTCGGATTCGATGGGAATGCAGACCGCGACCCAGACTGTCGATGGCAAGATCATCTTGAACGGTCAAAAGAACTATGTGAATAACGGTGAGTATTCACCGAACATTCTGGTGGCGGCCATTGATAAAGATGTGAAAGAACCAGGCAAATACCCTGCTTTGGCGTTCTGGCTCATTCCGCGTGACCTAAAAGGCATTCGTGCATATCCGATCAATAAGATCGGTCAATCCATGTTGCCTTTCGCCTCCCTCGAATTCGAAGATGTTGAATTGTTGCCTGAGTATCGTTTGAGCGGCAACGAGGGTGGTTTTAGGCAGCTGTTTCGCCTGCTTGAATTCGGCCGTGTATTTATCTGCGCATCTTCGGTAGGTATGGCGCAAGCTGCAATGGAAGATGCGGTTACTCATGCACGCGATCGCAGAGCGTTCGGAGTACAGATCAGTCATTTCCAACAAATCGAACAGATGCTCACCGATATGGAGGTCAGTCTCTATAATATGCGCACGATGCTCTATCGTGCTGTATGGGAAATCGAGAATGACACGCCGAGCAAACGGCTTACCGTCGCGCTCATGAAGCGTTTCATTCCCAAGGCAGCGACCGAGGTTGCTAGCAATGCTATGCAGATTCTTGGAGGACTTGGATATACTGAAGGTTCTCGTGTAAGCTCTATATGGGAAGATTGTCGCGGCAATCAGATCGCAGAGGGAACCGATCAGATCATGGTCTATATCTCTGCGCCGCTCATCATGGAAAAATATGAAAAGGAAGAAGCCTTATGAAACAAAGTACGAAGTATTGGATCTACGCGCTCATAATCAATCCCATTACTACGATCGTCATCATGTATATGTACAATGCGGGATTCAATCTTTTGAACCTGATCGGTGTTGGTATTATCGGCTACGGTATCTTCCTCTATTTTGTTGTACAAGCGATCAGGATCGATGTTAAAGCTCGCCAAGCATACCAGAAGAAGAAAGGCAAGGGCGGGAAGAAGGGCTCCAAAAAGAAGCGTTAAATCTCGTTGAGTAAAGTGTCTACGAAGAATACCTTTCAGCAAAAAATAAGCCGCGGTTTCGACCGCGGCTTTTTCATATTTTCCGCGAACGGGTTCAAAACACGTTCATCAGTGAAATGAACACGTTTTGAACATGTTCATTTTAGGACAGATTCAGACCCTTGACCATAATCCATAGATTCCATCAATAAGTTAGATCGAAATCATACGGGAAAACTCTAGAAATTCGGTCTCCTGCACAAGACATACTAATAGTCAAGTGGTCAGTTTCTTAAACCTGACTATTTTTGCCCCTACTCTGAAACCTCACAATACTACATGGGGGAACTTCCCCTGTGGTATCACGTGACGAAAAGCCGAGATTCGCCTCGTGATCGCACAAGCTGTATTGAAAGTAAAGGAAAGTGAGGCGTTTTCGCGACATCTGTCGTGGTTCGCCCCGGAAAGGAAAGAAGTTATGGCAACTGCTGCTACAACTCAGAAAATGACGGCTCGTCATATTCTTGTAGTGCTTACCTGCGTCTTCTGTACCTTTGGTTGCGCAGCTATCACGTTTAGCTGTCCTGGTCTTTGCTATCGTCCGGTAGCAAATTACCTTGGTGTACAGGTATCTGACGTATCGTTCTACATGTCGATCGTTTATTTCGCTGAAGTTATCTTTTCTCCGATCATCGGTGCGCTGCTCGAGAAATACGATGCGCGTATCATCTGCACGATCGCTGCTCTTTTCACCTCTGTTGGTATCGGTGCGATGTCGTTCTACACCGAACTTTGGCAGTGGTACATCTCTGGTTTCTTCATGGGAATCGGCGAGATCACCCTTCTGTGGCTGATGGTCGCAGGTCTTTTGAACCGTTGGTTCAAAGCAAAGCTTGGTCTTATGCTCGGCATCTCTTATGCAATGACCGGCTTGGGTGGTGCAGTGTTCAACTTCATCGGTCAGTTCATCCTCGGTCCGAACCTGCTCGTTGAAGACACCTGGCGCGATCTTTACCTGTTCTATGGTATTGCTGCTGCTGTACTCTCAGTTCCCTTCACGCTGTTCTGCATTCGCTCGCATCCCCAGGATTGCGGTTTGAAGGCATATGGCGCTCCTATCGAAGAGGGCGAGGTCATCACCTCTGACCATCTTGAGCTTCCTGGTATCCCTGCTAAGGTTGCTTACACTAAGTGGTATTTCTGGGTACTCATCATCGCAGGTTGTTTGTTCAACATCGGTGGTATCTATCCTCAGCACTTCACGACCTTCTATCAGACCGTTGTTGCTGTTGACGCAGCTGGCATCACCATTCCGGATCTTATGATCATGTCCGGCACGCTGGAAGCATGCTGCATGATTGGTATGGCAGTTGGTAAGGTCACCATTGGCGCTATCGAATCACGTAACATCATCGTTGCTCTTGCGTTCGGTGCAATCTGCGGCTTCCTTGGCCTGATTGGTATCTGGTATGGCGGCATGAACAAGATCATCCCTGTTCTGTTCTTCGGCGGTTTCATCTTCGGCATGCTCTATCCATTGGTTACGACGGCATTGCCCTACATCACCCGTCTGCTCTTCGGCGAGAAGGATTACGACAAGATCTACTCTGTTATCCTCATGCCAGTTAACCTGGTCGGTGCTTTTGCTGCATCTGGTCTGGCTCTTATCTACCAGGGTCCAGGTTGGGATTGGTACTTCATCGTTGGCCTCATCGTTGCAGTTCTTTGCTTCATCTTCGGCTTCGTTGTCGTCAAGTGGGGCACCAAGGACTATCGTGGCGACAAGGCTGCAGGAAGCGTTCACTAATCACAAGAGCGTTTGCCTTCATCCTTTGTTTTGCTTAAAGCAAGGATCTTGTATCGGGCACCGAGCTTCGCGCACGGTGCCCGATCTTTATTTTTCAAGCGTTAAAAAAGATACTCATAGTCCAAATTTAAGATGTGACCCCGAATTATTAAGGGAAACTATCAGGAAAAGGCCTCTTTCATTGCGAAAAGCAATCAGTTCCGACCCAGAAATTATATTTCTTTCGATTATTTTGAGAAAAATATTGGAAAAGCAGATGAGAATCAGCAGATATGAGCAAGAAAAAAACGCTATTTGAACAGGCGTTATACAGAAATGGACGTGTTCAAAAAAACGTGTAGTATAACGCGTTCAAAAATTATTTCTATGGGGCAAAAGCCGACATCTGACCATTTTTGAAGGGGAAATGGAGGAACAGAATAGTCCTGAGAGCATTCGTGCTCTTGCGTGCAATTGTCCTTAGAGAGAAATTACACCGAGCCTCTTGAAGAACAGTTGCATGTGCAGGAAACGGGGGAGCGCTTAAAAGCGTTCCACGAGAAGAAGGAGGGGTTATGGCTGAAAATGTAAAAGAGCAGAAGTTTACAGTGCGTCATTTTATGGTTCTGTTTACTTGCATGATTTGTATTTTTACATCTAGTGCTATCACCTTCAGCTGCCCAGGTCTGGCTTATCGTCCAGTCGCTATGCAGCTCGGAATTCAGGTTTCCGACGTTTCTCTCTACATGTCAGTCGTTTATTTGTGCGAAGTTATCTTCTCGCCAATCGTCGGTGTATTGCTCGAGAAGTTTGACGTTCGTATCATCTGTACTCTCGCAGGTGTCTGCGCAACTGGTGCATATTTCGCTATGTCTCAGTTCACCGTCATCTGGCAATGGTACATTGCCGGTATCTTCATCGGTTTCTCCCAGATCACTCTGCTCTGGTTGATGACCGCTGGTGTACTCGGCCGTTGGTTTAAGAAAAAGCTCGGTTTTGCGCTCGGTCTTTCTTATGCAATGACCGGTGCTGGTGGTGCTGTCTTGAACATCGTTGGTCAGTTCGTTCTTGGTCCTAACCTGTTGGTTGAGGACACTTGGCGCAACCTCTACATGGTGTTCGGCGTACTCTGCCTCGTAGGCACCATTCCTTGGACCGCACTTTGCCTCCGCAATGCTCCTGAGGACGTTGGACTGAAGGCATACGGTGCTCCCATTCGTGAAGGCGAAGTTATCGATGATGACGATATTCACCTCACTGGTATGGAGCCTAAGGTTGCTTACACCCGTTGGTACTTCTACGTACTCATCATCGCAGGTTGTTTGATGAACATCTGCGGTATTTACCCACAGCACTACACCAACTTCTATCAGGGCGTTGTTGCTGTTATCCCGGGCACCCAGGATGCTATTCCTGAGCTCATGATCATGTCTGGTACGTTGGAGGCGTTCTCCATGGTCGGCATGATGATTGGTAAGATTTGTACTGGTATCATCGAGTCCAAGTCTGTACAGCTCGCATTGATCGTAGGTGTTGTAACTGGTATCGCTGGTATCTGCGGCATCTGGTTCGGCGGCTACAACAAGATCCTCCCGATTCTCTTCGGCGGCGGTCTGATCTACGGCTTCATCTACGCGTTTGTAACAACGTTGTTACCGTACTTAACACGTCAGATCTTCGGCGACCTGCATTATGACAAGATCTACTCTGTCATCCTGATTCCTGTTAACCTAGTCGGCGCTACTGCTGCATCTGGTCTGGCAGTTGTCAATCAGATCTTTGGATGGGACTTCTTCTTCATCCTCGACATTGTTGTCATGGTCCTCATCTACTTCCTCTGTACCATTGCGTACAAAGCAGGCAGGAAGGACTATGCAGACAAGGCAGTTACCAGCTAATTGCTGTTGTCACTAGTCTGAGAGAGACTAACCTGAATCTAAGAAGGGCACCGAAAGGTGCCCTTCTTATTTGTCTTCATGTACTTAACGATCAGCGAGAGTCAGTCGGATATTTGGTCGATCCCGATTTGGATAGTGCTTCTGTAAGATAAGCGGATTTAAAGATTGCGACGAAGTTGAGCCTCTTTGATCTCCATCTCAAGTGAACTGTGGATCAAATTCGCAAATGGACCAGCATTGCTGATGAGATGCTTAACAACAGGCTGGTCGCACTTGCGGATGAAGTAATACAAGAATGCGCAGGTGTAGAACTCACTTAAGAATTCGATGTTCTCTTCTGGTAAATAGCGGTTCGCCAGAATGATGTCGATATCGTTCTTCAGCGCCGGAAGATAGAGATCGTAGAGGTAATTGCGCAAAGCATGCGGGCCTGTTTCCAGGAGCGCTTGCGTGTAGAAGGTGCGTCGCTTTTCGAGGACGCTTGCGAACACATCGAAAAATTTCGAATGATCGAGTGAGCGAACACCAGATTTTTGTGTGATGTAATACGGAAACTGAGTAACCGTGTCCTTGCTTGGCTCCTCGTAGACAAGGATGCTCTCAGTGAATTTACGCTGTAGTGCAAGACCAAGGTCGTAACGGAACTTCCAGATGATAAGCGCTTCTTTGTCGACGAAATGATAATAGAATGTCTTGCGGTTTTTGCCTGTCCGCTCGACAATGTCAGAGATGGAAACCTTCTTAAGAGGCATTTCCTCACAAAGTTCTACAAATGCATTCGCAATAAGAAGTTTTGTATCAAGAGGGCCCATCCGAGCTTTCCCTTCGTCAGGCAGTTCATGTTTGCACCATTATAGCCATCTCATTTCGTTGGTCAAATTTACGAAATTGTGTAGAAAGAATCTAACGAATTCATCCTCATCAATAGGGGCGATCAAGGTCGCATCATCGAACTCCAATGAAAAAAATCTATAAATCATTCCTATAGACCAACAAAAAATTCATAATGTCCATCGATAATCGCGTTAAGTGCTCTAAAATACTTGTACAGAGGAGCTGACTAACGATTCGTCATTACTGATAAAAACAGTTTTACGCATGAACGATGGCCTAAAGGATCAAGGTCATGGTTCAAACTGCGCTCTAAACCGTTTGTGTCAGTAATAACAAGTCGAAGTCTCTCAGGAATAACGAGTAGTTCACACATGTCTTGTAGAAAGGGGCTGTGCAGTGAAATACGAAGCACTTACCACGCCGTTTAAAATCGGCAACGTAGAAATTCGCAATCGTTTCGTCATGCTGCCAATGACCATCGAGAAAACCGATAACTATGCCATTGGCGACGACCTGGTTGATTTCTACGAGCAGCGCGCGATCGGCGGAGCTGGTCTTATCGAGATCGGTTCTTGCTATGTATGCGACTGTTTTGACACCCATCCTAAGTATCACACCACTACTGGTGCATGCGGTGTATGGGATGACTGTTTTATCCCAGGTCTTACCCGTACCGCAGAAGCCTGCCACAAGCACGGTGCAAAGCTCGCAGCTCAGCTGCAGCTCTGCTATGAGTGGCGTCCGGATGGCAACACCGAGCTTCTCAGCTACGCTCCTTCTAAAGACGTTGTTTCTGGCCCGTTTGTTGGCATGCCAGAGCGCGAGTTCACCATCGACGAGATCAAGCTTGTCGTAAAGCAGTATGGCGAAGCAGCTAAACGCTGCCAGCAGGCTGGTATCGACATCATCGAGATCCACGCTGGTATCGGTTACATGGTCATGCGCTTCATCTCCAAGTACTCCAACCATCGTACTGACGAGTACGGCGGATCTACTGAGAACCGCTGCCGTCTTCTTACCGACATCATCGACGAGATCCATCGTGTATGCGGTGAAGATTACCCAATCCTTATTCGTTATTCCGCAGACGACCTCATGCCAGGCGGCCAGCGCCTCGAAGACCTCAAAGAGGTCATCGAAGTCGTTGAGAAGCATGGCGTTGATGCTTGGTCTATCCAGGCTGGCTTCCATGAGGCTCCTCGTCCTGTTGCTAACCAGCTTGTTCCAGAAGGTGAGTTCATCTACCTTTCTAAGGCTGCTAAGCAGTACACCAAGCTTCCTACCTTCCCTGGTACGCGTATCAACCATCTCGATGTTTGCGAAAAGGTCATCGAAGACGGTTCTTGCGATGCAGTTGGTATGGCTCCCC
>OGPK01000461.1_pt1 | contig 43516 bp, 30 predicted proteins | sample 1552921 | NCBI WGS metagenome assembly OGPK01 (sample SAMEA2580264, study PRJEB22360) | human gut metagenome | biome: human gut; feature: human-associated habitat; material: faeces | place: Denmark | collected 2008/2010 | reverse complement strand
ACCGGACTAATAAAAATCGCGGGGCACGCGAGGATAGCTTGTAGATACTTGGCTCTGTAGAGCCATTGAGCAAGAAGCCCCCACTTCAAAATCAGAGATTTAAGTGGTGGGAGCGTGTCACAAGAATAAGACAATCCGGAGATATACATCAGACAGAGAACTAAATAGAAACAAAGGAGCAGATATTATGAAAGTATGGGAAAGACTGATCAACTATGTGACAGTGCGTACGCCGAGTGATGAAGAGAGTGAGACAGTTCCGTCTTCTGTGTGTCAGTTTGATCTGGCGAGGAAGCTGGAAAAAGAAATGAAGGAACTTGGCCTGACAGAGGTAGTCCTTGACGATAAGTGTTATCTGTATGGAAAACTTCCGGCGACGGAAGGAAAAAAAGAGATTCCGGCACTTGGATTTATCGCACATATGGATACAGTTTCTGATTTTTGTGATCATGAGATCCGACCGATGGTTACCGAAAATTATGATGGCGGGGATCTGGTACTTGGCACAAGCGGACTGGTATTGAGTCCGAAGGAATTTCCACATCTGACAGGGCTAAAAGGACGTACACTGCTCACTTCGGATGGAACAACGATTCTGGGAGCAGATGACAAAGCAGGAATTGCAGAGATTCTGACTATGATTGAAAGAATCCAGACAGAAAATCGGCCGCATGGCACGATTTGTGTAGCATTTACTCCGGATGAGGAAATTGGAATGGGAGCAGAACATTTCAATCTGGATCAGTTTGGCGCAGAGTATGCTTATACTCTGGATGGTGACAGTGAAGGGGAGATTCAGTACGAGAATTTTAATGCCTGCAAAGCAGAATTTGAAATCAGGGGATTTAATGTTCATCCGGGTGAAGGAAAAGATACGATGATCAATGCCAGTCTGGTTGCGATAGAGATCAACAACTGCCTGCCATCTATGGAGACACCGAGAGGAACCGAAGACTATGAGGGATTTTATCATCTGATCAGCATGCAGGGGGAAGTCGGTGAAGCGAAACTTAATTATATTGTCAGAGATCATGACAAAAACGGATTCGAAGAGCGGAAGAAGACTCTTCGACTGATAGAAAAGAACTTAAATGCAAAGTGGGGCGAAGGGACGGTAACGCTTAAGATTACTGACCAGTACCTCAATATGAAAGAAATTGTAGAAGAGCACATGCATCTGATCGACCATGCGAAAAAGGCATGTGAGGCAGCAGGTGTGGCACCATTGATCCTTCCAATTCGTGGAGGAACCGATGGATGCCAGTTAAGCTTCAAAGGACTGCCGTGTCCAAATCTTGGAACAGGTGGACATGCTTTTCATGGACCATATGAGCATATCAGTGTGGAAGGAATGGAGAAGAGTGTGGAGCTCCTTCTTGCCCTGATTCAGGAATATACGAAATAATCTACGGAGTTGCAATAAAACGGTTAACATGCTCCATTGTGGCTTTTATAATCGAAAGATCTGCCTGTACATCGCCGGTCTCCAGAGAGTGATTGGCATTTGGCGTAAGAAAAAGAGGGACTTCTTTTTGTTCAGCCAGTGTACGGATAGAGTCTGTTTCTGCCCATGGATCTGCAGTACCGTGAAATGCAATGCTGCCGGGACGAGCAAAGGAAAAAGTGTCAGTCAGAGGTGTGAACAGGATGCTTTTTCCTTTTATATTATGTCTGGAAGCATAAGCGGAAGCGATAACTGTACCGATGCTTTTGGAAATAAAGAGAATGCTGCCATAGGAATTCCAGTCGATATCCTGCAGAGCCTGTTCTGTTTGTTCATAAGCAAGCTCAAAAGCCTGCTTCATTTTTGCGTGATCACCCTTGACATTCTCAGGGAGGGTTCCATAGGATACAGCGAGAATCTGATACCCATAATGTCTGGCAAGACGGCTTGCATAATACAGGAGTGGTTTGTCAGCAGTATAGCCGATTCCCGGGAAAATTACTGCCAGTTTTGGGGCGCTTTTATCAGAATCATAAGTATATGCAGATGCTTTGTCATAGAGCATTTGCTGATGAATTTTTTCCTGAAGGTCTTTTAAGGTCACAGAGATTGTATAAGGCTCTTCCGGGAGATAATCATAACCGGTGAGAACACCGTTTTCTTCCATGGCATAAACAATGTGCAATGCCCCCATAAGTTCCATATCGTCTTCAATATCAGAAAGTAATTCTTCGTATGTTTTCATCTTGATTTGTTCCTCGTATTTATATTTTATAAAATTCAGTCATGTGTATAAAAAACAAAATAATTATTGCATGTTTTATTAAAACGGGCAAGGAAAATTGAAAAACTCCTGCCAGTTACCTGGTTAAGGTGTCAATAAAATTGGGGAATAGCTTGCAAATCACGATCAAATAAAATATGATATAGAGATGTTAAACTATACAATGTAAGGAAAATATATGAAAAACAGAAACAAAGGTTTTACACTTGTGGAACTTGTGATCATCATTGCAATTCTTGCGATTCTTATAGGTGTTCTTGCACCGACTTATACCAAATATATAGAAAAAAGCAGGGAATCAACTGATCTTGCAAATGTCAGGACGGCGTATGACAAAGTGGTGATGGAAACGGGAATAGAGGGAAATGAAGATGTAAAGGAGATCGTTCATCTGAAGCAGAAAATAGACAAATGGCAGTCTTCAGATACGGTGACAATTGCCGGAATCTCTCATTCCAATGATGATCCGGATACGGATAACTGGAAAGGGTATCCTGTTGCAGGTGGAATATGCGAAGTGTCCATGAATCCTGAAACCGGTATTTTATTTGACTGGAAAACCGGAAAAGGAGACAGTGTAGAAAACGATGAAGTAAAAGAATACTGGTTTAACCTGGAAGAAAACTTCGACAGAGTTCTTCAGGAAAGTAATGCACTGAACGGTGTAACTGGCATCTTTGAAATCGATTCCAGATGCCAAAAATCTACTATGGTTCCAAGGATAGAGATGAAGATGGCATCTGACAGTCTCCTTAAGAAAGGAACCTGGGCATATTATGGAAGGGCGAAGGATGCTAGAAAACGTGCTTTGCTCTGGACTTCTGTTAATACAGATGTTGTCGGTGCGAACCAGAAGATTCCTGTGATTGTCTGCACGGCAGATAATAAATATTATGTAGCAGAATCTACAACCGCCAAACGTACAGGATATGGCCCTGATTACGTTGCGATTGCAGCGCAGATGAGTACAGGCACTGCAAAAAAAGAGCTGGCTGAGACCGCAGTAAAATATGACAGTCTTCAGGCCGCATACGACGCATATAAAAAACTACTCACAGATGGAAAATATAAGCAATATAAAAATTCGTTGGATTTTAATATTCATTGGTGAAGGTAACTGGTGAAGATGGTTATTCCTTTGCAGTTTACTGGTTGCTTTTATTTCTCCGACAAGCTATACTAATCTGAGTGACAAAGTATGGATTGGAGGATTTTTATAATGAAAATTGCAGTAACTTATGATAATGGAAATGTTTTTCAGCATTTTGGAAAAACAGAAAACTTTAAGGTTTATGAAGTAGAAGACAACAAAGTTGTTTCAAGTGAAGTGATCGGTTCTAACGGAACTGGACATGGTGCCCTGGCCGGACTTCTGGCAGAACAGGGGATTGATGTACTGATCTGCGGTGGTATTGGAGGAGGTGCACAGACTGCACTTGCGGAGGCAGGTATTCAGTTATGCTCCGGTGCACAGGGAAATACCGATGAAGTAGTAGAAGCTTATCTGAAGGGCGAACTGGAATCAGCAGGAACAACCTGTGACCATCATCATGAAGAGGGACATTCCTGTGGAAACCATGAGGAAGGGGAGTCCTGTGGAAGCAGCTGTGGCGGCTGTGGTTCACATAAACCGGCATTTTCCGGACCGAATGTAGGAAAGACATGCCGTACACATTACAAGGGAACATTCAACGATGGAACACAGTTCGATTCTTCCTATGATCGTGGACAGCCGCTGGAGTTTGTCTGCGGAGCAGGACAGATGATCAAAGGCTTTGATGCAGCTGTTGCAGACATGAAGGTCGGAGAAATCAAAGAAATCCATCTGATGCCGGAAGAGGCTTATGGACAGCCGAATCCGGATGCGATCTTTACTCTTGAGATTGAACAGCTTCCGGGTGCAGAGGACCTGACAGTAGGTCAGCAGGTATATTTGTCTAATCAGTATGGGCAGCCTTTCCCGGTCAAAGTTACAGCCAAAGATGAAAAGACAATTACATTTGATGCCAATCACGAGATGGCTGGTAAAGAGCTGAACTTTAAGATCGAGCTTGTAGAAGTAAAATAAATGTCGAAGAAGTGCGGAGTTTGTCAATAAGTTTCGAACTCTTTTGATGGACGTACACAGTGCGGCATGCTAGTATGGAAGAAAGAAAATTATGTAGCTGTCTGGCGGCATTAAAGGACAGTGATATGATTCGTTTCTGCTTTATTCTGTGCGGCATGCCGCTTCTTTTGTTCTAAGACCGTTCTGGTTGAGAAAGGGAAATCTCCATGTTTTACTTGCGTTGTCGGGCGAAATTTCCATGTGTAATGAAATAGGATATGATGAAAAAAGACCGGAATGTGTTGTTTCGGTCTTTTTATGTGGTGGAAACTGATCTATCAGGGCATTCTTGAATTATCTGAATTCCACGGCATGTTTTCTTTTCCAGATGGGAAATAAATTTCGCTGGCAGACGTAATTCTTCCGTTGTTCAATGCTTATGGCATGGAAGAATGTTTTCCACATATCAGTATATTCATCTTCATAAGATTCTGTCTTTTGTAATACCGAAAATTCATCGTCCGTCAGATAGCGCAGATAATTTTCACCATCTTTTACATGTACACAGGCAGTTTTGCGGTTATCATCGATGATCATCCAGTGTTCGGAGGGCATACGGTTGGCAAAATGGTTGCCAACCAGCATGATTACATCATTCCTGGGCTCCAAATGACTGACATAGACCTGGTTTTCCAGACTTTGAAAACGGGCAAATTCCCGAAAATGATGCGCTTCATTTGATACCTGGCGCCGGAGTTCGAGAAGATTCATTACATGTGGATTCGTATATTGCCCGACTACAGTACTGCCAATAGCAAACCCCACCCGAAGAAAGTCATAGATTGCCTGCAGAGCGTTCTCATCTGCAGACAATGAGGCGTAGTAGATGTTCATGTATGCAGTTTCAGAGATGCTTCTCCGAATGGAGCGTATAACTTTTTCTGCTTTGGAAGGATCACCATCCACATGGATATATTCATCAAACATTGTTTGTTGAAAGATAGGTTCTTTCTTTAGTCCAATCTGGTTATGACCGACTTTCAGGGCTTCTGACCAGGCATCATAGATGCAGGTCATGATATCCGTTAAGCGGTCCTGGCAAGTATATATTTTCATATTTTTATTCCGTATTCTGATCCTATATGTAAAAGTGGCTGGAAACTGGCAGAGGGAAGTTTAGCCGATCCCAAAATCAGCGAGAGTCATCTGGGAATAAGATTCATTGGAATGTTGTACTTTCCAGGAATCTTTTGCATCTACCTGAACCAGCTGTCGGGTGATATAGGCTTCTTCAATGGGAGTACGATACATTTGTCTGCCACCGCAGGTGATAAAATAATGTGCGCGTTTCAAAACTACGCCCATTCTTTTCAGATTGTCAAAATTCAGACGGCCATATTGTCTGGCATAAGTGATCCGGCTGGCGGATTTTGGCCCGATTCCGGGAACCCGAAGCAACGTGGCATAAGATGCTTTTTCAACTTCCACTGGAAAGTGTTCCAGATGGCGCAGCGCCCAGTCGCATTTGGGATCCAGCAGTTCATTGAAGTTGGGCTGAGATTCGGATAACAGTTCATCTGCCTGGAAGCCATAGAAGCGTAGCAGCCAGTCTGCCTGATACAGGCGATGTTCCCGCAGAAGTGGAGGTGGAGTTCCAATCTGAGGGAGAATGGAGTCATCATTTAACGGAATATATGCCGAATAGAAGACTCGTTTCAGATCAAAGCCCTGGTACAGAGCCTGGCTCGTCTGTAACAGAGTATAGTCACTTTCGCCAGTGGCACCGATGATCATCTGGGTACTCTGCCCTGCCGGAGCGAAATTCCGTTTCAGATCGGACATGTCAAGAGGTGCCAGCTGACAGGCATTTTCCCATGTCAGGATATGTTTCGTGAATTTATTTTTATCACGGGAGATAAGATTCGGATCCTCTTTTTTGAGGGGAGGATTGTTCCCGGGTTTTGCATCGGTATTCTGCATATTGAGTTTTTCTCTGAAGGTTTTCTTGGAATCGTCTGAGAAAATACCATTTCTTAAAAACTGATTTCCCCGGCTTCGATCCATATATGCAGACTTTCCAGCAGCTATCCGGTGAGAAGCAATAGTACTTTGTACTTTTCCCATGGGATTCAGGATATTCTGCATGGTTTTATTGGGGGCAAGAGAACGCAGAGCTGTTTCTGTCGGAAGTTCCAGATTGACACTGATGCGGTCTGCCAGATATCCGGCCGCGGCAAGCAGCTCGTCAGAGGCCCCGGGAATTGTTTTTACATGAATGTATCCGTTGAAATGGTACCGGGTACGGAGGAGCAGCAGTGTCTCACACATTTTTTCCATGGTATAGGTCGGATTTTTTAAGACACCGGAGCTTAAGAAGAGCCCTTCGATATAGTTCCGTTTGTAAAATTCAACGGTTAGTTCACAGATTTCCTGTGGCGTAAAGGTGGCGCGGCGTACATCATTGCTGGCACGGTTGATGCAATATTTACAGTCATAGGCACAATGATTTGTCATCAGGATCTTGAGAAGGGAAATACATCTTCCATCAGCGGCAAAACTGTGACAGATGCCACATGCCTCTGCATTGCCGAGCTCTCCTTTCTTTCCGCGTCGGCTGGAACCGCTTGAAGTACATGCGACATCATATTTGGCTGCATCTGCCAGAATCTGTAACTTTTCCTGCGTTGTGTAATTATTATTTGTAATCTGTGTGATCATATATCTATTATACAAACATATGTTCGGAAAAGCAAGAGGAACATTTGGGGAAATTATTAGAATTATTAAGCCGTTGCTTGACCGACCAGAAGCAGGGTGCTATACTTGCCGCAAACAAAAGAAACCGCAAAGATTGTATTTTCCACATCCGTAGAACACAGAAATCTGCTTGTGAGTTGATTTTTATGGAGATACTGCAAATGAACAAAAATAAGATAAACGGAATATCCATGATTCCATTCGGGCTGCTGGCCGGTTTTGCAGATGATAAAGAAATCCGGCTCATTGAATTGGCAGAAAACGGGTTTAAATTCCGGCTGCAACAGGAGATTGCGGATGTCGGACAGTTTCGAATCTGTTTTTATAACAGTAATGATTCTGCGTATCGGGAGATTCAGGTAAAGGAATTTTGCATACAGAAAGAGCAGCAGGAACAATTTTATACGGTGTATTCTGCATTTACAGAGCAGGAAGATTTCAGAAAAGAAGTGCAGGGACTTGTCGCCCGTTACAGCAGATATATTCGCCTGAAAACAGAATGTGATGATGCAGAACTGGCTGAAGAACTGACCGGTTATCCGGCAGAGAAAGATGAAATTTTTGCAGAAGGTCTGGAGCAGCAGAAGAAAGAGTGGTTTCAGGATGTGCCGGTAAATAAACTGGCAGAAGCTATAAATCGTGTATCGGAAGTCGCGTTCGAGCTGGACCACCCGGAATTGTATCAGGCGTATCTGAAAGAAGATATTTCCGCATTCATGGAAAATTACTGGATTCAGAATGGATTTTCACAGGCAGTGTCAGATATCGCCCCAGACAGATTGTATATAGGAAATCAGTTCTGCCATCTGTTGTTTCCAGAGGAGAGGTGTCTGTTTGAAATGATGGAAAAAGCACAGAGAGAAAATATTTCCATCACACTTGCATACACATATATCCGTGAGGATATGTTGAAAACAACGGACGAACTGCTGGCAAAAGTGGATAACTGGTGCAAAGAGCGACAGACCACAGTAGAGGTTGTTGTCAATGACTGGGCAATGGTGGGAATTCTGCGAAAGTATCCGAAACGAATGACACCACTTCTGGGAACGCTTCTTAATAAACGAAAAAAAGATCCACGGATGGGTTATAAAAAAGGCGACCGGATTTTATATGAGCAGAACAGTCTGAATGCGGAATTTTACAGGAAATTTCTTGGAGAAGAATGTAATATTTGGCGTTATGAATGGGAATCCTGTGGATATGCACAAAACTTTCCGGGCACTTTGAATGAAAAAAACAGTTTGCATTTTCCTTTTTATCAGACCAATACCTCCCAGTACTGTCCATTGCACGCAATCTGTACGGATGGTGAGAGAGGAAAACAGAAACTGGTGGCGAACTGTCCTTATTTCTGCGAACGGAATATGGTGCTGTACCCAAAACATCTGCATATGACGGGAAGATACAATTCACTGTTTGGAGTAGATACGGAAGTACTGAAACATCCTGAAAAACTGGAAGCATATGTAACATCAGGAATCGACCGGCTGGTATTGGGACTGTCATAAGGGATGTCAGACCAGATGGACAGGAACAATAAAATAAGATAACGATGAGGAAAATGCGAATGAAGATTACAGCGGGACTGGGATCGGTGGAAGAGTACGAGCGTTTTGTGAGGGCAGGAGCGGACGAATTTTTCAGTGGGTATGTGCCTTATGAGTGGGCAAAGAAATATGGGACAGTTATGCCGCTCAACAGAAGAGAGGTGCTGGCTTATAATGTACAGATTGGTTCATTCAGTGAAATGGAGATCCTTTCTACTATGGTAAAAGAATATGGCAGGCCGGTACATCTGACGTTTAATTCTCTTTATTATATTCCAGAGCAGTATCCGGAGATTGCTGAGATCATAAAGAGGTGTATGGAGATTGGGTTTCATAGCTATATTATTGCGGATCCGGCGCTGATTCTGTATTTAAGACAGAACAATATCGACTGTGAAATTCATCTTAGCGGGGAAACAGCGGAAGTAAATCGGGGCATGGTGGATTTCTTTCAGAAGCTGAAACTGAAACGTGTGATCTTTCACAGAAAGAATACGATAAAAGATATGCAAAGTATTATCGCATATCAAAGAATAACAGAAACGGAGCAGTCAGGGCATGTACAAAATGTAATGCCGGAACAGAGCAGGGTGGAATTTGAAGCATTTATTTTAAACGAGCTCTGCCAGTTTACCGGAGCATTCTGCAATTCCCTTCATTGCGATGAGATGGGATATCTGTGTCGTGTACCGTATCGATTGGGAGCTATGAGTACGAGAAAAGTACAAGAATCGACAAAATTCGACAAGTGGAAACAAGAAAAAAACCAAGAAACAATTGATTTTACCGGAGAGGAGCTGCCGGAAAGTATTTCACAGGACACCAACGGTTATCTCTGCGGCGAGACGGGCTGCGGACTGTGTGCGTTATATCAGTTGCAGGAAGCAGGGATCACACACCTCAAACTGGTTGGCAGAGGAAACTATACAGACTTTATGGAAAAAGATATTCGGAATCTTCGGAGAGCTCTGAGTATTCTGGAAGTATCTGACTCGAATGTTATCTACTGGCAGAATCTGAAAGAAGAACTTTTTCCATATGGATGCAGCGAAAACTGCTATTATAAAGAAAATTTCAAATATAAATAGGAAATAACTGAACTGCGGCAGAAGTCGAAAAAATTAGTGTTGCACTCGTAAAAATACAATATATTGATAAATAGTTTCAAAAAACAACTATAAATTGTACAAAATTAAAAGCATGCGTTAATTAATTGACAAGGGTACTTTCTATAGTGTAAACTAGCGGCGTGAACGAGGGAGAGTTCACATGTAACTATAATAAGATTCCGGTCTTATTTTTCTTTTAGGAGAAAAGTTAGACGGGACATACGCGGAATAAATTCTATTTTAGAGAGGTGCAAAAATGAAAAACTTTTCACAGTGGGAAGGTTTCAAAGGAAACCGTTGGAAGGAAAAAATCGACGTTCGTAACTTTATTTCAATGAACTACACACCATATGACGGAGATGCTTCCTTCCTGGAAGAACCTACAGAGGCTACAAACAAACTGTGGGGAAAACTTCAGGAACTTCAGAAAGAAGAGCGTGCAAAAGGCGGCGTTCTGGATATGGAGACAGAGGTTGTTACATCTCTGACAGCATATGGCCCGGGATACATCGATGAAGACCTCAAAGATCTTGAAAAAGTTGTTGGTCTGCAGACAGACAAACCGCTGAAACGTGCATTCATGCCATACGGTGGTATCAAAATGGCAGAGCAGGCATGTGAGACTTACGGATACAAAGTAAGCGACAAGATCAAAGACGTTTTCCATAACTACGAATTCAAAACACACAACCAGGGTGTATTTGATATCTACACACCAGAAATGAAAGCAGCCCGTCACAACAAGATCCTGACAGGTCTTCCGGATACTTACGGACGTGGACGTATCGTTGGTGACTACAGACGAGTAGCACTGTACGGTATCGACGCTCTGATCGAAGGAAAACAGAAAGACTTCGCAGCTTGCGACCGTCAGGGTATGAGACGTTATGACTTCCAGCTTCGTGAGGAAATCGCAGATCAGATCCGCGCACTCAAAGGCATGAAAGTTATGGCTGAAGCTTACGGATATGATATTTCACAGCCGGCTAAAGATGCAAGAGAAGCATTCCAGTGGCTGTACTTCGGATATCTTGCAGCAATCAAGACTCAGAACGGTGCTGCAATGAGTGTTGGACGTATCTCTACATTCCTTGATATCTATATTGAAAGAGACCTTGAGAACGGAACTCTTACAGAGAAAGAAGCTCAGGAGCTTGTTGACCATATGGTAATGAAATTCCGTATGGTTAAATTTGCACGTATTCCTTCTTACAACCAGCTGTTCTCCGGTGACCCGGTATGGGCAACTCTGGAAGTTGCAGGTATGGGACAGGATGGACGTACAATGGTAACAAAGAACGACTTCCGTTTCCTGCACACTCTGGAAGACATGGGACCGGCTCCGGAACCGAACCTTACTGTTCTGTATTCTTCAAGACTGCCGGAAAACTTCAAGAAATATGCAGCTGACATCTCCGTACTGACAAGCTCTATCCAGTATGAGAACGATGATGTTATGCGTCCGGTATGGGGCGATGACTACAGCATCTGCTGCTGTGTATCTGCTACTGAGACAGGTAAAGAAATGCAGTTCTTCGGAGCTCGTGCAAACCTTGCAAAATGTCTTCTGTACGCTATCAACGGTGGTGTTGATGAGAAGACAAAACAGCAGGTAGGACCTCAGTATCAGCCAATTACTTCTGAATACCTTGACTATGACGAAGTAATCGCAAAATATGACAAGATGATGGACTGGCTGGCTCATCTGTATGTTGGAACACTGAACATGATCCACTACATGCATGACAAATACTACTATGAAGCAGCAGAAATGGCTCTGATCGATACAAAGGTTGACCGTTCCTTCGCAACTGGTATCGCAGGATTCTCTCACGTAGTAGACTCCCTGTCCGCTATCAAATATGCAAAAGTTAAAGCAATCCGTGACGAAGACGGAATCACAACAGATTTCGTAGTAGAAGGTGACTTCCCACGTTATGGTAACGATGATGACAGAGCAGATGAGATCGCAACAACACTGCTTTCTACATTCCTTGAGAAACTGAAACATATCCATACCTATCGTGATTCAAAACCTACTACTTCTATCCTTACCATCACATCCAACGTTGTTTATGGTAAAGCTACAGGATCCCTTCCGGATGGAAGAAAAGCAGGCGAGCCGCTGGCACCTGGAGCTAACCCGTCCTACGGCGCAGAGCAGAACGGACTTCTTGCTTCCCTCAACTCTGTTGCAAAACTGGACTATGAAGATGCCCTTGACGGAATCTCCAATACTCAGACCATCAACCCGGATGCTCTGGGACATACAGAAGAAGAACGTACAGAGAACCTTGTTCATGTACTTGACGGATACTTTGACCAGGGTGCTCATCACCTCAACGTTAATGTATTTGGTAAAGAAAAACTGATCGATGCAATGGAACATCCGGAAAAAGAAGAGTACGCAAACTTCACAATCCGTGTATCCGGATATGCAGTTAAATTCATCGACCTTACAAGAGAGCAGCAGCTGGATGTTATCGCCAGAACCTGCCACGACAGAATGTAATAATGAGTGAAGAAATCAAAGGATATGTCCATTCTCTGGAAAGCTTCGGATCAGTAGACGGACCGGGCGTCAGATATGTGATATTCCTGAGTGGATGTGCAATGCGCTGCCAGTTCTGCCATAATCCGGACACCTGGAAAATGGGAGAGGGGCAGCAGTACACCCCGTCTCAGCTTCTGAAACAGGCTCTTCGCTATAAGAATTACTGGGGTAACAAAGGTGGAATCACTGTGAGCGGAGGAGAACCGCTTCTCCAGATTGATTTCCTGACAGAACTTTTCCGTCAGGCAAAGGCAGCAGGAGTTCACACAACTCTTGATACCAGTGCCAATCCTTATACAGAAAAAGAACCTTTTTATTCCAAATGGCTGGAGCTTATGAAGTATACTGATCTTGTTCTTCTCGACATCAAGCAGATTGATGAAGAAGAACATATCAAGCTTACAGGACAGTCCAACAAAAATATCCTGGCAATGGCACGGAAATTGTCAGATATAGGAAAACCGATGTGGATCCGCCATGTACTGGTCCCGGGAGGCAGCGATAAAGATGAGTATCTCCACAGGCTTGCAGATTTTATCCATACTTTAAAAACAGTGGAGAGAGTCGAAGTGCTTCCGTACCATACACTCGGTGTATTTAAGTGGGAACAGCTGGGAATTCCTTATCCGCTGGAAGGCGTCAGACCGCCATCCGAAGAACGGATCAATAACGCCAGAGAAATTCTGGGAGCGATATAAACCGGTCAGAAGACTGGAAATAAAAAAGATCTCAATGCCAGTGATGGCAGGGGGATCTTTTTTATGTAATAGGAAATTACTCCGTAATGTTCCTATTACATAAAAACGCTCCGCGAGGATGCGACCAGATGCATGAGGAACATGTCTGCTGAAGCAGACTGCATCTGGCGCGCAAAGCGTAACAAGTCCCTCAAAGATTGAGGAATTCAGGGAATTTGAAGCGGACTTGTCCGCTTTGTTATGAATATAGTGGTCGGAAATGCTTTTTCTACTTGACAATCCATGCAGTTCATCATACTCTTTTGTAAGATGTTTTGTTATGTAAATTCATAAGTTACAAAGGTCAAGGGAAAATACACAGGAAGGGAAAAGGTACAGATGAAAAACTGGGACAATGTAGTTTTGGTGCCGGAGTTCGATGAGCAGGGTGTTGCCTGCTATCGTCTGGAAGGCGGAGATTATGAAAATGAGTATTATGTTATTTCTGAAGCAGAATCAAGAAAGCTTCTGAATACACCGGAAATAGTAGGTTATGAGGTATACAACTGCCTTGTTTCTTCGACTTCTCAGATGCTTTATTATCTGAAGGAACAGAAGAAGGTTACGACAGCAAATATTCTTTCTATTCTTAGAGGCGCGCTGAACTATCCTCTGGAAGAGGCATGCTACAGAGAGCATATCCGTGTTCATGATATCAGCTTTCTTTCCAGTGAGCGTGTATTTGAAAAAGAAGAGATCGCAGGTCTGGAGATCAAGTACAGCAAACTTACTATGGTGCCGGACAGCACACTGATGATCGGTGACATCATTGCAAGTGGAGAGACTCTGATCCACTGTCTTCGCTATGTGACTGATTTTTACAGAGATCATGGCGCAAGACTCCGTAATATCATTATTTTTACAATCGGCGGAACCAAGGGAATCGATATCCTTGAGAAGCTTACTGCAGAGATCCGTGAATTCTGGCCGGAGTTCGAAGGCTTTATCACTGTTTATTATGAAGGAATCTTCAGTACCTATCAGGACAAGGGTGTTTCCGGGATCAACCTTCCGGACGTGGATTTCTACTGGAAGGGTGGTATCGTTGCGCCTGAATTTAGAAGAGAGACACTTTCCATGTGCAGCCCTCTTTTTGAAAAATGTATCATCTACGATGGTGGTGCAAGACGTTATGAGATCCATGAGCATGTAGAAGAGGTTCTGGAATTTTGGGAAGGAATCAAAGAAAGAGCTGACAAGATCGATTTCAAAGAGCTTCTGGATGAGAAACTTGGTTATCCTACTCCGATCAGCTATGAAGACTGGATCAAGGCAAACCACTATCAGAAGGTTCGCCCGGCAGATGCAAAATGGCTGTATCGTCAGGAACTTGGATACATCGAAAGTATGAAAGATATCACATTAAAAGAACTCGCAGAGCAACGTATCGGTGAATTTATGGGCGCACTGCGAAAATATATTTTAGATTAAGGAAAAACGGGGAGAACAAATGAGTGAAAAAATGACAACAGCAAACAGCGCAGAGCAGGGAAAGGTGGATATTGACTTTGCAGAGTGCGCGGTTCCGAAGTGGAGCAGACGCCGATTTGTGACAATGTTTATGATCATGCTTGGATTTACTTTCTTTTCTGCAAGTATGTGGGTAGGTCAGGAAATGGCAGCAGGACTGGACTTCTGGGGATTTATCAAAGCCCTCCTTCTGGGTGGTGCGATCCTTGGTATTTACACAGGTCTGCTTGGTTATGTAGGTGCAGAGACAGGCTTAAGCCTTGACCTGCTTTCCAAGAGAGCGTTTGGAGAAAAAGGTTCTTATATTTCTTCTGCGCTGACAAGTTTTACACAGATCGGATGGTTTGGCGTAGGTATTGCAATGTTTGCAATTCCGGTAGCACGTGAACTTTTTGGCGGAAGCACTGCGGTAGAATGGGTGCTGATCCTGATCGCAGGAGCATGTATGACTGCATCTGCATATTTTGGAATTAAGTCTCTTACCGTGATCAGTTATATTGCCGTACCGCTTGTTGCAATTCTTGGAACAGTGGCAATGATCATGGCAGTTAAGCAGGGAGATGGAACGATCGTTGATCAGTTTGCTAAATCCAGCGGCTCTCTGAGTGTCATCGGCGGTGCAGGACTTGCAATTGGTTCTTTTGTATCAGGAGGAACTGCAACACCGAACTTTACACGATTTGCAAAAAATGGTAAACAGGGAACGATCGCAACAGTAGTTGCCTTCTTTATCGGAAACTCTCTGATGTTCTTCTTTGGAGCTATCTCTTATATCTTTGTTGGCGGAAATGATATTTTTGAAGTTATGATTCGTTTGAATCTGTTCTATCTTGCAATCCTGGTTCTGGGATTAAATATCTGGACAACAAATGATAATGCTCTGTATACAGCAGGACTTGGTCTTGCAAATATTTTCAATAAGAGAAAGAAACCGATGGTTCTGATCTCCGGTGTTATCGGAACATTGCTTTCTGTATGGCTGTACTACAATTTCTGCGGATGGCTGAACATCCTGAACTGTACACTGCCGCCGGTTGGTATCATCCTGGTCATCTCTTATTTCATGAATAAAAAGGCTTACGATACAGATACCATTAAGATCGTAACAGTCAACTGGTTTGCAGTTGCCGGAGTTATTCTTGGTGCGATCGTGGCAAACGTAGTGACATGGGGAATTGCATCCATCAATGGTATGATCGTTGCAGCTCTGTGCTATGTGATTGGAGAAATGTACAAAAGAGAAAAATAAATAAAGCGTAAAAAACCAGCGTCCTTAAGGATGCTGGTTTTTTGTTGGACTTATTTTTTTAGAATAATAAACTGCTGGATCGTAAAATCCGGAAGCTGTATCAGCCATTCGCTGCCATTTTGTGTGATCGGCAGAGTTTTGTGTTCCGGGTAGATCACAACAGCTTCTTTGACTGGCGTGGATACGGAGATCACACCACCGCTGACAGCTGTCACATCTCCTTTGAACTGATGAGCCATAAGAGAAATCTGATGGATCTGGTAACAGTCATCTTTTTCAAAATATGCTGTCCGAAGGATGTTTGGAATATCAGTGATATTGCGGAGCACAGGCTTGATATTCAGCTTTTCGGTGATCTGTTTGAACAGGTCTCCGACAGCACGGTAGCTTTCTTCAGCTGCCATTGTGAACAGATCAAATGCTGTGTAAACAACAGAACCGCTGCCGTATTGATTAATGGTCAGTGCCGGAAGAGAAGTTTCTGCACCCGGCGGCGGGCTCCACCAGTTAACCCAGTCGGTTGGAGAACATGCAGTACATGGAAGTACGAAGGTGAATTCAGGGTGGGCATCGGTGCATGCTGCTTCGATAAAGAAATCACTTACTGGCGGTGTTGTACGCTCAAAGATTCCATTGAATGAGGAATCTGAAGTCTTTTTAATATAGGAGCTCCAGGTGTTTTGTGCATATTCTGTATGGAGCTTTGTAAATGAAACACCCATCAGATCAGACAGGATAAAATTATCCAAAGCGTTAAAATCAGTATCCCATAATCCGGTCTTTCCGGAAATAAGGAGCTTGCCTCCACCGGATACATATTTTCTCAGAAGGCTGGCTGTGGATTCTGTGAGAACATAAACCTCTGGAAGAAGGATCATATCATACTGAGCAAGAAGCTCTGCACTTACCTCGCCTTCAGGGAGAATTCCGTAAGGAAGTTTGGCCTGTTCGCATAACTGCATAGCGCCGAGGATCGCATAAGTATGAGGATTATGCTTTTTCATTCGAAGGATTGCATCCGGATGGAATGGAAAAGCGTTTATGGCTTTTGATGCATCACTCTGAAGAATGCCGACACATTTGACTGGCTGACGATCTTTGAAATGTGGCTCCAGTTCTTTCAGAATACTGTAAACACTGCCGAGGCGTTCTGCCTCCAGATGCTCAAGAGTACCATCAATGTGCTGGGAACCGCTGTACATACCAACACGGCATCCCTGTGCAGCGATGGAAGAAAGATCGCAGATATACTGTTCTTCACGGTCATAATTGTATACCTGGGAAGCTTCGCCAGGAGCAAGGATCGGATACTGTCCGACTGCGGTATCACGTGCATAGATAGAAGAATACCAGTTGTCCTTCATCAGTGGTTCAGAGAACTGATAGTCTAAAAGATCACGGATCTCCTTAGGATAATGGCAGGAGAAATTGATCGTGATCGCAATGGTAGGATCGATTGCCTTTACGCGGGAGCGGAGCTCAGACAGATAGTCGTAAGTATTCTTATTAAGAAAAGTGACAAGATCACGGCGGTGAAGTTTTATATCCTCATCTGTTTCCGGGATGTCATATCCAAACATTTCGCGGAATTTGCTGCGGCAGTGCTCGCAGTAGCAGAGGGAAGCACCGAAGATGTCCATAAAGAGCGCATCCGGGTGATAATTCCGAACAATTTCTTCCATATGGGACAGACTGTATTCACGATAACCGGTCTGATAGCAGCACAGACTCCATTTTGCATAGAGGTCATCACGGATAAGTGGTGTGCCATCGGCCTGGCGTACGCGCCATTCAGGAAAACGACGTGCAGCTCCTTCATCATATTCGATGCAGTAATAAGCAATAAATTCAAGATTTTTGCGTGCAACAGAATCACGGACAGTGCGGATCCAGTCACCCTGGATTCCCGGGTGCTTCATTGAACCTGGCACTTTAGAATCAAAATAGGTCATTCCCCAATGATCCTTGCAGTATACCATCACAGAATCAATCTGAGCTGTATCGAAGAATTCTTCATATTCAGCGATGTCCAGATGGTCAAGTGTTACAGCAGGTGGAGCAGGAGAATGATGATCGATCAGATAACAGCGTCGGCTGTCGCGGTATAAATCACTCATATAAAACCTCCTTTTGTTAAGTTGTGCAATATGCACAAAAACTAAACGCATGAAACTAGCTTAAATATATCATTGAGAAGATGTGATTGCAATGGAATGTTCAAAAAACGCGCAAAAAAATTGTCTAAAAATTAAGGCTTGTTTTTGGCAAAATAGTAAAAACATTACAAATAAACGAAAAAAGTGACGAAAATATATTGACATTACACATGTTTGTATTATAAAATCAAGGTGTAATCGACGAAGATCCTCATAGGAAAAGAAGGACTTCGTCGATTTTTTTAATATCCAAACTGGTTGAACCAGTCTACCATATAACTACAGACGGAACTGAGAATGGAGGGCAGTAAATATGAATCAGGATCTATTGGCACTAACACACACAGCAGATGAGTATGACAAATATCTCAATGCGGTTGTTCCACCGGTTTTTATGAACTCACTACATGTTTATGATAGCTTTGAAGATTATTGTAATGTAGATATTTATAAAGATGATCAGTTTGTTTATGGAAGAAGTTCCAATCCTACCGTGCATATTCTGGAGCGAAAGATCGCAGAACTGGAGCACGGAAGCCGTGCAGTTGCTTTTTCATCAGGAATGGCAGCATGTACAGCAGCTATCATGGCAACCTGTAAGGCAGGAAGCCACATCGTTTGTATGAGAGATGTTTATCAGCCGGTTAAGCGATTCCTTCATACAGTAGGAATCCCAAGACTGAATTTCAGCGTAACCTATGTTTCTGGAAATGATCTGGATGAGATTGAGGCAGCTATTCAGGATAATACAGCACTTATGATTCTGGAGAGCCCAGCGACCTTTGTTTTCAGAGTCGTAGATCTTAAAGCAATCAGTGAGATCGCAAAGAGACATGGAGTTATAACTTATATTGATAATACATGCATGACTCCACTTTTCCAGAAACCACTGGATCTTGGAATTGATATTTCCATGCACACGATGTCAAAGTATATCGGTGGACACAGTGATATTATCGGTGGAGTTCTTGTATCCAAAAATGAAGAACTGATGCGAAAGATTATGGGTGAGATGAGAGAGTGGTTCGGTGGTGTACTCGGACCAATGGAAGGATGGCTCTGCATCAGAGGTCTCCGTACTCTTGAAGCAAGAGTTAAGAGGCATCAGGAGATCGCAATGGCGGTCGCAGAATTCCTGGAAAAGAGCGACAAGGTGAAGCGAGTAAATTATACCGGACTTGCATCACATCCACAGGCTGACATCATCCGCAGACAGCAGCAGGGACATACAAGTCTTATGAGTGTTGAACTGGATGCTTCTCCGGAAAAAGCAGTGGAGTTTATTGATAATCTGAAGCTTTTCGGAAAAGGATGCTCCTGGGGTGGATTTGAGAGCCTTGCTCTTTGCCCGCTTTACAAAGCTTCACAGGAAGAACTGGATTTCCTGGGCACTGACCGTGGACTTATCCGTCTCTACTGTGGACTTGAGGGAGAAGAGAATCTGCTCGAAGATCTTGAAACAGCATTGAAAAAATTGTAAATATTGATCCATATTAAAACGAAAATTAAATAAAGGATTAAATAAAAAGGAGGAAAAAAATGAGAAAGGGTATGAGCTTATTTCTAGCAGCGGTAACAATGGCTGCAACAGTAGCGGGAGCTGGCGTATGTGAGGTACATGCGGATGGCAAAGAGCTGCGTTTCCTGGACGTAAGTCCAAGTGAAACACGCCAGAAGTACTACGAGGAAACTTTTGCTAAATTCGAAGAAGAAACCGGAATCTCCGTTTCTTACGAAAGCGTTCCTTGGGATGATGCAGCAAACAAAATCACAGTACTTGGCGCTTCCGGACAGCTTCCGGATGTTATGACAGTATGGTCAGGCTGGCTGGGACAGTACACATCTGCTGGCTGGGTAATTCCGCTTGACGATTATGTTGGAGATACAAGAGGCGAGTACACAGACGCTGTAAACAAACTGTTATGGAGAAGTGAAGAAGACCGTTATGGACATATCTACACAGTTCCGGACGGACTTATGGTAAAAGGTGTTTACTATCGTACAGACTGGGCAGAGGAAGCAGGACTTGACCTGGACCCGTCAAAAGGCTGGGATTATGATGACTACTTTGATGCAGTTGCAAAACTGACCAACAAAGATGAAAAACACTATGGAGCATCTTATCGTGGAGCACGTGGTGCTTTAGATCCGCTCCTTGTTTACCTGCAGTCATTTACAGATGGAAATACTTATGATCAGGAAGGCAATATCCTCATCAATTCAGATGAATGTCTGGAAGCATTCAAAAAATGGACAGATGTATATCTGAACGGCTATGCACCGGAAGATGCTATCAACTGGGGATTCACAGAGATGGTTGATAACTTTACAGGTGGACTTACCGGAACACTGATCAACGATTCCGAAGTTCTTCCAACATGTGCAAATAACATGGAAGAGGGTACATGGGGCGTTATGCCAATTCCTAAGAGCACAAAGGACGGAAAGATCTATAACACGATCAATGCACCTTATGCATATTCTATTTCCGGAAACAGTGAAAATCCAGACGAAGCATGGCAGCTTATCCAGTTCATGACCAATGCAGAAAACAATATTGAATATTGCAAACTTACAGGCGAGATTCCGATCAAAAAAGACGTTGAAAACGATGATACTTATGGAACAGATGGACCATATGCAGCATTTGTACAGCAGATGAACGATCCTGCTCTTGCAGTTCCGACAACTTTCGGACCATTTGATTATACAGACCTTCACCAGGGTATGTTCCACGAAGAAATTCAGAAATATCTGCTTGGTGATGAAGATGCTGAAACTGCACTCACAACAATCACAGATGAGCTGCAGTCACGTATGAAACAGTTCATAGAAGAAAATCCAGATACAAAAGTTGAAACTGCACTGACCCTGAAGTAATAAACTAACACTGTAAGCAGTCAAAACGGGGCATCCTGTTTTCCTGAGAGAAAATAAGATGCCCCGTTTTTTTAAAAGCCTGAGATGTTTGGACAGAGGAGGTAACTTATGAGTAGTGCAAATAAAAAAGGACGAATGGCACGCAAGAAGAGAGTGGAGCCATGGTACTATGTAGGTCCGATTTTCCTTCTGCTTGTGATCATGTTTGGTTATCCGCTGATCAAGAGCATTGTGATGGCATTCCAGAATTATAAACTTGGAAATGCAAATGTATATTTTAATGATTTCGCTAACTTCCAAAAGATGTTTGGAGACAAGGACTTCCCGCTCTTGTTAAAGAACTCTATAGTTTACGTAATCGTTTCAGTTTTCGGGCAGTTTATCGGAGGCCTGATCCTTGCGTTATGCCTGAGAGATAAATTCAAAGGAAGAGGAATTTATCAGTCTATCGTATTTCTTCCATGGGCGTTCTCAGCTTTCGTAGTCGGCCTTGTATTCCGCTGGTCATTCAACGGAGAATATGGTGTAGTCAATGATGTACTGATGAAGCTTGGAATCATCAAAAAAGGTATTGCATGGCTTGGTACACCGGGATTATCTCTGGTAGTTGTTATTCTTGCCATGATCTGGATCGGAATTCCTTTCTTTGGAATTATGATTCTTGCAGCACTTCAGTCAATTCCGGATGAAATTTATGAAGCAGCAGATATGGATGGCTGCGGAATGTTCCGTAAGTTTTTCAGTCTGACACTTCCTTACATTAAACCTACAGTTATTATGACAATCCTTCTGCGTACTATCTGGATCTTTAACTCATTTGACCTGGTAGTTATCGTAACGCAGGGAGGTCCTGCCAACTATTCACAGACACTTCCATCATACATGTATACAAAGGCATTCTCAGGATATGATTTTGGTCTGGCGGGTGCGTTTGGTGTGCTCCTGATGGTGATTTTAGGTGTTTATGCCGTATTGTTCCTGAAACTTTCCAATTACGATAAGGCAGGTGATTTCTAATGACAAAATCAAAGAAAAAGAGAATTACAAATACTGTACGTTTTATTATCCTGGCTATCTATTTTTTGATAGTAGTACTTCCGATTTACTGGATGGTCATTACTTCATTCAAGACTAATCCTGAGATCATTAATGCTCAGCATATTACGTATTTTCCAAAAATTTTTACATTAGAAAATTATCAGTCCTTGTTTAATATGATGGATTATGGTATATATTTGAAGAACAGTTTAATCGTAACGCTGTCATCAGCAGTTGTAGTCGTGATCCTCTCAATCTTTGGAGGATATGGCCTTGCCAGATTTAAGTTCCGCGGAAAAGGTGCGGTGCTTCTGTTTTTCCTTATCACACAGATGATCCCGAGTATTCTTGTTATCATTCCTATGTATGTGGTATTTATCAAAATGGGACTGATCAACAGTTATATGTCATTGTTTATTTTCTATTCACTCACAAACTTACCGTTTTGTGTAATAACAATGCGAAGCTTCTTTGAACGTATTCCATATGTTCTGGAAGAGGCTGCCTATGTTGATGGCTGCAGCAAAATGCAGACACTGCGCAAAATCGTACTTCCGGTTATGTTCCCGGGAATCGTAGCCGTATTTGTCTTTGCATTTATCGGTGCCTGGAATGAATTGATCGCAGGTACGATCTTCATCAATACACCGGATATGTGGACAATTCCTGTAGGACTGAAATCCCTCATTGGTAAGTATTCCGTACAGTGGGGAGCTCTGATGGCCGGAGGCGTTCTTGCATTGCTGCCAAGTGCAATTATGTTTATCTTTGTTCAGAAATATGTAGTGGAAGGTCTCACAGCAGGTGCTGTAAAGGGATGATTGCCAGATGAACAATCCTATTAAGGTAAAACCGATTCAACGTGATCTGCTCTACACAAAGATAGCAGACGCAATCATGGAATATATCAAGGAGAATGACCTGAAAACAGGTGACAGGATACCTTCAGAACGCGAGCTTGCACAGGAATTTAACACAAGCCGTAATTCTGTAAGAGAGGCATTAAGAGTTCTCGAAAACAATGGTATTATCGAAGTAAAAATGGGCAAAGGTGCCTATATTACAGAAAAAAAGGCCGAGAACTCTTTTTATCTCAAGGTGTGGAAAGTTAACTACATAGAACTCCTGGAAATGAAGAGTGTTCTTGAGATGCATATTATCAGGGAGCTGTGCGGAAACATGACGCAGCTGCAGATTGATTCTTTGAATGAACCAATGACTGCCATGGAAAAGGGAATACAGATGGGTATTTTCCTACAGCAGGAGGACTATAAATTTCACAGCCGTATTCGTAAGATTTATGGGAACAGCACCATGGAACAGGTGCTTGATAATCTTACAAAAGCATTGGACGATTACGGAAAGAGTTTAACAAACGGGGAAGGTTTCTGGAAAGAAACCGTTCCGTATCACAGAGAAATCCTGGACGCTATGATCGAGGGTAAACCATTTGCCGCTCAAGCTGCCTATGAAAAAATATTCCAGAAAGATAAACAAGTTTTGGAGTTATTTGAGGAACTTCATGAAAAAAAGATTACCTGAATTGAAAGGTAATCTTTTTTTGTTTGGAATTATATAGTAAAATAAAAAAACAGATATCTGAAACGGGGTGAATAAATGGCAAAAAAAAGAAAAAAGCCGAAGATGGAGTTTCGATATTATCAGATGCCGGCAGGAAGCCCGATCCTGGCTTTGCTTGGACAGAAGTGGGTTCAGCATTACGGGGAAAATATTGATTATCTTCATTTTCATAATTATCTTGAGATTGGTTTCTGCTATGAAGGACAGGGCAGAATGCTTCTGGGAGAGGAAGAGGTACGTTTCAGTGGAAGAGAGTTTTCAGTGATTCCTCCGAATTATCCGCATACGACGGACAGTGATTTGGGAACCATAAGTCGTTGGGAATACCTTTTTATTGATGTGGAGGGATTCCTCAGAAGCTTTCTGGATACCCCGGTAAAGGCAGATAAAGTGATTCAGCGAATCTACTCCAAAGCCCTTTTTCTGGAAGAAAACCAAAGTCCGTCGATTTCAGCGAAGATTCTGAAAATCATGAATATCATGAGGGATGGAGAGGAATTTTATCTGGAAGAGGCGAAAGGGATTCTGGCATCACTTCTTGTGGAAATTGCCAGATTGAACAGAAGATCTGAAGAAGAGCGAGTTGAAGAAGAAAAAGGAAAACTTACAAATATGATTACCCGGGTACAGGATTTTGTGTCTTATCATTATATGGAGGATATCAAAGTCGAAGATCTGGCCCAAAGCTGCCATATCAGTGAAACGCATTTCAGAAGAGTTTTTACATCTTATATGAAAATGTCACCATTGGAGTACATTAATACTGTACGAATAAATACAGCGTGTGAACTTCTGAAGAAAACGGATGAACCGGTTGCGGACATTGCACATAAATGTGGATTTACGACGAATTCGACATTTAACAGAAACTTTAAACAGCTGATGGGAGTCACTCCTCTCGAATGGCGGAAACGTCCGGAAAGCTATGAGCAGCAGCTTCTGCGATTTGACATTCATTCAGAAAAAGGATGGTAAAAAAAGAAAGGAATCGTTTATATGTACGACTATAAGATTGTGGAGCAGGTCTCCCGAAAGAAAAAAAGCATGTCCGGAGTTCTCCGAAAAGTAATGGCTTTCTTTGCAGTGATTTTTGTGATCATGGGAATCGCAATATCCCAGTCCTTTATGCTGGCAGGATTTCTTCTTGCAGCGCTTTATTTTGTGTATGATGTTTTCAGCCAGAAGGATTATGAGTACACCCTGGAAAATGATACGCTCAGCATCGACGTGATCTATGGTAAAAAATACCGCAAGACTGCGCATGTACTGGAACTGAAAAACATGGAAGTAACTGCACCGCATTGGCACGAAAGTGTTGCGAAATATAAAAAAAACGGTGGTACGGAGCAGCTGAAAAAATATGATTATACCTCTTATGATGACAATACTCCGTATTACACGATGATCATCAAAGAAGATGGACGAAAGATCAAATTGCTTCTCGATCTCACAGAGGAGATGCTGCACACAATAAAAACACAGCATCCGGAAAAAGTCTATTTTGCATAAAAGCAGCAAAATTCTGTGAAATATGTACAAAAAATGAATAGAAAATTTATGAAATAAGAACAAACACCTCTCTTGAAGATAAGAAAAATATACATTCTGTCAAAAAGAGAGGATTTTTTTCATCAAAATAATACGACAAAAATCGTGAGGATGCGAAAAACGAACAAAAAATACAATTTTATATGCTTATAATAGTGCAAAATACATAGAATGGTCGAAAATGCACATTATATGTGTGATTATGCAAACTATCGTGGGATGGCAGATGCTATAATCAGTTCATAAGCAATTCGGAAAAGAGAATACGCTTAATAAAAGGAGGACACATTCATGAAGAAAAAATTACTTGCAGTATTACTGACAGGCGTTATGGCAGCGTCTTTTGCAGGAACAGCTACAGTTGTTTCCGCTGATTCCGGAGATGACAATACATTAACTGTATGGGCATGGGACCAGAACTTCAACATCAAATCCATGCAGATGGCTGGTGAGCAGTACGCAAAAGATCACGAAGGATTCGCAGTAGACGTTATTGAAACATCTTCTGACGACTGCCAGACAAAACTTACAACAGCAGCTAACGCTGGTGACTACAGCACACTTCCGGACATCGTTCTGATGCAGGACAACAGCTATCAGAAATATCTGAAGAGCTATCCGGATGCTTTCACAGACCTGAAAGACATGGATGTTAACTGGGATGATTTCGGAAAACTGAAACAGTCCTACTCCATGGTAGATGACACACATTATGGTGTTCCGTTTGATAACGGTGCTGTTATTGCATGCTATCGTACAGATATCCTCGAAGAAGCTGGATATACACTGGATGATCTGACAGACATCACATGGTCCAAATTCATGGAAATCGGTAAAGACCTTCATGAAAAAACAGGTAAATACCTCCTTACAAGCGAAGCTACAGGCGGCGATACTCTGATGATGATGATGCAGTCCTGTGGAGCTAACTTCGTAAATGAAGACGGCGAAGCTTATATCGTTGGAAACGATGTTGCAGAAAAATGCATCAACCTTTATGTAGACCTTGTTAAAAACGATGTTGTTAAACTTGTAAACAACTGGGATGAATATATCGCAACAATCACAGGCGGCGAGGCTGCTGGTATCGTAAATGGTAACTGGATCACAGCTACTCTGATGTCTACAGAAGATCAGAAAGGTCTCTGGGAAATCACAACAATGCCTAAGGTTGACGACGTTGATACAGCTACAAACTATGCAAACAATGGTGGTTCTTCCTGGTATATCACATCCAACTGCAAGAACGTAGAGCTCGCAGAAGATTTCCTTGCAAGCACATTTGGTTCCAGCACAGACTTCTATGATGCAATCCTTCCGGCATCAGGTGCAATCTCCTGTTATCTGCCGGCTGGTGAATCTGAAGTTTACAATGAGCCAAACGAATTCTTTAACGGACAGCCAATCTTCTCCACAATCGTAGAATACTCTTCTCATATTCCGGAGTTCACAAAAACACCGTATCACTATGAAGCAAGAGAATGTGTCAACACAGCAGTTGTTAATATCGTAAATGGTACATCTGTAGAAGACGCTCTTCAGGAAGCACAGGATACACTGGCATTCAAGATGACTGAATAGTCCTCTGGATATTAAGTGAAACTGAAATAAGAAAATTTACGTGAGCGCGGGGGACTGCTTGCAGTCCCCTGTCTTATGTTAAGAGTTACAGTTGCCGGAAACGGCAGCAAGTTTTGAAAGGGGGAGTTCATATGAATTCCAGGAAAAAAGGTATGACTCTGGTTGCAAAACAGAGAACTGCAGGATGGCTTTTCCTTGCACCTGCATCCATTATGATCGCAGTCATGAGTTTTTATCCAATGATCCGTGCATTCATCATTTCTCTGCAGACCGGAGCTGGCGCAAACATGAGATTTGCAGATCCGATCTTCAGTAACTACAAGCGTATTCTCGCAGATAAAGTATTCCAGCAGTCTATTGTAAATACGTTCCTTTATCTGATCATTCAGGTGCCGATCATGCTGATACTGGCAATTCTTCTGGCACAGCTTTTAAATAACAAAGACCTGAAACTCAGAGGATTTTTCCGTACATGTGTATTTCTTCCATGTGCAACATCCCTGGTTTCCTACTCACTGATTTTCCGTTCCATGTTTGCAACAGATGGTCTGATCAACAGTATCCTGATCAAACTTGGAATCTTATCAACCGGCTACAACTTCCTGGGAAATTCCACCAGTGCCAAGATCGTGATCATCCTGGCTCTGATCTGGAGATGGACAGGCTACAACATGGTATTCTATCTTGCTGGTCTTCAGAATATTGAATATTCTGTATATGAAGCAGCAAAGATCGATGGTGCCAACGGCTGGAAGACTTTCTGGAAGATCACTGTTCCGCTTCTGAAACCGACAATTATCATGACCTTCATCATGTCAATCAATGGTACACTGCAGTTGTTTGATGAGTCTGTCAACCTGACAAAAGGTGGCCCGGCAAACTCCACAATCACAATGTCCCACTATATTTACAACACATGCTTTATTAACGTACCGAACTTTGGATATGCATCAGCAATGTCATTTATCATATTCATAATGGTAGCTGTGCTTGCATTTATCAACTTGAAAGTAGGTGATACACGTGACTAAGAAAAACAAATCAGCCATTCAGAGAAGATTGATTCCTACTTATATTTTTCTGATCATCGTGTCATTTATTTCTGTATTCCCGTTATACTGGATGATCTCAGCTGCGACAAATACATCAACAGATGTATCCCGTGGACGTATCCTTCCGGGAAGTCATTTTATGGAAAACTTCCATAATCTGACATCTCAGCAGCCACTGTGGAGAGCACTTGGAAACTCATTTTTCTATGCAATCCTTACCACAGTGATCTGTCTTCTGATCTGCTCTATCGCAGGATATGGATTTGAAGTTTATCATGACAAAGGAAAAGACAGACTGTTCTCCGTGCTGCTTCTTGCAATGATGGTTCCGCAGGTTGCAACCATGGTTCCGTTGTTCAAAATGTTCTCCAAAGCAGGACTTCTGAATACAGCAGTTGGTTTTATCCTTCCAATCATTTCTACACCATTTATGATCATGATGTTCCGTCAGAACGCAAGATCATTCCCGGTAGATATTATCGAAGCAGCTCGTATTGATGGACTGAGCGAAGTAAGGATCTTCTTCCAGATGTTCATTCCTACAATGAAATCTACATATGCAGCTGCAGCTGTTATTACCTTCATGAACGCATGGAACTCTTACCTGTGGCCGAAGGTAATCATGACAGATAATAAGGCAATGACAATGCCAATGTTGATCGCCAACCTGATTACAGGTTATGTAACAGACTATGGTATGCTGATGTGCGGCGTATTGTTCTGTTCCATCCCGACTATGATTGTATTCTTCGTACTGCAGAAACAGTTCGCAGAAGGTATTACTGGTGCGGTTAAGTAAACAATGAATTTAATAAAAGGATGCTGCTTGGGCCTGTGGGTATATTGCGTAATATGTCCCAGACAGATTATGCGGCATCCTTTTTTGCTTAAAAATAATAACGCAGGAGGATAAGAATGAAAACTTTTGATTATTCTTTAGTAAAGGATCCACAGTATTTTAAGGACAGAAGAATGGATGCGCATTCTGACCATACATATTACAGAGATGGAGAGGAAGCGCAGGAAAAAGCAACGTCTTTCCGTTACGATCTCAATGGAATCTGGAAATTTCACTATGCCCGCAACTACGGAAGTGCAATCCCGGGATTTGAAAAAGCAGACTATTGCTGCAAGGACTGGGATGATATCCGCGTGCCGGCACATATCCAGATGGAAGGATATGATGCACCTCAGTATGCCAACGTACAGTATCCGTGGGAAGGTCACGAAGACATTCATCCGGGTGAGATTCCGGAGCACTTTAACCCGGTTGCAAGCTATGTGAAATACTTCGAAGTGCCGGAAGAAATGCAGGGAAAACGTCTCTTTATTTCTTTTCAGGGAGCAGAGAGCGGCATTGCATTATGGCTCAACGGACAGTTTGTAGGATATAGTGAAGACTCCTTTACACCGTCAGAATTTGAACTGACCGAGTATGTAAAAGAAGGTGAAAACAAACTCGCAGCACAGGTATTCAAATGGACAGCAAGCAGCTGGTGCGAGGACCAGGATTTCTATCGTTTCTCTGGAATCTACAGAGATGTTTATCTTTATACCGTGCCGGAGGTTCATGTTTATGACCTTCAGATCCGTGCAATCCCGGACGAAACTTTAAGTACAGCGGCACTTGAGATCGGAACAGATACCTGGGGCAAAGGTACAGTAAAGATCACTCTTTCCAAAGATGGAGAGACCGTGATCGAAGATAAAAAAGCACTCGACGGAGAGGAAATTTATTCCTGGAAAGTAGAAGATCCGGTACTCTGGAGTGCAGAAGATCCGCAGCTTTATGACCTTGTTTTAGAGGTTTATAACGAGGCAGGAGAACTTCAGGAAGTGGTTCCGCAGAAGGTTGGATTCCGTCGTTTTGAGATGAAAGACGGTATCATGACACTGAACGGAAAACGTATCGTATTCAAGGGCGTAAACCGTCATGAATTCAGCTCTGTGAGTGGAAGACACGTGTCCGAAGAAGAGCTTCGCAAAGACCTTAAGATCATGAAACAGAACAACATCAATGCAATCCGTACCTGCCATTATCCGGATGTATCCCTGATCTATCAGCTCTGCGATGAATACGGAATCTATATGATCGATGAGACAAACCTTGAATCTCATGGTTCCTGGGATGTTGCTGAATTTACGAAGGATTACACCTATGTTGTGCCGCATGACAAACCGGAATGGCTGGATATGATGCTTGATCGTGCAAATTCCATGTACCAGAGAGACAAAAACCACGCTGCGATCCTGATCTGGTCCTGCGGAAATGAGTCCTTCGGAGGCAAGGATATTTTTGAAATGTCACAGTTCTTCCACAAAGAAGATCCGACCCGTCTGGTTCACTATGAAGGTCTTTGCCACGACCGCAGATATAACGATACCAGCGACATGGAAAGCCAGATGTATCCGTCTGTAGAAGCAATCAAGGAGTTCCTTGCAAAAGACAGTTCCAAGCCGTTTATCTGCTGTGAATATACCCACGCAATGGGAAATTCCTGCGGTGCAATGCACAAATATACAGATCTGACAGACACAGAACCGAAGTATCAGGGTGGATTTATCTGGGATTATATTGACCAGTCTATCTACAAAAAAGACCGCTACGGAAAAGAATTCCAGGCATATGGCGGTGACTTCGGAGAACGCCCGACAGATTACAACTTCAGTGGAAATGGTATCGCATACGGCGGAAACAGAGATGCTTCTCCAAAGATGCAGGAAGTCAAATTCAACTACCAGAATATCACTGCAGAAGTCAGTGCAGACAGCGTAAAAGTCATCAACAAAAACCTGTTTGTAAGCACAGATATTTTTGATTGCAAAGTAACTGTTGCAAAGAATGGCAAAGTGATCCACAAGGCTTCTCTTGCAACTGCAGTTGCTCCATTAAGCGAAGAAACTTATGTACTTCCGCTTGCAAAAGAAGAGAAACCAGGCGAATATACGGTGACTGTTTCCTTCCATCTGAAAGAAGATAAAGCATGGGCAGAAGCAGGACATGAGGTGGCTTTTGGACAGTATGTATACCAGGTTGAAGAACCGAAAAAGACCTGCCCGGAAGGTGTAAAAGTGATCCGCAGCACACACAATATCGGTGTCAGAGGCGCACACTTTGAAGTACTTTTCTCTGTGTTAAACGGTGGTCTGGTATCTTATAAATATGCCGGAAAAGAGATGATCGAGGCAATTCCGAAGCCAAATTTCTGGCGTGCACCAACCGACAATGACTGTGGAAATCTTATGGGAATGCGCTATGGACAGTGGAAACTTGCCAGCATGTACTTAAGTCACAAAGACTTCCGCAAGGGACCGTATGGCCCGTCAAATATGCCAGAAGTAGAAGTGAATGAGAAGTCTGTAAAAGTAGCTTATACCTACATCATGCCGACTACACCGACCAGCGAATGCAAGCTTTCTTATGAAGTTTTCGGTGATGGAAGAGTGAAAACAACTCTTACGTATGACCCTGTTAAAGAACTCGGTGATATGCCGGAATTCGGTGTAATCTTCAAATTCAACGCAGATTATGACCGTGTAGAATGGTATGGACTTGGCGAGGCAGAAACTTATGCAGACCGTAAGAAAGGTGCAAAACTTGGCATTTATGCAAACAAAGTTGCAGATAATATTGCAAGATATATGGTACCGCAGGAATGTGGCGCAAAAGAAGAAGTTCGCTGGGCAAAAGTAACCGACCGCAAGGGAAGAGGAATGCTCTTTGAGATGGACGAAAACAATGGCCCAATGATGTTCTCTGCACTTCCATACACTCCACATGAGATGGAAAACGCAATGCATCCATATGAGCTTCCGGAGGTTCATTACACCGTTGTACGTGTGGCAAAAGACCAGATGGGAATCGGTGGTGACGACAGCTGGGGCGCACGCACACACGAAGAATATTTACTCAAAACTGACAAAAAGATGGAATTTTCCTTTGTATTTAAAGGACTTTAAGAGGCGAAAAAATGGCTAAACAGATTAAATACGGACGTTACCTTCACGGTGGAGATTATAATCCGGAGCAGTGGCTTGACCGCCCGGATATTCTTCAAAAAGACATTGAATATTTCAAAAAAGCACACATCAATACTGTATCTGTAGGGATTTTTTCCTGGGCAGTTCTTGAACCAGAAGAGGGAAAATATAACTTTGACTGGTTAGAGGAAATTATCAATAATCTCTACAAAGAGGGCATCCATACTATTCTTGCAACACCGTCAGGAGCAAGACCAAAATGGATGGCAGACAAGTACGAAGAAGTTCTTCGTATGGATCCAGACAGAACAAGAAGATTCTTCGGAGGCAGACATAATCACTGCTTTACCTCTCCGGTATACAGAGAAAAAGTACATGCGATTGATAAGAAATTAGCTGAAAGATTTGGCAAACATCCGGCAGTTATGCTGTGGCATATCTCTAACGAGTTTGGAGGAGAATGCCACTGCCCGCTGTGCCAGGCGAAGTTCCGTGAATGGCTGAAAGAAAAATACGGCACGATCGAGAACCTTAATAAACGCTGGTGTACTACTTTCTGGAGCCATAGATATAATAGCTTTGACCAGATTGAAAGTCCGTCAACTAAAGGCGAAAATGAACTTCATGCACTGAAGCTTGACTGGAAGAGATTTGTGACATACCAGACGATCGACTTCATTAAAAATGAGGTTGATGCGATCCGCGAGGGTGGTTCTGAACTGCCTGTAACAGCAAATCTGATGTATGATTATGACGGTCTGGATTACAAAAAATTCAAGGATGTTCTGGACGTGGTATCTTGGGATAATTATCCAAGCTGGCACAAAAAAGAAGAATATCTTACTGCAGTTGATGCGGAAATGCAGCATGATCTGATGCGCAGTATCAGGAAGGAACCATTCCTTCTTATGGAATCCTGTCCGTCTGCAACAAACTGGAAACCGATCAACAAACTTAAAAAACCGGGAATGCATCTGGCTGCATCTCTTCAGGCTGTAGCACATGGTTCTGACAGCGTTCTGTACTTCCAGCTTCGCCAGAGCCAGGGAGCTTCGGAGAAGTTCCATGGTGCAGTGATCGATCATTATGGCGGAGATGATACCCGCGTTTTCCGCGAAGTAACAGAGGTTGGCGAGGCTCTTGAGCAGATCCAGGAGACGGTTGGAACCAGCATGAGATCGCAGGCGGCTGTTCTCTATGACCGTGAGAACGACTGGGCAATCGCTGATGTGCAGGGACCGCGAAATGTAGATATGCACTACCGCGAAGCAGTCCAGAAAAACTACCGTGCTCTGAGAGAACAGGGGCTGAATGTGGATGTGATCGCAATGGAACATTCCCTTTCCGATTATAAAGTTCTGGCGGCTCCGATGGCATATATGTTCAAAGATGGATACGAAGAAAAGCTTCGCACTTATGTGGAAAACGGCGGAACTCTGGTGCTTTCCTACTGGTCGGGACTGGTTGATGGTACTGACAGATGCTTCCTTGGCGGAACTCCATATGGGCTTATGGATGTGGCGGGACTCCGCAGCACAGAGACAGATGCGCTCTATGACTGGGAAGAAAATCATGCGATCCCGGAGGCGGGAAGTCATCTTGGAATCAGTAACGTATATACCTGTAAAAACCTTTGCGAACTGGTCAAGGTTTCGGATGCAGAAGTGCTGATGCGTTATGGCGAAGACTTCTATCAGGGATATCCGGTGCTGACACACAAAGCATTCGGTAAAGGGCGTGTATATTATGTATGCGCGGACATGGAGCTTGGATTCTACCAGGATTTCTATGGCAGAGTAGCAGCAGAAGCAGGTCTGAAATCTCCAATAGAGATTATTCCGGAAGGAGTTTCTGTAACAGTAAGAGAAAACGAGGATACCGAATATCTCTTCATCCAGAACTATGCGCGTAAGCCACAGGCTGTTCCGGTTCCGGCAGAGTATGAATTGCTTTATGGAACAGAGAGTGAAGTCATGGCTCCGCTGCAGACAAGGATTCTGAAGAAAAGTAAATAAAACAAAAACAAAGGGGCTGTCGAGAACAGCCCCTTTGTTATATAGAAGTTATTTTAAATTTTTATTACCGCTGGGTCTTAAGCTTTCTCTTAGCGCCAGCTCCTGCAGCAGCACCTATTGAAACGAGCATAAGAATCACATATAACTGCACATCTGTACTGTCACCAGTTTTTGGAGAGGACTTCGTTGTTTTATCCGTTGTACTGGTCACCTTTGTTGCGTTAGCTGTCTTTGCTGAAGATGCCTCTGTTTCCTTTTTGTTTACGGTAGAAAGTTTTGCAAGCACTGTGTCTTCCTTTTTTATTTCAGTTTCTGCTTTTGCATCACTAAAATACTTATTACATTTATCGCAGAACCAGTATGTGCTGTTTCCTTCCTCTGTAGCAGTAGCATCCTTCTTCTCTACCTTTTTCAGATTATGGCCAGTTGCTTTAATCGCTGTCGGATTGCTGATTTCCACGGTTCCTGCTGCGTCTGAGAAAAGCTTTTTGCAGGTGTTACACTTCCAGTAGGTTTCGTGTCCATCTTCTGTGCAGCCGGCGTCTTTCTTTTCTACCTTTTCAAGATTATGACCGGTTGCTTTGATCTCTATTGGATTGATGATTTCCACAGTCCCAGCTTCGTCTGAGAAAAGCTTTTTGCAAGTCTGGCATCTCCAGTAGGCTTCATATCCATCTTTGGTGCAGCCGGCTTCTTTTCTCTTGACTGCTTTCAGATCATGACCTGTCGCTTTGATCTCTATTGGATTGATGATTTCCACAGTCCCAGCTTCGTCTGAGAAAAGCTTTTTGCAAATCTGGCATCTCCAGTAGGCTTCATATCCATCTTTGGTGCAGCTGGCATCTTTCTTTTCTACCTTTTCAAGATTATGACCTGCAGCAGGGATCGGCTCGGTGTAGGTGTGACTGCTGTCATTCTTGCAGACATAGGTACGAACGCCGTCTGTAGTGCAGGTAGGTTCTGTCGTCACAGAGCTTTCGTAGTTGTGTCCGAGTGGGTTAGATGTTCCGCCGCAAACTGTACAAGTCTGTCCGCTTGTGCAAGTTGCCGTTCCACTCCAATTATGCTCAGAGCGTGACTTCGCAACAAAAGAACCACATTCTTGGCAATAACCAGACCTCTGATGAAATAGCGCGTCAAAATATTCATAGTTACTATAGTTTACATCTACCCTTTTACCACAAATATCGCAGTAGCTTGAATCTGCATATGCCGTTGTTGGTAGCATAATCAGCATCATGCCCACCGTAAGCAGGACGCTCAAAAATCCTTTTTTCATATAGTTTCCTCCCAATAAACATCGAATTTTGTTGGTAATTTCTGTATATAAAGATTTTATCATGTTGACTGCTTCCGTGTAATCTCCGTTTCACCTCGAAAAAGTATATTTTGCTATTTCAGCATATACTTTTTCAGTTCATCTCTCTTTTTTATATGCAGTTTCACATAAATCCTGCTCAGATAAGTTTTAACCGTATTAGGTGAAAATCCCAGATAATCTGCAATTTCCTGGTTATTCCAGTCACGGCTTGCCAGCATGGCAATCGAGAATTCCACCGTGGATAATGCATCTGTTACGAAATTCTCTGACATTGGATTGTGGATTGCCATCCATCCTCTGCTAAAACTGATAACCTTATCCGATAATTTGTTATATAGTTTTGAATCTTCCTTACGGATACATGACTCCAGAAGTCCCTGCAGCAAACCATGATGTTCAATAAAGGGTTCCAGGAATTCGTCTTCTTTCGCCATATTCCATGCCAGCATCAATGCGTCTTTTGCTTTCTGCTGATGTTTCAGATTCATCTGGCACATTGCCATCATGCAATACAGATAAATCATACTAATCGGATAGGTGCCGTCCCTGAACATGAATGCTGCCTCACAAATTCCAAGCGCTCTGCCGTACTCCCCTTTCAAATACGCCATATGAGCTATCACATAGGCAGAAAACATCTTAATTCCAGGAGCCAGTGCTGCTGCATAAAATTCCACATCCGGAAGTTCATCTACCGGAAGATGCAAAAGTACGGAAGACATATATCCTGCAAATACACTAATTGCTTTATCCTCCGCAGACGAAGAATATTTCATTTCTTTTTCAAGACATTCCCGAATCTCCCATATCCCTTTTCTGGATGCCACGGCTCTGCCAAGTGTCAGATTCGAATATACATATAACAGGCAGGAAGACATCTTAAGCTTTATATTATGGCTCATCAGGTAACGTTCTGCTATATGACTGCATTTCTCCGCCTGCCCGGTAAAATAATAATATTCAGCACGTGCAATTTTCTGAAAATCCCTGTCTTCAAAACCGGCTACCGTCCTTTTCGCCTCACCCGGCTGAAATGATGCATTGATCAGCGGCAGGATGGTATACTCACTCATGATCGTGTACCTCCAACAGCTTCTATATTCGACATAAGATCAACTCCTCCCGATTCTCAGGTCTTATTGTTTCAGTATCTGTAACACCTGAATTCATAAGTAAAACCGCCCGAAATAATAAATGCTTACTTTTATTATATAATTTTGTGAGGACAAAGAAAAGTTTACAGTTAAAAAAAGAAAAAATAGTTTGCATTAAAGCAAAACCAATGAAATTTTATTCAAAGGCTGTGCTTTAAGTTTAATTTTTCAAAAGAAAAAGATGCAGTCAAACAATCGAAATGTTATGATATACGCAGAGGCAAAAAGACTGACTGACAAGGAGCTTTCTATGAAATTTTTTCATTTATCGGATCTGCATATAGGATTAAAACTGATGAACCGTGATCTTCGGGAAGATCAGGAATATATATTGGATGAAATTACAGAACTGGCACGCAGGGAACGGCCGGATGCAGTGGTAATTGCGGGTGACATTTACGATAAGGCAGTTCCGTCAGCGGAGGCGGTGGAGGTTTTTGACCGTTTTCTGGTCGGACTTACCGAAGCAGTGCCGGATGCGGTTATTATGATGATCAGCGGAAACCACGACAGTGCTCCGAGAGTCAACTGTTTCCGAAAAGTCCTTTCCGGGCAGAACATCTATATGGTGGGACAGCCGCCGAGAACAGAGTCAGAATATATCGAAAAAGTAACACTGAATGATGCGTACGGAGAGGTGAATTTTTACCTCCTTCCGTTTGTGAAACCATCCATGGTAAAACAGATCACAGGTACGGATAAAAACGGAAATAATCTTTCTTATAATGAGACATTGCATCGGCTTATCAATCGTGAAACCATCAATCAGAACAAGAGAAATGTACTTGTCAGCCACCAGTTTTATCTCCCGACGGGTAAAAAGGCAGAAGAAATTGAACGTATGGATTCTGAGATGCGCACCGTCGGAAATATTGATGAGATATCTGCGGATGTGCTGGAAAATTTTGATTATGCAGCACTTGGACACATCCACAAACCGATGAAAGTCGGGAGTGAAATTTACCGTTATTGTGGTACACCGCTTGCCTGTTCCGTAAGCGAGGCGCAGCAGCAAAAAGGTGTGGTCATGGTCGAAATGGAAAAAAAAGGAAGCGCAAAAATAACGGTTCTTCCATTGACTCCGCTGCATCAGGTGAGAGTCATAAAAGGGACACTGGAAGAAGTATTACGGGAAGCCTGTAAGGATTATGTGACTGTGATCCTGACAGATAAGGTGGATCTGGATGTGATCGATATGCAGGAACGTATCCGTCTGGCATTTCCGAATCTGCTGGAGATCCGGAGGGAAAATCAGCGAAAAGCAGATTACAGCAGAAGTATTCAGGAAGAAGAATTACTGGATCCGTACGAATTGTGCTGTTCTTTTCTGAAAGAGATCGATGACGAAGAAAAGTTGATTCTGCAGGATGTACTACATACGGTTCAGGGGGTGAAATAAATGAAACCTTTACGTTTAAAAATGCAGGCATTTGGCTCATATGGTAAAGAAACTACAATTGATTTTGAGAAAGTAAATCAGAATCTTTTTCTTATAACCGGGGATACCGGAGCGGGAAAAACGACGATCTTTGATGCGATCGTTTTTGCTTTATATGGCGAAGCCAGCTCTTCTTTAAACAAAAAAGAAGGCGTAGTTCTGCAGAGCCAGTATGTGGATTTTGATTCAGAACCGTATGTCGAACTTGTCTTTTCGGAAGGCCGTGATGAAAAACGGGAAATCTATACAGTGCGCCGTGTTCCGAGACATCTCAAAACGATCACAAGAGGTGCAAACAAGGGTAAACCAAAAGAAAATACAGGTTCGGTAAGTCTGATCATGCCGGATGGAATGGAATATCCATCAAAAGAAACGGATCGTAAACTGCAGGAGATCGTAGGCCTGACAAAGAGTCAGTTTATGCAGGTTGCTATGATTGCGCAGGGAGAATTTATGGATCTCCTCCGTGCAAAATCAGATGACAAAAAAGTGATTTTTCGAAAGCTTTTTAATACAGAAATGTATCAGGATATTGTGACAGAACTGGGGAATCGAAAGCGTGCAAAAGAGAAAGAAATCGCAGTTTTGAAAACACAATGTCAGGGAGAAGTGAGCAGGGTCCGTATACCTGAAACATATGAATCAGAGACTCTGAAACAGTTGAAAAAACAACTGGAAGAGGGCGAGATGACACGCCTTACTGACCTTCTGGAAGAAGTGGAAAAACTGTGTGACTGGCTGGAAAAATATACTGATCTGGCAGAAAAAGATTATCGGAAATCGGTTGAAAATAGAGACAAAAAAAGAGAACTATATACCAAGGCGGAAGCACTTTTAAAATGGTTTGATCAGTTAGAAACTGCGGAACAGAAACTGCAGGAATGTGCAGATGATGAAGCAAAAATAGTGAAAACAACAGCCCTGATCAGCCGTATCAGAAATGCGTATGAGATCAGAGAGACCGGTGTTCTCTTAAATGATGCGGAGAGACGACTGACAGAATTGGAACAATCATTAAAGACTCAGGAAAAACAGTTGCCAATATTGGAAGAAACGCGGAAAACAGCGGAAAATGCAGAGGAACAGAAAAAGCTGATTTGCGATCAGGAATTGCAGAATTGCAGTAAAATCTCAGAAAAAGTCCAGAAGGCACTGGAGCTTTTTGAACAGATAAAGAGTCTTCATACACAGGCAGAAGTAGACAGGAAAAACTGTGCTCTGGCAACAGAAAACACAAAGAAAGTGCGAAAGCAGCAGGAGGCTCTGGAAGAGCAGGAAACACAGTGGAAAAAACAGAGTGAAGAGTTGGCTGAAGTGGATAAGAAGCTGGTACTCGCAGAGAATAAAAAGCAGGAAGCAGATGCGGTTTCAAAGGAGATCGTGGATGTTCAGAACTTGAGAAATCAGGCAGAACAGTGCCGCAAAAAAGCAATTAAAACACGAGAAACTTATGCAAATATAACGAAAAAATATAATGATGCAAACACAGAATACGAAGAAGTAAGACTGCATTTTTTGAATGCGCAGGCTGGTTTTCTTGCTGCAGAATTAGAATCGGGAAAACCCTGCCCGGTGTGCGGTTCTACAGAACATCCACATCCTGCGAAAAAAGGTGTGGAATCTGTGGATATCTCTGAGGAAAAACTGCAAAATATGCAGACAAATGTGGATAAACTGCGTAAAGATCAGGAAAAAGCTGCTGGGGATGCAGCGGCGGCCAGATCAGAATACGATACACGAAAAGATACCTATATTGCCAGTGTACAAAAGCTCCAGGAACGTTTGCATAGAAGTGTTTCTTCTATAACAGAGCAGTCAAGTGTGACGGAAATGAGCAATGCTCTGGAAAACTGGAAGCAGCAGCTGGCAGAAGAACTGAACAACTTACAGAGGAGTGCACGCCTTCTGGTAAAAATCCGTGAAGCACTTCAAAATATGGAAAAGCAGAAAAAACAGTTGCAGGACACTTATGATGAGTGCATAGAGAAAGAAAAAGCTGCTGCTGAAAAACTGGCGGGAAGTGAAGCCGCGCTGGAAAATGTAAAAGGGTCCGTTGAATTTAAGACAGAAGAAGAGGCAAGGGCGGCACTGCTTCAGGCTGAAAGCAGTAAAAACCAGGCAGAAGAAGTGTATCAGAAAGTTCTGTCAGAAGTGAAGAAAGCCGCAAATGCGCAGAAACAGGCAGAAACCCTGATCAGCCGTTACCAGCAGGAGATTCCGGAACAGAAGAAGTGTGTGGAAGATCGAAAAACTTCTTATACAGAAGTAATGGAAATAAAGCAGATGACAGAATCTGAATGGAAAGAGCTTGTGGAGACGTACAGCCGTGAAACGGCAGAAGAGTTTCAGAAAACGGTTAATGCTTATTATGAAAAGAAGTCAGCAGCGCAGGCACAGAAAGATTCTGCAGAGAGCGCGATTGGAGAAGCACAGAAACCGGTTCTGGAAGAGATTCAAAAAGAGAGGGAACTCGCAGAGACAGAATATCTGGAAAAAGAAAAAGTCTATAATCAATTGCGAATGGATAACAAGGATGACCGGGAGATTTTTGACGCACTTTCAGGAAGGCTGGAAGAGAGAAAAACAATCGTGGAAGAGCATGCCAGAATAGATGCGCTGTACCGCATGACTTCCGGAAACGTCAGTGGCTCACGTATGGATTTGGAAACTTATGTACAGCGGTATTATCTGGAACATATTTTATACGCGGCGAATCGACGCTTTCAGGAAATGTCTGCAGGACAGTTTGAGCTCCGGATGTATGATCTGGAAAAAGCCGGTGAGGGTAAAAACCGGGGACTTGATCTGATGGTGTATTCTACTGTGACAGGAAAAGAACGTGAGGTTCGTACTCTTTCCGGTGGAGAGTCCTTTATGGCGGCATTGTCGCTTGCGCTTGGAATGGCGGATCAGATTCAGCAGAGCTCTGCAGCAATTAATCTGGACATGATGTTTATTGATGAGGGCTTTGGTTCACTGGACGAACATTCACGCAATCAGGCGGTTCGTGTGTTGCAGGAAATGGCAGAAGGTTCCAGACTGATTGGAATTATTTCTCATGTGTCAGAACTGAAGCAGGAGATTGAAGATCAGTTGCTCGTAAACAAAGATGAGAATGGAAGCCATGTGAAATGGCAGATCAGCTGATTTTCGGTAAAAATATAAAAGCAGGGAATAGAAGTATTAGAGAATGTTAGGAGAAAAATGACAGAAGAAACTTTGGAAAAACTGGCGCAGTTGCTGGAACAGGATCAATTTGAACTGCTCATTCCGGAGAAGATACGGACAGAATCGGGAAGAATATCGGATAAGGCATCGGCCAGCATGGATATTCCATTGGTATATCTGATGAATGATGCGGTCGAGAGCTTTCTGGTTTTTCGAAATGTTCGTATGACGGGGGAATATCACAGCGATTATCAGGGAGAACTGCAGGCATCCATGACCAGGCAGGATGGCAGATTTGTGCTTGTCATAAAACAGGATGATACAGTGCTGACATTGTTTTTTGAGGATCTGGAATTGGAAGTCCATCTGTATGAATATGCATATACTGGTCATTTCTGGGTAAAAGACTATGAATATTTGCGACAATTGGAGTATCGCCTTGCGATTCTCAGGGATAAATATGATTATCTTGGTGAGGCATATTGCACGGAAGAAGAAATAAAACTGGCGGCACTTGTAGAATTTCCACCATTAAATTATTGCTGCTATCCGGCAGTACCGGAGAAATATATCGTGCCCAGAGAAAATCCCTGGATACCTTCTGAAAAAGCAATTGTTTATATGAAAGAACTGGCAGCGGAATGTGAGGATACTTCTTTACTGAAAATGTTAGAATTCTATAGAAAGCATCCTGCGAAATTCTGGGCGAAGAGACTTGCGGTTATGCTGCATCAGACGAAGCACAGCAGAATTGTAGATCTGTTGTCAGAGAGACTGCAGCAGGCAACGGCAGATTATCCAAGAAGATTTTTTGGAGATGATGTGGAACGGAGGTATCAGCAAACGTTGAAGAGAGTAAAAGGACGGCAGAGAGAATTAAAGAAACAGGGAATCTGTGCTGATATTTTGAGAGAAGAACCATTTACGATTGCACGTGATTCTTTGAGTTATAAACTGTATCTTATGATATGGAAGGAACAGAAGGGGAACCGAGTAACAGAAATAGAAGAATATATCTGTGAATAATAGATTTTTAAAGCCCAAGCTGTATTAGCAGGAGAAAACCTGAAATACAGCTTTTGTTGTTCTTTTAAAATATGGAAAGTTATGCTTTTTTCATTTTGCCGAGTTCCCTGCGGGCGAAAACAACTGCAAGTACAAACGCGGCAGCATCGGCAATCGGACCAGCATACATGACACCGTCAATGCCAATAAATATCGGAAAGATGACAATCAACGGAAGCAGGAAAAGAACCTGTCTTGTCAAAGACATGATGATACCAAGACCTGCTTTTCCTATAGAAGTAAAAAATCCGGCGGACATCGGCTGGATGCCGTTGGCGAAGGTCAGAAGCATAAAAATCCGCAGGTAGTTTTCAGCAAATTTAAAGTAAAGATCACTTCCTTCTCCAAACATACCTACAATCTGATGTGGAAAGATCTGGAAGCACAGGAAAAAGAATGTGGCAATGATCGTACATGCTGTTGCAGAATAACGATATGCCTGACGAACACGGTCGTATTTTTTAGCTCCATAGTTAAAGCCCCAGATAGGCTGTGCACCCTGGGCAATTCCAATGCAGATCGCAAGAAAAACCATATTTACTTTTGACACAATCCCAACGCATGCAATCGGGATATCACTTCCATAAACAGAAGACGCTCCGTAATAACGAAGAGTGTTATTCATTACAATCTGGACAGCACCAATTGCAATCTGGTTGATGCACGAAGAAAGTCCAAGCGAAGAGATTGCTTTGAGGTGGATCAGCTGAGGCTTAAACATATTTCTTTCCAGATGCATATGGCGAAATTTTGCAAAATAAAGTACAACCAGCATGGCAGAAATAAACTGGCCGATGACAGTAGCCCATGCACCGCCCTTGATTCCCCATTTGAAACCAAAGATAAACAGTGGGTCAAGAATTGTGTTGATGATTGCTCCGATCAGCGTGCAGACCATAGAATAAGTAGGACTGCGGTCGGCTCTGATCAGGTGGTTGCCGCCGACGGATAAGGTGAAAAATGGAAGTCCAATGGCGATAATGCTTACATAATCAATTGCATAAGGCATTACGGTATCCGGCGCTCCAAAGAAGTTGAGCAGCGGTTTCAGAAAGATCAAAATCACTGCGGCAATGGCTGTACCTGTTATAACAAGTGATGATAAGGCACTTCCTGCAATCTCGCTGGCCTTTCGGTCTCTGCCGGCGCCCATTTCGAGATTATAATTAGAAGCACCGCCAATTCCGAGGAGCAGTGCGGCAGCAGTGGAAATTGTTGTGACAGGAAATGCAATATTGGTGGCTGCGTTTCCGAGCATACCGACGCCCTGGCCGATAAAAATCTGGTCTACTATATTATAGAGAGCATTGACCAGCATGCTGATGATTGCCGGAATGGCAAATTTGGCAAGCAGACTACCGATTGGAGCTATGCCTAATGGGTTGTCTGTATTTGCATTGGCGGTTGAAAGATTAGATTGAGATTTCAAGATAAATGACCTCTTTCTTCTATAGTATAAGATGTTTTTTATAAAGCCTGATTCAGGGCTGTTTATTAAGTATAACACAAAAAATAAAAAAAGTTCAAAAAAGTGTTGACAGATTCTTTTTATAGTGGTATTCTAACTAAGCTGTCGCAAGGAATTGTTTCTTCTGAATAAACAATTTAAAAAGTTTTGAAAAAAACAAAAATAATTGTTGACAAAGAAACGAACATGTGATAGAGTAAACAAGTCGCTTGAGAGCGACACACAGACATCAAAAAATGCCTCGAAAAAACTTGAAAAAAGTACTTGACAGGCGCTGGTGAATGTGATAAAGTAAACAAGCTGTCTGAGAGACAGGCAAACAAAGAACCTTGATAACTAAACAGTGAAACACATACGATTCTCGAAAAT
>OGPK01000447.1_pt1 | contig 44478 bp, 32 predicted proteins | sample 1552921 | NCBI WGS metagenome assembly OGPK01 (sample SAMEA2580264, study PRJEB22360) | human gut metagenome | biome: human gut; feature: human-associated habitat; material: faeces | place: Denmark | collected 2008/2010 | reverse complement strand
GTGGTAACTTCATTCTACCAGAGCCTGCAAGCTATGTCTTCTTTTATGCTTTTTTCAATTTGCGCAACTTATTGTACCTTATCTTTTCCAGCAGTAACTTTCAAGTACATTATTGAGTCACTGCTTGATAATCCCACCTGCATAAAGCATCCGTCAGCAATGGCAGATGCTTTTCTGTATCTTCCGCACGCTTTTTGCTTGTGCGGAAACTTCGTAAATGATAACTTTCTGATAACTCTCCGGCTCTGTCATTGACTATCCCGGATCTGGCAATATACTGTCGTTTCTGTAGGAGGTGTCGCCTATGACCCAATCAGAATACGAGGCGGAGTTACACTTTCGGCTCTGTAAAAGTATCTTCGCCACTCTGGCAGCCAAGGGAATCATTGCAGAAGATGATATGCGCATTTTACTCCGTGCCGCTGCGGAAAAATACCATGCACCAATTGGCGAACTGGAGGTGAACAGCATTGCCGGAGAAAAGAATTACACGGGTTGAGTTCCCAGTCAGGACATTGTCCCCGGAACAGCCACCGCCCACAAAGCGGGTTGCAGCCTATGCCAGAGTATCCACCATGAAAGATGCTCAGGAGAACAGCCTCCAATCCCAGCAGGAGTATTTCACGGAATACATCCAACGCCATCCGGACTGGGTCTTTGCCGGGATGTACACCGATGATGGTATTTCCGGACTGTCCATCCGCAGGCGGGACGGCTTCAACCGCATGGTAGCCGATGCTCTGGACGGAAAAATCGATTTGATCCTCACCAAGTCTTTGTCCCGGTTCGCCCGAAACACCGTGGATGCTCTCACTACCATCCGAAGTCTGAAAGTTGCCGGGGCGGCGGTCTATTTCCAAAAAGAGAATATCAACACCATGGACAACACCGGTGAGTTTCTCATCACCCTGATGAGTTCTTTTGCCGAAGAGGAGAGCAGATCCATTTCCGAAAATGTTACCTGGGCCGTCCGCCATCGATACGCCCAAGGAATCTATCATCTCCCCGGACTGCTTTTGGGGTATCAGCGCAGCCAGGATGGCGAAATTCGAGTCGATGAAGCCGGGGCCAGAGTTGTGCGGTTCATTTACCTGCTTGCCCTGGCTGGGAAAAGCAGCACAGATATCTGCCGCATTCTTATGGACTATGGAATTCCCTCCCCGGGGCAGGGGCATCGATGGGAACCGCACACTGTACGTAGCATTCTGAAAAACGAGAAATATATGGGTGATGCCATCCTCCAAAAAGAGATCACCGTGGATTTCCTAACAAAAACCCGAAAGCCAAACGAGGGTGAAGCGCCGCAATACTATGTGGAGAACGGGCATCCCGGTATCGTCAGCAAGTCTGTGTGGCAGGAAGTGCAAGCCACACGGACGGATGCCAGCCGCCGGAATTGCACATTATCTCCCATTGCCAACAAAATCATCTGCGGCGGCTGTGGCGGTCGGTATGGTCGAAAGACCTGGCACTCCACCACCTACCGGGATGCCGTCTGGGAGTGCAATAGCAAGAAGGCTGGCCGCACAAAATGTAAATGCCGCCACATTTACGCTGAGGAACTGCACACCGCCATCCGCCAATCCATGCATCATCTGATGAAGACCCATAAAAACATTATCCCTGACTGCGCGGATATGTTGTCACAGACCCCGGGAGAGATTTTATCAGATGCTCAATCCGTTCTGAATGATATAGCCCATGGGAAACTGGAGATCCAGATTGACGGTCTGATGATTGGTATCCTTATCCGAAAAATGGTGGTCACGCCAAAGCAAACCCTGGTAATTCACTTTCTGGACGGCACCACCTACCGCCACCGACTGGGCGCTACGCCCCGAGGAACTCGGCTGTATAACACGAAGCGAGATCACAGTCAGATACTTGCCTTATATACCGAGGGATGCTCCGCAAAAGAAATATCGCAGAGGTTGGGGATCAGCGTAAATACGGTGCGATCCATCATGAAAAGACGGCACTCTCAGCCTAAAATTGTCGATAACCCAAATAAGGTTGTTTAGCAAAAGTATATATGTCTTGCGCCAAAATACGGAACAAATCTCCTCCAGGCAAGGGTGCTTCCTCGCACTCTGTAGGCTCACAACAGTTCCATTGCGCCCACTGATTCTTCCAATCATGGATTATCGCATATACTTTACTCGTAGGAGCATCGCTACCACTTTTGTCTAGCCAAAAAGCATACCAAGTTTTTCCACTGGCACCACAACAGGTTCGAAGCCAGTAGCGGGTTTGCTGCCGTAGCGTTTTGCTAGGATCAAAACTACCGCCCGTTTCCAGCAGATACAGTTGATACATGCCCGCCATTGCATTCAATAAATAGTCAGGGTTCTCCAGATAACAGCTAGAAATCGCCGTTATCTATCGTGTAATTATGCGGTTTTTTCTCGATACATCTTTACAACTAACCAATAGGTTCATGTTACTTGACAGTTCCTGAAAAAAGTCATCTGCTGCTGTACAGAGTTTCTGGAGTAAAATAGTCCATTGGGTTTCTGTAATATCTTCAATATCCGGAGCATTTGGTAGATACTCACTAATTGAGTTTTCCGCGCGCTGCAAAACGTCTTCATTTAGTGGGTAACATAGCGAATTGTTATGGCAGAAAATACTCCGCAAAGACGTAACTGCCTGGAACAGCATATTGTAGTCATTCTGAATTGCTTTCCATTTTGGTGTAACTAAAATAGTATCTCTCGTTTTCAGTAACTCACCTAAAAATGGACCACAGTCCTTAAATAAACCATAAAGATTTACTATCGCTGTCAAAAATTGACTCCGTTTGCTTTCAGCTTCACGGTACTGTTTGGGTTCATAATATGCAAACATAAAGAGTCTGCAATCCAAGCTAAAAGCCTTACGGTTTAATTCCTCTGCAGTTTCTGCCGAAAAACAGATGCTTTCGGTGTAGTCCATCATTAATCCCTCCGCACCTTCCAGTTACATGCAAATGCAGAGAAGCCTCTATAGGAAGTTCCTATGCAAAGATTCGCTGCTTCGCCAGTGGTATCCGACTTGTTAATACTCTGCAAGCTAGGATATAGAACAGGTCGTCCTAGTTCTTTGATATAAATTCGACGTTCTTGCAGAACCATACGAACATTGAAAGTACCAGTGAACAGCATGGGTTCACCATCAGGGGTGCACAGGATATGCCATGTGTACTGTCTACCCACAGAGAAGAAATCCTCTTCACGTACATCCTGCCATATTTGGACCGCAGTATCATATTGGCCGAGCTGCGCACAGGCTAATGCCATAATATAATACACACTAGCTCGGTAAGAGCATCCTGGTTGGTTCTCGATGATGTTGCACTTGAATTCGTTGCAGATCTTGTACAACTGCGTCCATTGTTCCTTCGTGAGTTTGGTGTACTGCCGCTCATGTTCGAATACCGGCCGCTTGTTATAGTACAGCCATGTCAAGTTAAGGCGCATATACTGGCACGCGGCATGATTGCTGACAACATGTTCATACTGTTTGCTCTCCAAAAGCTTCAGTGCCTTTTCGCAGGCGGCTTCCGATTTACAATCCAGTGCCCTATTATAATCAATCCCCGCTTTGCGAAGAATGGATTTCGCTTGAATATGCACGCCTACAGCTGAACCCATAGTCAGCAGAGACTCAAAATAGCGTTCCATGCGATTGCCGCCACAAATGTAATCGAAGATGCTGAGGAACTCTGCCTTTTTGCGCTGATAGTGATCGTTGCTTTCGACCTGTGGGATGCTGGCCTCTGTGATATCTAGAATTTCAAGGATTGTAGACATATCCGCCAACATTTCCTCAGTTACAGATGCATTTTCGTATTTAAACACGAAACAGGATAACAACGCAGTATAGGCATAACTGTTTTCCGGTTGGGCATTAATGATTGCTAACAACATATTGCTTTTTTGTCTGTAGGAATGAATCATCGGAATGTTGGAGCATTCTGCAATCGAACCAGACTCCGCCATTTGCCGCTGACATTTCTCAAGTTGTAGTTCAGCAAAAATACTTTCAACGGTAATCGAGTCAATCAATCCTTGCTGCCAATGTGCAGTCTCAACATCGGGGTGATCCACCATGTCCAGCACGTTTTGAGCAATCTGAATTGCTTTCCCAAGCCACTCGGATTTCACAGACAGATTCTGCTGACAATCATTTCCATAATACTCACGAATATATGTGATTTCCTGAGCCACAAGTTGTGGCTCCACAATTCCTTCCCTCCGAAGATCGGCCAATGCCTCAATCACAGCATTACAGCCGGGGCCATAGATACCATACCAGTTGACACGTACATTCTGGTCATCACTATTGGGACCAATCATCCGAATAAGCCGTTCTAGGAATTTGACCTCGTCACTGTAAAAAGAATCCTTCTCTCCGGACATTGTGCGAATAATTGCGGCTACGATCTGTAGCATATCTGCTTCGGATTTGTTAATACTGTGCAAATAGATACGTGCATCCATTGGGTCACGGAAGGATACATAGTATTCGCCGGGAGAGTATTTGTCATCGTCCAAGGCATAATGTAGCCACGGTGCATTAAACACTACATCACGGTATTGCTGTCTATTGCTACACTCAGGAATTTGCAGAAGATGCATTGCCATAGTAATGGGCATACGGAGTTTGAACAGCGATGCTACGGCCAGCCCTTCGCAGAAAGCTTGTAGGCTGTTTATGATACTTGTCTTTATGGAGTGAACTTGCTCCTGGGTATAGGTATCGGGCAAATCAATCAAGCCAAGTTTAAGCAGTTGTGCGGCAATGCTACTCAGTGGCTTCTGCTCCGGAATCGGATCCTCCAGTTCCATAATACCTTCCACTGTATCTGCTAGCGCTTTGGTAATTTCCTTCTTCAAGCCAAGTTCCAGCTGAGGATGTAGTTCATATACCAGCCGATAGAGCATGGACAGCAGACCATTCTCGTTTTCGTGGCGACACATCCATTGCTCGACTTTGTTGCGGGGTAGCTTTCCTTTCTCCACTAGCAGATCTTTGAACCGATTCTTTTCGGAAGCAGTTAGATCAATGGGGGCTGAAACCGTAACGTATCGAATAGTTTCTGCCACAGCAGTCATGGCGCTTGCTACGAAAAGGACATTCTGCCCCCGATTATTAAACTGATAGGCTATTCTACCAATAGTATCACTGCGTTGCAAATTGTACACAGACCAATCCAGAATCACAATAGCACGCCCGCCATTGTCTCTGATTTCCTTCAAAATGTTATCCAATGCGAGGGCAGCAGCAGAATGCTTCGCAAAAGTCACATCTGGGTTGTTGACGAACAAAACTGGATATTTCCGCTCTTGGAACAGACGGAAAGCTAATGCCGCCAAGGCAACGCTTTTACCAGAACTTGTTTGACCGACCAAAACAACCGGAGTCTCGCTGTTCTTTTCCAACCCGTCATGTACTTTTTCATATAGTTCATCTTCAAATTCTCTGGGCACGGCAAACGAATTTCTCTTTGCATATCCATACCATTGAGGTGTATGGGGGCTGCGCTTAAGGAATTGGTAGAAGAATTCTGTCTGCATCATCCGGCTAATGGTACCTGTAGCCATTTCTCGGACGGAAAGTACACGTCCATACTTATTAAAGTCGTAGCACAGGGAAGCGTCCAAAACAACAGGATGACCATCGATGTACACTGTATTGTTAGCATTCTCGACATCATGCGTTACAACGGGGCTATCTTCACTGTCGTTATCAGCCACAGAACATCTATTTTCCAGGGCTTCTCCAAGATCCTGGGCAAATAACGTAACGATTCCGTCGTTAGCCAATTTCTTGATGTACTTGTTAGCTGCAATCTCTGGTGTTACGCCATAGAAAGTAACACGATTATCAGAAAGTAATCGCAATTCCGCATACAGATCATAAGGACTCAGTTCGCCATTGTCCTGCGGATTGTATCCCACGATGACTAACTCAACCATCAAATCACTTTTGAGCAGAGAAGTCATAGACTTTAACAGTAGCTTACTATTCTCTCTTCGCTCGACTTCTTGGTCGATATCTTCATCGTCGTTTTCCTTTGAAGCTCTACCGTTTATGAACACCAGCAGAGGATTATTTTGATCCAGTTTTGTCCTTGCACTATCATATTCATGTTTTGTATAAATTGGCCGCACCTGACGTTCCGCCCGGCTAAATGTATCCGCAAGTCGATCGGACTGATTTGTTGTATAAATACACTTCCATTTTTCTCCAGCCAATACTGGGTAATTCTCAATACAGATTCCAGTTCCAACAAAGAGGATCCGTTGAACCCCCCTCATTGTTTCCAAAAATCGATTGATATGATTTTCAAAATTAATCGTCGATATCATTTACTACACCTACCTAATTTGTTATGGGACTGCGTCGCTATAATTTTACTGTTGCTTAGTACCGAAAAATGTCAAATTACCTGTACCAGCAGGTTTCTAGGCCACGCATAAGTGCTCTATTTCCATAGCTTCTCTGAGCAATGATTGCTTCATGCAACAAGTTGCGGCTTTATCCGAAATAATCAAGAATCTGCCCATTTAGTTTCTTGCGAATTTCTCTCCAGTTCGGCATAAACCGATCCATGTGAGCTATGAAATTATCATTATGGCTCTTTTCAATCAGGTGTATCAGTTCATGTAAAATCACATATTCCAAGCACTCCGGCGTTTTCTTTGCAAGCTGAAGGTTCAGCCAAATTTTGCGGGTTTTTACGTTACAGGTACCCCAACGAGTGGTCATGTTCTTTGTTTGCCACCCATCGGGGTAGAGTCCTGTGATTTGTTCCCATTTGGGCAGAACACGCTCGATCTCAGCCTTAAGGATGCATCGATACCATTCGTTTACAAACTTTTCTCGCTGCTCGGTGGTGCTGCCCTCACGCACAGTTAGAATGGCCTTTTCTCCGTCCAAAATCAAGGAATTTCCCTTATTGCTGTAGTTGACCAGCAAATAATACTGTCGGCCCCATACATACAGCGCCTCACCGGAAACATATTCTCTGGCTGTTTGCCGGGGCTGGTTTTCAAATTTCTCCTGCTGCCGCCGAATCCAGCCAATTTTCGTCCGAATGAACAGTTTAATACTCTCATCACTCAGATTGACCGGGGCAGACACCTCCACATGACCGTCCGGCGGTTTGACATAGAGGTGCATATTTTTGATTGTTTTTTTTGTTACGGACACTTCTATGCCGTTTACCACCATACGCATTAATATTCCTCTTGTTCTACAATAATTTTGAATACACGTTCCACTTCATCCTTAGATTTAAGGATTTTCAGTAGTTCACGCTTGATGCGGCGCTCCTTAACTGGATCGTTACGGAATCTGTCCATCTTGGAACGCATAACAGCAACGTGAAGGGCTTCTGCAAGATCGGCATCACAGCCAGTATTGTCATACAGCGCTCTCATAGCAGCACTATGGCGCACTTTTTCAGGGTAGCTCTCATTTTCCTCTGGCTTTGTTACATTACGCGCCAGTTCTGTATATTTTTCCAACAACTGTGCATATGTAATGACACCCTGCTTGCGCTCCAGAATCAGCTGCTCCAAAACGGCAGACATCTTTTCATAGTATTTGGGGTTTAGGACAATCTTCTCGACAACCTTCTTGCGAATGTTATTTTCGATGGCCTCTGCTGCGCTTTCTTGCTCCTTGGACTTATTCCCATCACCCTCCATTTTTTCACGCTGGGCCAAAATAAAATCGAGCAGAGTAAAATCATCAAAATCGCCGATGATACGGGCATCCTCCGCTACAATGTAATTATCGATCAGATATCTCATTCCGGGTTCGTATGCCTTCAGGTCAATAAAATCGCCACTGGAACGACCAATAGTAGCCTTCAGCGCAACATAAAAATTGACCATTTTATCATACTGTTCCTGTTGCGTTACAGAATAACCCAGTTCGCCCATCATAGGCTTTACTTCAGCATAAGCACGGATGAGGGCATTGACCAACCGGTACAGCCGTTCACGCATTCTAGCATACGCCTCATCGTTGTTCACATCAATGCCGTTTTCACCGCAGAAATAGTGCAGATAGTCAAGTTCTTCTTTCGGATATTGCACACCTTCGCACAACTCGCCCAGTTCATCCAGAATCTTCTCAAATCGTTTTTGTGCTTCGGCCTTACGGTCTTTCAACAGACCCTCAACGTCCTCATCAGCATAACCTTCAAAGGCCCCGGAAGTATATTTCTCCATTGCCTCTGACAAATCGCCAAAGAGCTGCTTGTAGTCTACGATATAACCGAAATCTTTATCCTCACCGTCTAATCGGTTGACACGGCAGATTGCTTGGAACAGACCGTGATCATGCATCGTCTTGTCGATATACAAATAGGTACAGGGCGGGGCGTCAAAACCAGTCAACAACTTGTCCACGACGATCAGCAGCTTCATATTATAAGGTTCTTCGATGAACTTCTTCTTTGCCGCTTTTTCAAATTCTTCAACCCTTTTTGCGATGCCACTCTTGTCAGCGGTGGCGACGGGGTCAATGCCAATCATCTTCAGATAAATGCGGTATTTTTCGTATGCGTCGGTTTCTTCATCATCGCTGACCGTTTCAGTGCGCAAATCGCCAACGCTAGGTTCGTAAGAGGAAATAACCGCACACTTTCGGAAATTTTTCTGCTGGAACAGTTCATAATACTTGCAGGCCGTCAGAATATCATCTGCCACAAGAATAGCATTGCCGCTTCCATCGGCAAGACGAGCCTTGGTTTCAAAATCGAAAATTATATCGCAGACGATTTTCTCAAGACGGTCACGAGAACTATATACAGTCTGCATATTGCCCCAAACCTGCTTCAATCGGGCTTTTGCTCTTGGCATCAGGCCACGGGTTTTTGCATCAAACCAAGCATCGATCTTTGTCTGGGACATGATTTCCTGTGGGATATCACGGTACTCATAGCGCAGATCCAGCACCACACCATCGGCCACACCCTCGTCAAACTTGTAGGTGTGGATATATCGCCCGAACACTTCAATACTGGTAGCCTTGTCATTTTTTAGCAGCGGCGTACCGGTAAAGCCCACAAAAATAGCATTGGGCATGATGGTTTTCATGGCAAGATGCAACTTGCCGGACTGGGTACGATGGCACTCATCCACGAATACAAAAATATCGTCCTTGGCGCTGAAATTAGCAGGCAGAGATGCCTTCAATTCCTCGATATAGCGATCATAATCTTTTGCGGTAGCCTCACCGCCACGCTTGCCAAACTTGTGAATGAGGGAGCAGAGCAGTCTGTCCTCATGGGAGTTCAGTCGGTTTAACAAATCAGCTCCGCTTTTGGTGCGGATAATGGTTTCATTGACACCTATGTAGTTCCGTTCAATCTGCTCATCCAGTTCATCGCGGTCAGTAACAATTAGTACTCGAGCAGTGGGAATATTGGAGAGCAACCATTTGGACAGCCAGATCATGGTCAGGGATTTTCCGCTGCCCTGGGTATGCCAGATGATACCACCCTTACCGGAAGAAAGGCGCTTTTGTGCTCTCATAATTCCGTAGTACTGATTATAGCGGCATACTTTCTTCTGGCCCTTGTCAAAAATCAGGAAATTGTGGATCAGATTCAGGAACCGAGCTTTATAGAACATAGCAAACAGGCCAGAGTCCAACTTGTTTGAGATCGTATCACAAACTTCCTCAATATGGACATCCATCTCGTTTCGTTCTTCGGGATATTCCGTAAATCCGTCTTTTTTCCATTCTAGATAATACTTCTCCGGGGTCTTGATGGTGCCGTAGCGCAATCCCTCGCTGTCATTGCCTGCCATGCAGAACTGAATGGTCGTGAAGAACGGCTCGATAAACATTTCGCGCTGGTTGGTCAAATTCTGGCGGATGCCGTTGGATACGGATACCGTGCTTTTCTTCAACTCAATAATTGCCACGGCGATGCCGTTCAAATAAATGACCAGGTCGGGACGCTTTTCGTTATTAGCGACCACAGTGACTTCTTCCGCGATGTCAAAGATGTTTTCGCCGGGAGTTTCCCAGTCAATGAAATATACGGTGGTTTCGTTCTCGTCAGCGTTTGCTTTTACCTGGGCACCGTATTTCAGAAGCCGGTAGACCTCACGATTAGCGGAATACAGGCCATCCTGCAGATTGGTAGCGGCCTTAACCAGTTCCTCCACAGCCCGGACAGCGATAGCCTTGGCATATCCGTGTTTGGTCAGCCATGTGATCAATTTTTCTTCATCGATATTGCGGGTTTCACGGTCTTTCAGATTGCCGATGTAATTGTAACGCAGCTTGGTCTGAAAGAAATCGATCACCCGTTTCTGGGTAGCAATTTCAGGCTTTCCTACACAATCCATAGATGTGCACCTTCTTTCTCTGCAATCTAATGTATACTTAAATCTCTCCAGCAAGTTACCAGCAAGTTAAATGCACCCTATATTTAGGCCATTTATTCCCGACTTCACACTATATCTTGTATTTTTTGCTTGGGAATCACGCCAAATCTTTTCTGTGAGCAAGTTGCCAGCAAGTTAAATCACGCCCAGATAGGAATGTACTTCATATATCTCGGTGCTGTTGTAGGATCCAGCGGTTTGACAAGTTCCAATGCAACCGCTTCCTTGATCAGCCGTGATATCGTACCCGACGCAGAATCTTTTAATCCAAATCGTTCTCTCAGCGAACTGTTTGTCAATTGCTCACCCTGTACATGCTTAATGCACGCATGTAAATAGCAAGCCCAAAGCTTATCCTCCATCGAAATATTGGAGAAAGGCATTTCAGAAAACAATGTAACCCTGGTGCTGTCCTCGAACAGTTCTATTTTGGGAGCCGGAAGCTGATACAGTTCGCAGGTAATAACAATCTTATCCCAGCCGGTTCCCAATTCCTCACACATTCTAAGCCGCCGCATCAAGGCAGCAAGTTTCTCATTTCTGGATTTGGGCGGGTTATCGATAATGCGCCTCACATCCACGAGCGGTGTGCCGGAATTCGTAATTTCGATGCGACTCTCAAAAATCTCCACAACAGGACCAGTTCCGGTTACTGAAAAGTCCTGATGGATTAATGCGTTTGCAACTGCTTCTCTGACTGCAAGTACAGGATAGGCGGATTTCTTTTCCCGCAAAGCGCCAGTAATCACTTCCTGGGTCGGAAGCAGCGCCTCAATAAATTTGATCAACCCTTCAAAGCCAACGACATACCCTTTTCCACCGACATCTTCCTTAAGCATATTCAGTCGGTTATTACCTTGATACTGAACCACACGAGTCGCTTTGCGGGAAATACGAGGGAAGTCAGAAAGTCGTTTTGCCAGAAGAATTGCGCCCAGATTGGTGATAGCGTAAAGGCCGTTATCCTGCTTGACGATAACACCTTCTTCCATCATATAATGGGCAACACCATTGATGTCGGATAGTTGCGGGATTTTCCTGATATCAAAATATACAGTAAAGTCCAGTAAACGCAATGCGTCGGCAAGCTCTAAGTCCTGTTTCGCATAACGCTCTTCAAATTTTGTATTTCGGATTCTGTCCCATAATTGGGCCTGTAAAGTTGGATACTCATTCAATTTTTTTGTGTAACTCCCAACTCTGATATAGTCAACTTTCTCAAACATTACTGTTTGATTCGCTGCTCTATATATTATGAGCACACCAACGGTCATACCATTCATCGTGACAGAATGAAATTCGAAATCTGCGTTTTTGGAAAGCAACGACCGAAGCCAGTTCTCCAACTCCTGATTGCCCTTCTTCAATGTTTGCAAATTATACTTGGTCCCGACAATTTCATGGGTCTTATCATCAATGCCCCAGAGCATATAGGCACAGCTTTTTTCACACATGGCCGCACTGTTTGCCAGTGCGCTGATGTCTTGTCCGATCATGACTGGATCATAATTGTTGTGCTTGAATTCCAGCCACTGGGTTTCATTCGGCAGCTTCCGCAGCTCATTCACCAGTTTGTCTAAATTTTCCACGTTACCGCCTCCTTACAACAGCCTGATTCGGCCGGTGAGCAATTCGCTCATCATTCCGGATTTCAAAAGTTTCACTTTGCTAATTTTTTCTTCTAAGGCAGCAATTCCACTATCCATATCCCCGAGAATATCTGCAATGGCTGATTGTTCATTAATATCCTTGGGAACATATACACTATATTCCAGGAAATTGTTTGGCGTAATTCTTTTCTGACTATTTGATGTACCTGTTGACATGCCGATAAAATCATTAGTTATCTTTTCGGTTGACAATAGCTGTGCCATCAAACGCAAATCAAGCGTATCAGAACAATACGCTAAAAATTCTGATGAACAAACCGAATTCGACTCTATTGCGTTAACGAGCCAAATACGCTTTTGTCGCACATTAAGCTTATTAAACAGCAACACAGTTCCATATATTACAGTGCGATTGCTATGCATGTCAGAGCCATATGTTTTTACCGGTATCCTCCTGTCATCAAATGCAGGCATACTGTACTCGCAAAAAAGCGTAGAAGTATGTTCCTGAGGATTTATGCTTTCTCTCAGCAAATAACCATTTTGGCCAATTTCTATGCCAACCCATTCCCCCTCAAAACCAGGCAATCTCCGTTTTCCAGTTAACAGTTCCTGCATTGCTCCCTGCTTGATGTCCTTTTTCTTGGCAATCAGCTTTTCCAGATTGGCAATTAAGGCATCAATATCAGACAGAGCAGCAGTAATTTCAGTCTGTTCTTCCTTCTTGGGAACCGCAATAACTGTACCAGAAATTGCACTTTTGGAAATCGAGGACACCTTAATGCCAGTAATATATGGGACTAACTGGTCATGGTAAGTGCTGTGATTAATGAAATACCCTAGCCATCCAGGTGCAAACATTTCCGCATCTTTCGGCCTGCAGGGAATCGTATGTAGGCCGGAAACTATCTTGCGCTCACCTATGCCAATTACTTCGGTAGATTTACCTACAATTACATCCTCGGCAGTATCTGCCACAATAAGATCGCCGTCACGCAAAAAGCCCTCACTGTCCTTCGTAGTGTTTTCAGCATTGATATATGGAAGTCCTTCTGCGGAGCAGTCTAATACAGCAGGAAATTTTACAAGGATATCGCCGTAATGGATGTTCTGCACTTCTCCGCTATTATAGTTCAGTTCCGCGCGCGACAGGGTGTTATTGGGTAGAATTGTGAAACAATTCTCAAATGTGATAGTATCCCACGCATCAGGCAATATGCCGATTTCTGTTTGTTTATATCCTGTCTTCACCATTTGAATCCCATCCTTTCCAGATGAGATTTCACTCTGGCTTCGTAATCATCCACCAGCGCAGACAGAGTGGGCAGAGTATCCTCATACCGCTCCGCCAATTCTACGATGTGGTCGGTAATGCTGTGGGAAATGGCAACATACAAAGCATCAATTCCATCAAAAATGGAATAGTACCATTTCTTGTTCACCAGAAGTTCTTTGATTTCCTCCACGGTCAACACGGTGTACTTATTCTTAACCAGTTGCTCCAGCGCCGCCTTCAGCGCCTTCACCAGCTTGCTCTGCTCATCATTCTTGGTCATAAGGGTATAGAGGCACATGAGCTGCTCATAATCTTCGACAAACATCTCCGGAACCGGGGAGATCAACCGGAGTTCGGCGATCCGTGCCTTGATACTACTGGCTTTCACATTACCCTTATCATTCCGGGCAGAGGTACACAGGGGATGCTTCGTCAGGTACTTGTCCATGTCCTTTTTCTTCATAGGCAGGGCGTTGAGCAATGCAGTCAGCGCACTGATTTCCTCAGACTGGATCTTGCTGTGAATCTCATCAATGGCGGATTTCAGTGCCTTTACGGAAACTTTCCCCTTTTCGTCCATCAGTTCCGCGATGGCAGAGCCATCCTCGGCGCTTTCCAGCATTTCATCGATTTGCGTCTGGGTATCGGCAACGATCACCTCGGCAGCATCGATTGCCTTAGCTTCTTCCGCAAAATAAGTATCGATGATAATGGCCTTGGGAATCAGTTTGCCGTCCCAGCTTTTTACCTTATCGGTAGTTTCGGTAACGGTCTTACCATCAACAGTCTTGGTCTTGACCACATATTCATAGCTTAGTTCCCGTCCGGCCTCATAGCCATCGTGGATCAGCAAGTATACATCATCAGACATAACATCCAGCCAGTATTCCATAAGAACCTGGTAAACGTCATATTTATCAATCAACTCAATGTCTTGAAAATGGACAAGAATCGACTCTGCCATCCGGACGATTAGATCCTTGGCATCTACATAGGCATTGATGCAGTGAAGTTCTTCATCCACTTCACTGCGCCATGCCATAAAGGCGGCATCGATTTTATCTGCATAGGAGGAGAACTCCTCGTCCTCATGAATCAGAGTTCGTACTTCATCCTTGGGCACATTCAGCTGATAGAAACCCTCACGCAGAACAGAGAATAACTTGTTTTTCAATTGTCCAAACACGGACCAATATTGCTCCATGCCATCTATGTCGTAAGCAGGGATACCGCCTTTTAAATGCGCTTCAATGCTCTGTAGGTCTTCACCGATGCCGGAATCGATATATCGAGAGATGTTCAAATTGTAGCCGTTTTGCCGGCAATCTCGCTCATTGGAACGAAACGAGCATAGTGAGGATTATCGGCAATCTGTTCATTGAAAGTTTTAACGATCTTATAGATATCTCGCTCACGCAGACGGTTCTTGTTGCCGTCTTTTTCAAAGTCATGGCTTGCGTCGATCATAAAGATTCCAGTGCGCTCATCTGCATCCTCTTTATCGATGATAATAATACAGGCTGGGATGCCAGTGCCATAAAACAGGTTTGTGGGCAGGCCGATGATTCCCTTGATATATCCGGTCCTGATCAGATTCTCACGGATTGTGCCCTCCGCATTGCCACGGAACAGAACACCATGTGGTAAAATGACCGCAGCCTTTCCGGTACGCTTCAGGGATTTTAGAATGTGCATCAACCAGGCATAGTCACCGTTCTTTTCCGGTGGTCTTTCGCCATAGCCATCAAATCTGCCGTATTCTTTTACGCCATCCGTCCAATTCTTAATGGAAAATGGAGGATTAGCGACAATGTAATCGAATCTGCGTAGCACAGTTTCATCCGAACCCTCTTCAAAATACTGAGGGTCAGAGAATGTATTACCAGACATGATAGTTGCAGTAGCCCAGCCGTGGAGAACCGCATTCATTTTTGCAAGGCCGGCAGTCGTAGTGTCTTTTTCCTGACCATAACCGGACAGTGCAATGGGAGCCTCATTCAGTGCCCGAATCAGCAGTGAACCGGAACCACAGGCAGGATCATAAATAGTCGCTGAAGGATTTTTCTCATCTGCTATGCCGATAACCTTCGCCAGAATGCGTGAAACCTCTGCCGGGGTATAGAACTGGCCTTTGCTCTTACCGCTTTCGGTTGCGAATTTACGCATTAGATATTCGTAAGCATCACCGATCAGATCATCACCTTCAGCCTGGTTCTTGGAAAAGTCCAGTTCAGGGCGTCGGAAAATCTCAATCAGTTTGCTTAATTTTTCGACCATTTCTTCACCTTTGCCTAGCTTGTCGGGGTCATTGAAAGAAACCTTGTCAATAACACCACGCAGGCCATTGGCTTCTGCCAGTTTGGCAATAACCTTATTGATACCTTCACCGATATCCTTCTTACCAATCAGCTTGACCATATCGGCAAAGCTACCGCCTTCTGGGATTTCAATATCAGCATAGTCCTGCCCGGCAAATTTATCAGAAACATACTTCACGAACAGAAGTGTGAGGATATAGTCCTTATATTGGGAAGCATCCATGCCACCTCTTAATGCGTCACAGCTCGCCCAAAGGGAACTGTATAATTCGCTCTTTTTTACAGCCATTTCTATTTCTCCAATCGAAATCGCCACTTCGCCAGATACCTACTATAGCAGGCGTTGTGGTTAATAATATGTACTTTTAGGTTTTTATGGCTCTTTTATATATTCCACAATATCCCCAAAGTCCGTATCCAGCGTGCCGCAGATTTTTTCCAGCACGCCCATAGCAACGGGTTCGTCTCTGCGGAGCTTGGTCATAGTATTGGGGGCCAGCCCGGCAGCTTTTCGCAGATCGGCTTTGCTCATCTTTTTATCTACCAACAGCTTCCACAGTTTGTTATAGGAAACGGCCATATAGGAAACCTCCCGATGATATTACAAGTATATAAAGGAATCATATCATATGGTGTCAGATTTTTCAAGATGCTGTCGCAAGATTGCGCGAATGTATCGTGAAATTGTTGAACTCATGCTTGCGGCAAATTCCGGGAATTGTTGTATTTCGCCTTTCCATTCTGTATCAATCATGTGCATATCCAAGCATGATTTCGCTATCTTTTGGCGTATCCACGCCGATAATTTGCTTGTACTGCCGGTCGTTTTGCGTTTAGGGGTATCCCCCCCCTTGCAACTTTCGCAAAAATTTTCGTGAACCCCTGCGCCGGTCTTCCTGCGAAAGAACGCAGAGATTCGAATCCCCCCTGGGGTAAAACGCAGCAACACTTATTCCGTTTTAAACTTTGCCTTCTCCCGGTAGTAATACTCTTTGGATTTGAGTTTGTTCCGCACGCTCTGACATTCCAGAGTGCCGCAATACTTCTGCCGGTTTCCCCGTTTGATGAACGCCTTACCGCACGCCTGGCAGAACGTAATATTGGTTTTACCTCCGTAGTCATCCAGCGCATTGGCATTCACCGCCATAAAGCGGGCAAGACCGAAATAAGCCGCATCCACCACAGATTTAACCACAGGCTGTAGTTGAACCTGCCCGGTGGTTAGGTCATATTCAAGCCCTATATTCAGCTTCGCAACTTTTTCAACAAATCGCTGCAGCACAGCGGGACGGTGGGCATCGTCCGTCCGATACCACTCCCGAAGCAGATTTTCTTGTTCCCGCACATGAACATTCTCATAAATTCGCTGTGCGTCTGCCACCTTGCCCTCCATCAAGCTACGGACGGCAAAGGCCGTCATGGTATCGGTATAAAGCCGTTCCAAATCCTGCACCATTTCTTCTACATGGACATAATAGCATTCCAAAGCGTTCACCATGACATCCCAATAACTCGCCGGATCATCCTTATTCCATTCCAAATGTGACACACTGTCCCCGTAAAAATAGCAGGGATGGATATTTTCCATGCTCCACCGGATCAAAATTCGGGCGCACTCCTCCAGTGATTTGCCTCGGAGTTCCAGATTCAGATTGCACAGCTCGATCAGCAGCTCCTGCCCGGATGGATAACCCTCGAATACCGTAGGTGGATTTTCCGGATCATACTCCGCATAAATCGTCAGCTTCCCACTCTCCGTTCCGATTCTGTATGAATGGAACCGGAGGGTGTGTTTTTTTATGTCTCCGATGCCGCCGATCTCATAATTCGTTAGTTCTCTCTTGAGATCCATATTGTTACGCTCCTTTATTACCGCAATTCTTACCGTTAGGACATCAAATTTCAAAATAGTTCTTACCGATAGAACAAAGAATGTTGTCCCTATTATATGCGATAATACAGCCGAACACAAGAGAAAGGAGTGAAATCTATGAAAACAGATTCTCACAAGTCCGTATTCAACTTAAAAGAGGCTGCAACTTACCTGGGAATCAGCGTGCCGACACTGGTTCGGCTGCTGGAGAGCGGAACGATTCCGTATCGCCGTGTGGGGCAGCGTTGGCTCATCGCACGCTCTGCATTGGACACTTGGTTGAATCGAAAAGACTGAGGAAGGGGGGAATTTTATGACTGAAAACAAACCCATCACCGTGTACACGGCAGACTGCATCGGAAATGCGGTCAACTGCCGGTATCCCAATGAAGTGAATATCACGGATGAAATCACCGCAAAGTCGGCGTTTTCCAAAGATATGGTCTGTGCCAAGTACAAAAATGGTCATCGGAGCGTCCTAAATTTTGAGACCGCCAATGCTCTGCCCATGGACTGCGACAATGACCACTCAGATATACCGGCCGATTGGATCACCCCGGAGGACGTTGCGGAGTTCTTTGCCGATGTTCCCTATGTGCTGCACTTCAGCCGCCACCATGAGAAACCAAAAGGAGGAAAAGGACCCCGCCCACGATTCCATATCGTTTTCCGGATTGACCCGGAGCAGGATGTAGACCGCTATACGGCGCTGAAAAAGCGCCTGCTGGCAGTGTTCCCGTTCTTCGATGCCAATGCCACGGATGCCGCACGGTTTCTGTTTGGCACGGAAAATCCGAAGGTCATCTACCATCCCGGTACGATCTCGTTGAATGCGTTTCTGGATGACCGGGAAAATGAGCAGGCTTTTGCAGACCTTGGGCACACCATTCCCGAAGGCAGCCGCAACAGCACCATGTCGCAAATCGGTGCCAAAATCATCAAGCGGTACGGCGATACGCCGGAGGCAAAGAACCTGTTCCTGCAAGCCGCCGAGCAATGCACCCCGCCGCTGGACGAGCAGGAACTGGAGCGCATCTGGGCGGGGAAACAGCGGCTCTATGCCAAGATCCGCAAGCAGGTTGGGTACATCCCGCCGGATGCCTATAACGGTGAAGTGCCTGTTACCTGGGACACGCCTATTCCCTTTGACGAATACGACCTTCCCGCATTTCCCATGGACGCCTTGCCAGAGGTTATCCGGCGCTATGTGTTGGCGGTGGCGGAATCCACGCAGACTCCCGTGGACATGGCGGCGGTGGAGGCGTTGGGCATCGTGTCCCTGTGCTGTCAGGGGAAGTACTTTATCCAGGGCAATGCGGACTGGGCGGAACCTCTCAACACCTATATGGTTGTCATCATGGAACCGGCGGAGCGGAAATCCTCGGTACTGTCCATGATGATCCGACCGGTGGAAGAATACGAGAAGGAGGAAAATTCCCGTCGCAACGCCGAGATCGTGGAAAGCCGGATGATTCAGGACAAGCTGGAAAAGGAAAAACGCAGCCTGGTGGAACGGGCTTCCAAGGGTAAAGCCACCGAGGAGGAAGTTCGCGCCAAGGCTGCGGAGCTTGCCAAATTTGAGCCTGCCAAACCGCTGCGGCTGTTTGTGGATGATGTAACCTCCGAAAAGCTGACATCCGCTCTGGCGGAAAACAAAGGACGCGCGGCGGTAGTCTCCGCAGAGGGCGGCATTTTCAGTATCATGAGTGGTCTGTACAACCGCAATGTGAACATTGACGTCTTCCTCAAGGGGCACAGCGGCGATACTATCCGGGTCGACCGTGTGGGCAGAGCCAGTGAGAGCATTATTCATCCGGCACTGACCATGGTACTGGCGGTACAGCCCGAGGTGCTGAACGGTCTGATGAGCAACAACACCTTTCGTGGCCGTGGTCTTACCGCCCGATTCCTGTACTCCATGCCGAAATCCACCGTGGGCAGGCGCTCCTTTTCCGCAGAGCCAATCCCGGAGGGGGTGAAATCCCGATACCGGGATCTGGTCGAAACCATTCTCTCCGGTAACAACGAGCAGGAACCGATCAGTCTGGATGACGGAGCGGCAGAGGTATTGGAAGCCCTGTTCAACGAGGTGGAAGGCCGGTTGAAAGGAGACTTGGCGGAGATCTCCGACTGGGCAGGTAAGTTTGTAGGCGCTGTCCTGCGCATCAGCGGGATTCTGCACGTCATGAAATACCCCAAGGATTCCATGTTTGACTCTGTCGACAGAGGGACCATGGAGAATGCCGTTGCCATTGGCAGATACTTTCTGGCACACGCCAAAGCCGCCTATTCTCTCATGGGGGCCGATACGGTAAACAAAGACGCCCAGTACTTGCTGTCCTTTATCAAGCGGGAACGGCTTACGGAGTTCTCCCGCCGGGATGCCATGCGGCTTTGCCGCAGTTTCAAGACCGCAGATTCTCTGCAGCCCGTGCTGAATCGGCTATGCGAGTATGGCTACATTGCCGTCAAGCTCCAAGAACCGACCCTGGGAGTTGGCCGCCGTCCCTCGGAGATCTATCTCACAAATCCTGCCGTACTGAATACGTGACCCGTCCGTTTTGCCCGTTGCACCCAAGGGGGAAGGGGCGGTCGCAATCTCTGTGCCTTTTCTCTCCGGGCAACGGGCCGGGGTCTTACGCACAAAAACGGCGAAATCAAAAGGGGAATTACCCCGGAATCAAACAAGGGAGGTTTTAAAATGACCAAACATGAAATTGAGATTCTGAACATCATGCGCAGCCGTGACAAGAGTGCTGCGGACATTGCGATTGCCCTTGGGCTTTCCGTCAATACCGTCCGCTCCTACATCCGCCGCCATCCACCGAAAGATACGGTAGAGGTCGGGTGCCGCCAATGTGGAAAGCCGGTCATGCAGCATAAGGGCAGAAAAGCGAAATACTTCTGCTCCGACAGGTGCCGGAACGCTTGGTGGAATGCCCACCCGGAAAAGGTGCAGCGGAAAGCATACTACCGTCTGGCCTGCCGATTCTGTGGAAAGGAGTTTGTCAGCTATGGAAACAAAAACCGTAAATACTGTTCCCGCCTCTGCTATGCCGACGCAAGAAGATCTCGTTCTGTATCGGATCCTCTGCGCAGCGATGGATAACCTCTGCCGTACGGGAGAAGTGGACACGCAAACCCGTGACCGTGCCAACGCCGTTCTCGCCATGAAAACCGGCCTGAAACAAACCAGTATATTTCTCTGAAGTTTGTCGGGATATGGACTTGCTATCTCCTCCGAACCGAGCAATATATGTAGCTGACGATACTTGATACAAAAGCGAAGGAGGATACCATGTCAAGAACCGTAAAGAAAATTCAATTTGCACCGCAGATGCCCAAAGCCCTCCGGGTGGCGGCATATGCCAGAGTGTCCAGCGGAAAAGATGCCATGCTGCACTCCCTGGCGGCGCAGGTAGATTATTACAGCACCTACATCCGCCACCACCCCGGTTGGGAATATGTTGGGGTCTACGCCGACGAAGCCAAAACCGGCACCAAGGACAGCCGTGAGAACTTCCAGCGGATGCTTGCCGACTGCCGCGCAGGGAGAATTGACCACATCATCACCAAATCTATCTCCCGCTTTTCCCGAAATACCGTGACACTTCTGGAAACGGTGCGGGAACTGAAAGAACTGGGCATCAGCATTTATTTTGAAGAGCAATCCATCGATACCGCCACCGCCGACGGCGAACTGATGTTTTCCGTTCTGGCAAGCTATGCCCAAGAGGAAAGCCTTTCCGCCAGCGAGAATCAGAAATGGCGGGTCAAACGAAACTTCGAGGCGGGAATCCCCTGGCGCTTCTTCTTATTGGGCTACCGCCGGGAGGGGGATAAGCTGGTCGCTGTCCCGGAAGAAGCCGAGATCGTCAGAAGCATTTTTGCCGATTACCTCGCCGGGAAGGGCGTCACCGCCATCACCAGGCGGCTGAACGAAAGCGGCTATGTTACACAAAACGGCTGCATATTCCACAAGAGTGCCGTGGAGCGCATTCTTCGCAACTATACTTACACCGGGAATCTTCTCCTCCAGACAAAATTCCGGGAAAACCACCTGACGAAGGTTACCCGAAAAAACTGCGGGGAACTGCCCCGCTACCATGCAGCGGACACCCATGAAGCTATCATTTCGCCGGAAACCTTTAAAGCCGTTCAAGCGGAAATCCAACGGAGAAAAGAAAAGTATGCCCCCGGCAAGCCACAGAAAGCATCCCCCTTTTCGGGGCGGATCACCTGCGCCAACTGCGGCAAACACTACCGCCGCAAGACCACCGCCACAGGGCCGGTCTGGATCTGCTCCACCTACAATTCCTACGGCAAAGCCCACTGCCCTTCCAAGGCAATCCCGGAGGAGAAGTTGATGCAGGCTGCCGCTCAGGTGGGGCGCATGGGCAAAATAACGGCGATCACAGCCCACAACAACAATCTTCTGGAGTTCACCCTTGCCGACGGAACACGCACCGTACAGCGGTGGCAGGACCGCTCCCGCGCCGAGAGTTGGACACCGGAAATGCGCATCGCCGCCGGAGAGAAAACACGGGAAAGGAGTCAGCGCCATGCCGAAAGCTAAAAACGTCACCGTCATCCCCGCCACACTGAATATCCATACCAAAACACCCACCGCAGAGCGGGTTCGCCGCCGGGTAGCCGCCTATGCCCGAGTTTCCACGGACAGCGAGGAACAGCTTACCTCCTACGAAGCACAGGTGGACTATTACACAAAATTCATTCAAGAGAATCCGGACTGGGATTTTGTTGAGGTCTACACGGACGAGGGCATCAGTGCCGTCAACACCAAGCACCGGGACGGCTTCAATCGTATGATCCGGGATGCCCTTGCCGGGAAGATCGACCTTATCGTCACCAAGTCCGTCAGCCGCTTTGCCCGTAACACCGTGGACAGCCTGACCACCATCCGCAGACTGAAAGAAGCCGGCTGCGAATGCTTCTTCCAGAAAGAAAATATCATGACCTTCGACTCCAAAGGGGAACTGCTCATCACCATCATGTCGAGCCTTGCGCAGGAAGAGAGCCGCAGTATCTCCGAAAATGTCACATGGGGACAGCGGAAGCGGTTCTCCGACGGCAAGGTCAGCATTCCCTACGGACAGTTCCTCGGTTACCGCAAAGGTGCCGACGGACTGCCGGAGATCGTGCCGGAGGAAGCGGAGGTCGTCCGGCGCATCTACCGGGAGCTGCTCCAAGGAAAATCCACCAACGCCATTGCCGCCATGCTGACGGAGGAGAGAATCCCGACTCCCGGCAAGAAAACCGTGTGGCAGCGGGCCACCGTGGAGAGCATCCTCCGGAACGAGAAGTACAAAGGCTCTGCGCTGCTGCAAAAATCCTTCACGGTGGATTTTCTCACCAAGAAAACAAAGATCAACGAGGGAGAAGTGCCCCAATATTATGTGGAGGACAGCCATCCTGCCATTATCGAGCCGTGGGAGTGGGAACAGGTGCAAGCGGAGCTGGAACGGCGCAAAAACAGCCGCACCCGGCACCGCCAGACCAGTCCCTTTTCCGGGAAGATTTTCTGCGCCGACTGCGGCGAAATTTTCGGGGCAAAAACCTGGCACTCCACCGACCGCTACCGGCGAATCGTCTGGCAGTGCAACGGGAAATTCAAAGGGGAGCGCAAATGCGAAACGCCCCATCTGACCGAGGAACGCCTGAAGGAACTGTTTCTTGCTGCCCTTGGAGAGTACTTATCCGACCGGAACGCAGCCATCGACCGACTCCGCTGCGCTCAGCGGACGCTCACGGACACGGATTTCATTGACGCAGACATTCAGGCATTGGAGGAGGAGCTGACCGGCGTCACCGGGATGCTGCGGCTGTGCATCGAGGAAAACGCCGCCAACACCACGACGGAAGAAACCTACCGCACCGCTCACGCCGATCTGTGCCGCCGCTTTGAGGAAACCGAAGCCAAGCTGGCAGCACTGCAACGGCAGCGGGAGAAGATGAAAGCGGATGCCATAGCCATCGGCGGCATGATGTTCGAGTTGGGAGAACTGACCGCCCTGCCGCTGACCTTCGACGAAAAGCTCTGGAAGGGCACCGTTGACCATGTCACCGTCCACCCGAACGAACGGGTGGTGTTCCGGTTCAAGGATGGGAAGGAAATCACAACGAGGCTATGAGAATAGTAAAAACAGGCTCGGGACGGCAGAAAAAGATTCTGCTGCTCCGGGTCTGTTCTATTTTGTCCTTTCTGTCCGTTTTGTCGCATGGACATAAAAGGAAAATGCCTAAGGTTCAGAGTAGCATCGCAGCCTTAGGCGGTTTCATACAGATAAAAAATAATAATTTATCGTTTATATTCTTATAACGATTGCAATTCTCCCAAGCCGTGCTTTGGGAACACCCAGCTGCGGTAAATAGGACATCACGGTCTGTTCAACGGCAGAAATGTTCTGAAAATCCTCCGTTTTCAGACAGAAAACGCCTACAGAACAGCGGAAAATAAAAAATTACCGTTGCTGATATTGTATCAGCAACGGTAACAGATTTGGTTGCGGGAGAGGGACTTGAACCCCCGACCTCCGGGTTATGAGAAGCGCACTGCGAATTTCTTGTAATCCCACAGCGGCTCATATAATCCCAGAAAGTCAGTGTTTTCAAGGGGTTCGAGGAATCTGCATTCCTCTTCTTTCACATCCCGTACCATGAAATCCTGTAGCGGTTGGTGTCAGCGTTGGTGTCAACTCCGAGAGCAGAGCCATGAGATGACCGATTTTGTTGGCCCAACCACGCAAGAAACGCACCTTTAGGTTTTTAACTCTAAGAGATTCAGCTCATTGGGGTTCGGACAAAACAAGAAACAGACCATCAGGCATACGAATCGTACCAACATCTAAATTGCGCAATGGCGCAGCATTACCAGCGGAACATCATTCCACATTCGGTAATGCTGCGCCGCTTTTGCTCTATGCCATTATAACACGAAGCTTCCCATTGTGGAAGCACATTTCAGGAGGTTTCCATGTTAGAATATACACTTGAGATCAAACAGATCGTAGACTATCCACGTTGCCGGATCTACCGGCAGTTCGTACAAGCCTTGATAGCAGACCGGAGCATTCGCGTGAGCGGAGGCTCCGGTCTTTTTTATTTTGTCGTGCTCTGCGCCTATGCCAACTTCCGCACCTCATACAAGCGCATTGATGGCATCAGCTACACCATCTACCCCGGCGAATGGATCATGTCCGTGGAGGAACTGTCCCAGTATTTCCGCACACGTTTCCGCCGCCAGACCTTAACCGCATTGGAGGGACTGCAAAAGAAAGGGCTTATCAGCTTTCTCGTTCTCGGACATGGCAAGCTGGTCAAATTCAAGATTCGGGGCTGGCGGCGTCACAACACGATCCTTGACTACAACGCGCCTTGTCAGAAAGATACCGGCTTTTTCTTCTTCCCTGTCTCTACGGCCACAGAGCTGGTCAGCGCCGGTCACTGCTCAGAGATGGATGCCGTGCTGGATCTATGGCTAAACACGGTCTATAACGATCCGCAAGTCCTTGGCTCAGACGTGGGGCCAGTGGTCTATCTCCGTAATGGTACAGGCTGTCCGCTGGTCAGCTATGCGGAACTGGCATCCCGCTGGGGCATCTCTAAGGCAACTGCTGGCCGATACCTCAAGCGAATGGCTGAGCGAGGCTATCTGCAACTGGTAGCCTTCTCTGGCACACACGGCACCACGATCTATCTCCAAAACTACCTCTCTACCATGTTCCAGATCTCTGACATCGTGGTGGACAAGGAAGAAATCGCCATGAGCCTGGGCATCAAGCTGGAGCTTCAGGAGGAAACTGCCCTGACCACAGCAGCGCCAAGCGGTTCAAATGAGGCCGGTAGCGTTTCAGAAATGAACCGCCATCGGATCGAGCGAAAGATGCGTGAAATCCTTGTGGCACAAGGACTTCCGTGTGCTTCATGCGCTAAATCCAAATATATGTTATTACCATTATCCGACGACTGCGAGGTTACGATAGAAGGGGTGCCCCCGCTGCACCGGTGGCTTCAACTGGTGGTCACCTGCGGTGACGCTCAGGAAGTCTATCACTTTGAACTCAGATTGCACCCGACCGGGATGCGCGGCGATAAGGAGGCCGAACGATGAAAAAGACTGCACAAGAACCCAAAGTGACCGATAATCCCCTGTACCATGACACATGGATGCTGCTGCGCAAATACCGGGATGTGGTGTGGAGCTTGGAGCTGTCCGTACAGCAGGTGCGTTGGCAGTTTCAAATCGAATACGGCAGCAGCATTGAGGAGTTTCTGGAATCCCTCTATGTAGCCGGCGTCACCTTTGAGGGCTCTGCGATTGAGGATCATGCCCGCTGCATCGAGCGCAGCTACAAGATGCTGAAGCTTCTGGACACCTCTGTGGAGCTGCTACGGACAAAGCACAAATACGGTGAGAGCTATTACTGGCTTCTGTACTACACCTACCTGTCACCGCAGCAGTTGGCGAACACGCAGGAGATCATCGAAAAGCTGGAGCCGCACATCCGCGACATCAGTTACCGCACCTACTTCCGCAAGCGCCAGATGGCTATTGATGCCCTAAGTTCGGTGCTGTGGGGGTATTCGTCAAAGGAGAGTCTGGCACTGCTGGAGAAGTTTGTGCCGGAAGGGTGACTTGTTCTATTGATTGCTGCGTTCACATTCCTAAAAATCTCGAAGATACAGCAACCTGAGCCGTTACAAGTATAACGGCGAATTAAGTTTTAGCGCTCAGTAGAAATACGCGCCGTATCTGACTAAGAAAATTCCTATGCTTTTCCCTGAGGTCTCTCACACAAACAAAATCACTATCCTCTCATAAATTATCAATTGATATTTTTCTTGACACTTATCAATTGATAGTTTATAATTGAGATAGGCATAAGGGACTAACAAGCTATTTAGTTTTATAGTTCTTAGATTAAAAACGGTTTCACGACGTTTTTATAGTGAGGAGGGATTAGATGGAAAGTTCTGTAACTAGTAATACTTACATTGCCAGTATGGGGGCCGTTGAGTCTTTTCTTATTTCCTTAAGAGAAATACTTACCTCTAGCGAGTTTAATGCGGAGCAGGATTTAGACATACTTCTCAAAAAGAAACACGAACTGATGAATGACCCTTTTACAGCCCAAAACACCTTGCTAGCTTTGGGCTTTAATGCGGAAGATGTCAGCAATCAGTTGGCAGCACTCAGGGTTTATGATTACTATTGTTCCGTCATTGATAATAAGGATCCCACTTCCTCCGTATTTCATGCGTTTATCATTTGCCTTGATAGCCGAAATGTTTATATTTAGGTAAAAATACGCGATTTTTCTGGTCATAAGGTGTTTTGTGTATCATTTCATTTTGCAAGATACTCTGTTGGTGTATTGCCTTATGCGAGCTGAACATATGAATTTGGTTTGTCTCCTCTTAATAGAGGAGACAAACCAACATTATATTATTCCTTCACCCCAATGCGTATTTTATTTGTAGGAATTATGCATATATTGAAGGGAGGGTTAATTAATTTATGAGTGATTATAGAGTTTTGGAAAATGTTTTATTAAAATGCCCCATTTGCGGTAAGGAGCACATAGTTGAAAAGCGAAGTAGACAATCACATGCTTTGGTGAAGGAAACGCAAGTGTCTTTTTCTCAGGTCTACTATTGTTGCACATCCTCTGATAGCGCAGAATGTGAATTTGTCCCAGGTAGTATAATGGACGAAAACCTATTGCGAGCAAGGAATGCATATCGAAAGCAAAAGAAGTTGCTAACCTCTGACGAGATTGTCGAGATACGAAAATACTATGGTTTGACACAGGGAGAATTATCGGCATTGCTTGGTTGGGGTGATGTTACCATTGCACGCTATGAAAGCAAAAATATTCAGGATGAAACTTATGATAGGTATTTACGAATGATTCGTGAAAATCCATCGTTCGCATTAGAGTCACTCAAAGAGCATAGAGATCGATTCTCCGAAGAGAAGTATTGTTTTTTAAAAAAACAACTATTGTCCAAAGTCGCTGACGTGGGACTATCTTACTTGAGAAAACAAGATGTTCTCGCTCAATACAGTCTGTATGATGAGCCCTCTGCGTTTAACGGTTTTAAACTGATTGACTTAGATAAAATATCCGCAATGATGGCATATTTTGCCAATAAGTTCCATCACATTTATAATGTACGTTTAATGAAACTGCTTTGGTATGCGGATGCATTGTCTTTTTTTAGGAACAGATGCTCTGTATCAGGATTAGTTTACCGCCGTGAGCAAAGTGGAGCCCTTCCAGTTGCTTCCAATGACTTGTTGTATCTCCCTGGAATTCAAGTGATAGAGGAAGAACTTGGAGATTTAATAACCTATCGCGTTAGCAGCAAATCTTTTAATTCCGATTGCTTAAGTTCTGATGAACTATGCGTTCTGGAAGATGTGTATAAGCGCTTTGCAGAGGAATCAACAAGCCAATTGGTACAACGCATATGTAACGAACCCGCATATTGCGAAACGCAGATGCATCAAGAAATGTCATTTGAATTTTGCAATAATCTAAAAGCTTTTCAATCGTAGCTTTTGTGCTTGACAAATGAGTTCTAATCTGCACTCAGCCAACATTCACAAAATTGACTATGGAGACTAAACATGAGATTTCTTCAGTTATCTGATATACACTTTAACGAAAAAAGTGATGGATGGAGTACCCGAAAACTGCGTGAGGAATTAATTCCGTATTTAAAAGGCCTAAATTTCAGTGTCGATGATCTTTTAATTACCGGAGACTTTCGAGACGCCCGTTCAAAATCTGATACTTCTGTAACCAGTGTAGTGGAATACATCAAAGAAATCGCTGCCGCTGTTCAGATAGAGGACGTTCGCCATATTCATTTGATTCCCGGCAACCATGACAGGGCTCGAAAAGACGGGGATATTAAACGGATTGAAAAAATACGCCAGAAGTACAATGCAGAACATGGTAGATTTCCTGAGGATGATCTTGCCTATATGCTGGAGCAATTCGATGATTTCAATCTTGTTTGCGAGGAGTTGTATGGAGCAGAATCATATCGGAACTTTATCTCTTCTACAAATCCGCATGCATATCGGTTCATTGACGATACCGTTTTCCTCTACCTTAATACAGCGCTCACGCACAGTTGTAGTGATGATCGGCATCGTCTGCTAATAGGAAGTGATTATGTCGATCTACTTCTACGCGAAATTGATAAAAAATATCCACAGTATCCTATAGTTGTCCTTGCGCACCATTCTCCTGATTTTTTTGAAAATGCAGAAAAGCAGGCAATAGAATCTATCTTTAGGGACCATCCTATGGTTAAGTTCTACTTGTGTGGTGATGCTCATGATACATGGGTGCGCAAAGTAAATAATCACCTCGAAATAACTGCCGGCTGTTTAAGAAATGCAGAAAACACTGAAAAATCATTTATATGCGGTAACACAGATCTTCCAAAGTTTGAAGCACACCATTGGGTAAAGTCCTGGGAACCTTTTGCCTACTACAACACAGAATTCGACCGATATTTCCCACCGCACACCTGCCTTTCAGACAATGAAATCAAGCAAGATCAGATGCGAATTAGGCGCGATGTTCTGTTGCCTTGGATGCGCAACAGCCCCGGGCTTGATGCACTTTTTCCCGGCCTATTTATAGAGCCTTTGTATTGTAGCGAGAAGCGCCGTATAAAGTATAATAGCTATCATGATATTCTTAAGAATTACCGTGATTTGCACATAATTATCACCGGAGAGGCTGGTGCTGGGAAGACCACTCTTCTAAGGCAGATCTATCTCTACGAAAACACTGAAAACAGCTTCCTCTACCTACACGCTAAGGCTTTGATTGAAGAATACGGCACTCTAAGCTCTTATCAAAAATTCGTCCGCAACCTGCTACTCGGAGATATTGAGGTTCCCAAAGACTACACAATTCTTCTCGACGGAATTGATGAAGCTTATCCCGACAATACAGATAAACTGAACCGGTTAATTGATTTAATAAATAAGTCTGAAAAAGTACATGTATGGTTTGGCTGGCGTAAAGAGCATCATGCCCAAAATGAGACCCCTAGGCTTCGTCAGATGGTCAGTGATGTAATTTTGCTCTCCGCTTGGGATGCTTCAATGGCAAGAAATTATGTAAACAAGTATGCCACAGCAATTAATGAGCCCTTTATTATTCAAAAATATGACGAATTGATCTGGCAAAATCCAACGATTGAAGGCTTTACTGAGTCTCCATTTCAACTTACTTTGCTGACTTATCTGATTGAAAATGAAAAAAGAGATTCTGCTATTTCAGATTTCCTTTCAAAGCCAGATAAAACACTTTATCAACTTTATAACTCTTTTTTTAAGTGTTGGAAAAAAAAGGAAGCAGAGCGTAAAACTAGCACCTTATCGACCAGCGAAATAAAAGAAGCTTTATGGCGAATTAGCACGGTTCTGTATTACGCACCCTCCTGTGAAATTTCAGATCGAGACTCAGCTATTGTTGATTTGCTCACATTTTCTAGCCTTGGAATTGAAAGCCATATAGCAACCGGCTTTTTCCACCGAAGCTTTTGTGCTTTTTTCTTGGCTGATAAAGTTGTTAATTCTGTCTCGTCGGGCAACTTGGAACTATTAATCGAATCTTTTAGCATTCCGCTAAAAAACGACGTTACTGATTTTGTACGCAGTGCAATTAGTGACAGTAGCCCATCGGAAATCACTGCTATTCAAAACAACTTAATTGCTGCATATCATCAGCTAGATTCACCAATAGAGCGGACTATTGATCCTGATATTCAATACAGGATTCGTTCTCTTAGTGACAAGGAAAAATTTGTTATTAAAAACGAGTTAATCTACTTAGTAACAAGGATTCCTGATCCGACCAATCGCATTCCTGCTTTTCTTGAGGAAATTCACAAGGCAAATACAGACCCATATATTCTTTTAGACATTGCATATGCAGCAACACTGACCGGGCCAACAAAAATTGCACTAGACTATGCAAAAAGTCTTATTCCAGGCTCTGAGAATGACTTAGTAAATCGCTCGTGGACTTTAGCGTATTTTGGAGATGTTCAAGCCAATCCTCACGAATACCAGGATACTCATAAGGTCCCTTGGGCCAAATCCCGAGCCGCAAGATTGAGGCGTTTTCAACAATCGGGCAAAAAAGCGCTTCGTTTTCGTATACTAGATTTGCCCTTGCTGTATTGTTATTATAGCAATCGCGAATGGCACGATGCCTGTAAAGCCGACTACGACATTATTGCCAATGTTGATGTTGAGAATAGCATTTTTTCTGAAGAAGAAAAGCAATTTTTGCGACAGCAAAAAGAGAAATTACTTCGAGGCTTTGAAACTTACTTTCGAGGCTCTTATGGGCAAATAAGCAAGTAGGTAGGCTTGGTAGCCCCAGACCTTTTGCCATACCGCGCGAACGGATCCGTACACGGTGGCCCAATACCTTAAGCGCAACGACCCGCATCGCGCGGGAATTGTATTACCCAGATAGCCATCAATGGAGTCCGGCACCGCGGGGATATTCGTCACAGGAGCGTTCAACGTTGCCGGAGAGGTCTGGGCCGGAGAAAGGTATAACATGATTCGATAGAATAAACCTGCTTTCGGAAACTGAAAGCAGGTTTATTCTTATAGACACACAACAGCTTTTTCGTAAATATTATAGCCAGAGTAGTTTAATGGATGCAAATCATCTAATATCACAGGATAGATATCTGGATAAAAATTTTTGAAAATAAATTTCACAAAAGTGTTGAAGCAAATCGGCCTTCGTGCACTTATTCGGCAATTTGCATGCTGTATGTGGATATGTGTTTCCGGATGATTCTCGTTCGATTTTGAAGAATCAAAATCGAACCTAACCGGACTTCTCATAGAACTTCGTTCGTCTCGAAGAACTTGATCAGAAAAAGACATGCTTATCGCTTCACGGATGCCTAATTCATCAACTTCATCCTCAGGAATATTGAGAGGAGCGGGCCAATATAGCAGACTTTCTTGTAACAATATATTTTTGCTAAATTTAAAGTATGCCCGGATGATTGAGCCGTCAAAAAGGATACAGTGGTAAGCTCCTGTTTCATAGATGGAGATATATTGATTCAGGGTGGTAAATGATTTTCCTGCATTATGTCTGCCAGGAATATGATTATCCCAAGTCAAAATCGCTTCATTATGATTTTGTGTTAAGACTATGTCCTTAGTGACACGAGTTAATCCACAGCCAGATAAAATCTGTATAGTATTAGAAATTTGATTTCGCGTGTTTTCCACATGTTTATTCATCGATTTCATCTGTATCTTCACCATCAGATTTGTTGTTTAAAAACAGTTTTACCAGCGAATTTACTTCAGGAATCTGGGAAGCATCAATTTCACCCTTAGAAACCATTTCAACAAGAGCTCGTATTCCTTTTTGCGCTTCTTCTATTTTCTTTGCATCAGAAGTCGTCCGTTCCCTATTTATGGTTCTTAGCTTAGCCATCTCGGTTCTTGTTGGGACTTTAAACTTAAGGACATAAGAACTATCAATGAATTTCTGGATTTCAGCAATTAGGCCGTCCATTGCAGAACCGACCCCACAAATTCTGACCCAAGCACGGGAACGGGTAATTGCGGTAAAGAGGGTATTCCGTAGTTTAATAAGCTCGATACCCTCATAACAGCAATCTGCATTGACAATATATACCATAGGAGCCTCATTACCTTTTGCACGATATATGGCGGAGCAAGAAATGTATCCAGGAATATGGAATGTATCTCGATCATGCGTTACACCAGCAAGCATGGATGAAATTGAATAGTGCGCAAGGTGCTGGGAAAAACGTTGATATTGACTCTTGGCATAAATGACAGAAGGGAATATAACCAAAATATCATCAGGATCCAGTTCATCTTCGGTGATATTCTTTTTTATTTCCCTTGCGATATAGTCATATTGGACATCAACATTGGGAAAGCAATGCGTTTGAATTACATCTTCTGGATTTAAAAGATCATAGAAGTACTTTGGTGTTGCATCAGGTCTACGCGACAAAGTGACATTTTTTCCAAAGTCTAATGTCCCCTTCTCCTTCTTGTATCCGATGTCCTCCCAAAGGCTTAAAGCGTCAAAATGTTGAACTAATTGGTTTCGATATATTCCAAAGCCCAGAGAATGTGCCAAGGCTAAAACCCAAGGAGGATTGCGATAGCAAATCGGAAGAATAATATCTTGCATAGGTTCGTCGGTTTCGTTTTTCAGTTCGACAAAAGGTTTACCGTTATCATCAATCCCAAACATCTCTGCAATAGACGGCATAATTGAAGAACTTAAATTCTGTAGTTCATCATAAGCCCATACGATTCGCTTTGGTTCCTTTACGCATTTATATGCAAGCTTGAAAAATGATGCTGGCATATCTTGAGCTTCATCAATAAGCAAAAGATCATACATGGGTTTAAAATCAGGTTGCAAAAGAAGGTTTAACTCGTTGCAAACACCGGTAAACGCATTATTACGCCCAAATTTTAATTTGGCATTAGCAAAATTTGTTGGTATTTGTCCAATCGAGCGTGAGATTTCGGAATATAATCCCTTTTCAGATTGAGACCCCCAAGCATGGAATAAATGCAGTTTCTCCCAATTTGGCTCTTCACGCGAGAATTCAAACACAAATTTAGTAATCAAGTCGCGGTATTGCTGCCACAGAGACCGGGTGTAATAGGTTACTACGATGTCCCAGTCTGGAAACTGGGCATGTAAATAGGCAGCTTTCAGCGCTAAGACAATAGTTTTGCCAGAGCCAGCTAAACCACGTATTCTTTGCGGTCCATCAACAATTTCGAGTGCAGCTTTCTTTTGCCAGTGGTCTAGGTTTGCAATTTCCCTTTCTATTTTTTTAATTATATCGCCCTTCGAGCCCAGACTTTTAACATTGTCTCGTTTTTTCCTAGGCTTGATATTTGCAACCTTTTGCAAAGACTCAACAAGCACATGATAGTAACTTGTATCGAATGTAGGAATGTTTGAAAGAGTATGGGGAAGGTTTTCAAAGGTGGTTAGTATATAGCCATCTTCGGTGGAAGTATCTAACTCATGCGGAGTTATGGAAATGACGCAGGGATCAAATGCAAGTGACCGCCCTTTCCGTAAACTCGGATATTGTGTTAATGTATTTGTCAACTGAAAATACAATTCACCTTGCGCTTCAATAATGCCTGCAGCATTTTCTTCCATGTCCGAGAAAATAAATGCGACAAGCCCGATTTTTTCACTTAAGAGTAGTGCGTCAACAGTTACATTTGTTTCCATATTTGCAGAAAGAGGATAACCCAAATATAGGGTCTCACAGCAGTCAGGGTTTGCCCGTTTTTCCATGATTTCAACAAGTTCTTTTGTGGCAACCATGTTGGATATCCGTCCCCGTACAACATCTAAAGACATATTTGATACCTCATATCATTTTGAAATGTAGTTTAAACCCTCGCTCAAGCGGAGAGTTCGCTCAAAGTGTTGAGTAAAGCTATTGTATCACTACGGAAGGGGCTTCGTCAATTTCAATTCGGATTATTTGCAAGAGGGGGCACATTTTTTGAGCAGTTTAAACTACATTGGCTCAGTCTGCCGAATTATATATAAAACAAACGAGGAATATCGAGCATGCTCAAAGCAATGTGAAAATAATATAAACAACACCATCCCGCTGGATGGTGTTGTTTTGTTATGACACAAGTACAGTTCAGCGAGGTAGCCGTTTTTTCACAACTTTTTTGTATCCCGGAGGATATCGGAGATGCAAAATGTGATCTAACCAACATAATTCTCCGCAGAGCAAGTTCGGGCAAATCTTCTTTCTGGTCTTCATAGGTTCGATTCTGTATTAACTGTCTTTATGACAATCATGCTAGTGTATAAACTATTAACCAAGAATTATCGTTTATGTTTTTCTTGCACATATAGCCGACTTACATTATAATCATCAATATAATAATCGAGTAATTAAATTCATTTGAGTCTAAGTCTCTATTCTTTTTGACATTTTGTATAATTGAAATTATATGAAATATTTATTATAAAATCAGAGCAGAAGTTTGTGGCGATTTTGTTTTTCTCATCCCATTAACAAACGAACCTTTTTTCTACTTATTACTAATTTCGGTAAAGGGTGTTGCAAATTGCTTCCGCGGTTGTTTATTTGTATATTAGGATCTAGCCCCAATTCATGGTTATTTCTTAAACAAATGATGCTATATAAAGCAGCCACAGGAGGTAATATGATCTCAACATCCTTGTTTTGTGCAAAGCCAGAAACCAAAATTGTCTTATTTAATTCTCCTATCTATTCCGAATCGCAAGATGACAAAGAGGAACACCTGCCGCCTCTCGGGCTAGGATACATCGCAACAGAGCTAAACCGCGCAGGCATTCCGACAGAGATTGTTGATTGCGTATATGATCGGCTAGGTATAGCCGAAACTGTTGAAATAATCAATAGGGGGGCTTTTGATTACGTTGGGTTCAACATTTTTTCAATTAATATCGAAATTGTAAAAGCCATTCTCTTAAGACTTAATCGAAAGGTTCATGTATTTTTGGGAGGAAAAGTCGCAGAACATATATACGATGAAGTTGCCCATTGGGGCTATCATTATCCGATTACAGTGATTATCGGTGAGGGAGAACTGATATTTCCTTCTCTAATTTTTAACAATTGCACAGAGGCCCCTATTGCTACAGAGGGCAGTTTTTCTGTATACCGCGTTGATGTAAATTCCGCCTATTACCCACGGGATCTAGATGCTATTACTCTGGATAGAACTCTTTTTTACGGAAGAGAAATCAGAAATAAATTTGGCTTACTGGAAAGCTGCATTATTGCATCCCGAGGCTGCATTTATAATTGTGCCTTCTGCGGTGGAGCACTGCATTCTAATCCAAATATCACACCCAGGTATAGGAGTTGTCCTAATATTTCTAATGAAATCAAGACCATCATTCAGCTTTCACCATCAACAAGATCTATTCGCGTACTTGATGACCTATTTCTGCGAGATAGAAAAAGCATCATTACCGCTTGCAATATTTTCAATGCATTTCCTCAGCTACATTGGCGCTGCATGGCCCATGTTCAATCCTTTATTGCCAATCTAGATCTGTTAGCCCATTTGAAGAAAAGCGGTTGCGATGAGGTTTTTATTGGGATTGAGTCTGGTTCACCTGAAATGAGGCGAAAAATTCAAAAAGCCGGATCAGTCGAAGATGTTATCATGTGCGTCGAGAGTTTATTACAGGCTGGTATCTCGGTCAAAGGATACTTTATCTGTGGGTTTCCGGGTGAAACAGCACAGCAAATCAAGGAAACGATTAATCTAGCATTGAGTCTTAAAATGTTAAAAGGACGTTCAGGCGCTTTATTTAGGGCTAGTGCATTTCAATTTAGGCCCTATCATGGAACCAAGCTTTATAACGAGATTACCACAAACGAACAACATCTTATTTATTCAAATGGAAATGAACTTACTAGCACTAAGAAGCAGTATAATTTTTCTTCTGGAAACTACAGCCATGTAAGTGATGCTGTACTTGCAAGAAGCATTCATACCATTATTGCATAGCCACTAAGGAGGGCATTTGAGTGTTTGAAAATATACGTTGCTGTAAAAATTGTTTCTTATGCAACAATCAACCTCCGTTACTTTCCTCTACCCCAGATGCACCTCCGGTGATTATGGTTGTGGGAACATCCGCAAAGCAAGTCAAGTCACCCACAGAGATTCCGCTAGACGAATCTACACGAAGTGGAAAAATAGTTTCAAGACTCGAGGCCGTTTCTATAAAATATGGGTATAGCATATACCGTACAAACTTGGTAAAGTGTCCTCCAATGAATGACGTTAACAAATTGAGAAATCCTACAGTTGAGGAAATTGCGGCCTGTATCGGTAACCTATTTCAAGAAATAGAGTTGTTGACTCCAGCGATAGTTCTTTTGCTAGGAAAAATCACAGTCTCGGCTATGGAATGTAAATTGGGCACAAAATTTGGCGATTATAGCGGCTGCACATTTACCACGCAGACAGTGGGGAACCAAAGATATGCAGCGGCATATCATCCGTCATTTGTTTCTAAATCGCCGAAATTAACAGAAGAATATATAAACAACTTCACGGAGATGTTGACAAAAGAGTTCGGAGGGACAGATTTGTGATCGTTTCTTTGCAGACGGCAGGTGTGATCATTGCCATTATAGTGATGATCATTATCGTGTTTTTGTGGTTTAAGCACGGAAATACTGTGATTCAGTCAATACTATTTCCAATTTTTACTTTTTTGCTTTTTTATCTTAATGCCCCTAGTTTTATTGTAGTTCCTGAAGGCACGGAACCCGCACAATTTTTAAAATTCCCTTTTTCCCTCTACGAGAAATTTGGGCTAATCTACATACTGATAAGCAACATTTTGGTAACGTTACTCGGCAACTACTTGGGAAATAATAGAAATAACGTAAAATATAGTGCTACACAAATTAAGAATAAATTTAATCGCTTTTGCATGGATGCAACCGAACTAAGAATTATTGGTCGAGATCTTAGTTTTTTGTCAGAAAAAAATTATTCCACCCAACGAGAGAAGATTGTCAAACTAAAGGCGAATACAAGAATAATTTGTGAGAGATCTGATGATGAAACTACAATAGATTTGTATCAGACTCTGCTGAATGATGGCATACAAATACGTTCTTATACGCGGAGAGATGGCATTGCTAATTTAAAGGGACAAATTAAAACAACTGAACAGAAGCAAACGGAAGGGCTATTTGTTCTTAAGGCTCCTTCTATTGACAGACCTATTTTCGTGCATAGTAATAAAAAACAAAATTTTAACTCAATTAGATTAATGTTATCGAACAGTCTGAAACGCTTTCAAATAACAGAAATGAGCGGTGGATATTTAATTGATAGCGTTATACAGCAATTTAATAGAACATTTGAAAATGGTGTGCACCCAACAATTCGATGTATAGCGCTGGATTTAGGTGGAGTATATTTGAACGGTGATATTGACACTTTTTACAATTACTTAAAAGAAAAGTTTTCGATAGTAATTAATAAAAGAAAAAAAGACCGTTTAAATATTGATGACAGCATGATGTTGGGAAAAATTACCATACGCGAATTCCTTTCAAAAATGATTCCGCCTGCCAAAATGCAAGCTCTTGATGAAGACGATTGGAGTAATATCCTTCTAAAGTGGCAGAGCACATGGACACCAAACCCAATTATGAAACAGCTCGTCACTGATTTATCTCAGTTTGGATATTGCGTTATACCCTTCTCCAATCTTGATAAGCAAAACGGTGATAAGTATTTGAGAGAACACTATTTCCCTAGCTGCTGCGTATACTACTATTTTTCGTATGAGCAAAATCATAACAAACCGGCACGTAAAACGTTCATTGATTATGAGATGAAGCTAAAAACATGGGGATATAACTACAAATCATTTCAAATATTGCTCATTGATGATGAGTCCGCCAACATCGCTCAAGCGAGGTCTCGTGGGTGGCAAACACTGCAATTCTATAACGATACACCCGAAGCAATAAAGAATTTGATTAAAGAATTGAAGGATAGAGGAATCTTACCGAATAATTACTCTTTACCCGAATCTACTCCGTGTTGATTTACAAAAGCAAAAAACACTGCCTGCTTTGTGTTTAATTTGTTGTAATCCACAATGGCACTCTCCCGCCACAACATTGGCACGGTTTTGCGATTTCGGTGCAAATCTGAGTGTGCTATACTAAGCATGCCCAAAGATGCCAAAGCCCACTTTTACGACACAGAACACCATCCTTTCGAGGGTGGTGTTTTGTGTTTCCGGGCTATTGGGCAGTTTGCTGGGGACGACCTTCAGGGCCACCCCTTTCCACATTTTTGTATCACAGGAGGTATCACGAGTGAAAAAACATGACCTGACCAACACACATCTCCACAGGAAAAGTCCCGGCAAGGCACTATACGCGGCCTTCGTGGGCGTGACCATGGCCGCCATGCTCTGCCAACCGGTCTTTGCCGCGACTGTATGGGAGAAGGCCAACGAGATCATGAAGGACGTCTATAACCAGATCCTTCTGATCTCCACCATCGCCGCCATTGTCACCGCGTCGGTGGCTCTGCTGCTGATGAACTTCTCCCGCAGTGGCCGCACTGTGGATGAAAGCCGCGCATGGCTCAAGCGTATCATCATCACCTGGGCGATCCTCAACGGTCTGGGCTTCATCATGTCCTATGTTACGCCCTTCTTCACGGATGGCAGATGGAACGGATAACACCTCACTGCCCGACTGAGAAAGGAGTGGTGCTATGGGCATATTAGATGGCATTGTAGAATGGATCGCGGAACAGGTCATGTATGGCCTGGACCTTATCAACACCTCTGTACTGGGTGCGCTGGGCTGCAATATGAGTACCTTCCTGCGCTATTTTCCCGCCGCGGAGACGATGTACCACATCTTTGTTGCGCTGGCTATCGGCATGATCCTGCTGAACCTGATCTGGCAGCTTTTCAAGAACTATGGCCTTGTGGCCGGTGTGGAGGCGGAAGACCCGGTAAAGCTAACGATCCGCTCTGTGCTGTTCATTCTGCTGGCTTATTTCGCGGATGAAATCGTAGAGTTGATACTGAAGATTGGCGGAACACCCTACGCATGGATCATGTCGTCCGAACTGCCCGCGCTGAACTTTGCCGACTTCAACTCGGTCATTCTTACCATCATCGGTGTCTGCGCCAATGGTGCTGTGGCCCTTATTGCCCTGATCCTCGTCCTCATACTGGCATGGAACTATATCAAGCTGCTGTTTGAGGCGGCGGAGCGTTATGTGCTCCTGGGCGTTCTGGTATTCACGGCACCGGTGGCTTTTGCTACGGGCGCGGCGCAGAGCACCTCCAACATCTTCAAGGCGTGGTGCCGGATGTTCGGTGGCCAGATATTTCTGCTGCTGATGAACGCATGGTGCCTGCGCCTGTTCATCGCCATGGTGGGAACCTTCCTGGCAAACCCCTTATCCCTATAGGAGACGATCATGAATCAAAAAACGAAATACACCACAGGGATCGTGTTGTCCGCACTGGTTATATGTGCGCTCACGCTCCCTGCCTTTGCTCTGACGGAATCGGATGTGCAGTCTCAAGTTTCAGCGTCCGGTAAAGAAGGCGTGGCCGGAAACCTGTTCGTCTGGTTCTTGTGCGCGGTAGCTTTCCTGAAGATCTCACAGAAGATCGACAGCTTCATGCAGGGTCTGGGCATCAACGTGGGGCATACAGGCGGCTCCATGCTGGCGGAAGTGATGCTGGCCGCAAGGAGTATTGCTGCCGCCCGTGGCGTCGCTGGCCGCGGTCGAGGCGGCAATGCAGGCCGTGGTGGAAGTACCGGTGGCAGCGGCGGCGACAGCAACACCTTCCTGCAAGGCGGTCTGGCCGGTGTTGTCAACCGCAGCTTCTATAACGGCGCATACAAAAATGCCACCGGCACAGGAAGCGGCGGCGTTGGCGGCATGGCGTTCCGTGCCTCTATGACCAAGGGCGGCGATGTTGCCAACAATGTGATCAGCCGTATCGCTACCGGCAGGTCGGGAGCCGGCGATGTCATGTCCGGCAATATGGCGGCAGACGCCCTCATGTCCTATATGGGCTACACGGCACCGGGGGAAGGCGCGGCGGATATCCCCTCCTTCTCCAACGTGGAGATCGGCGGCGGGCATATCACCGGCACGGAAACCTCCGAGGAAGAACCTGCGGGACGCTCCTTTGCCATGTACAGCACCGAGCAGTATATGGAGCCCAAGCGGGAATACACCACCGTCACCACCGTGGATGGCACAAAATGGTATAGGCAGTACGCACAGGACGTAGTGGAGAAAAAGCCCTATCAGAATCCGGATGGCGGCATTTCCTATCGTGAGAGCCTGATCCGGCGTCTGCCTGACCCGCCTCGCAGAAAGGACAAGACTTGATATGACCCAGCAAGAACGCAGCGGTCTGAACGAAGCCGCTGAAATCAGCGCACACGCTGCCGGTGCCGTGCGCGGTGCCATCAAGACAGGAAAAATGGTAAGCGGCGCGGCAAAAGGCACCGCTGCCGCAGGCCCTTACGGCGCGGCGGCAGCGATACTCTGGACACATCGCAAGGCGGTTGCTGCCATCATTGCCGGGTTGCTGGTGCTTCCCGTCCTGTTCATCATGCTGCTACCCTCCCTGATCTTCGGCGGGTTGACCAAGGCAGGGGTTGAAGGAAGTCCAGACACACCGATCCTCAACGACAACGCCGCCATTGTGGAGAACATCAATCAGATCTCGCAGGCGATCAGCGACTTGCTGGAGGAAGGGCAGGAGGATGTTCGCGCCCGGATTGACGCGGATTTTACCGCTTCCGGTGCCGACCAGAAGGAGATCATCAATCCCTATGAAAGCTCTCCTGCCTATAATGCCAACCGCTTCATTGCCATGTACTGCGCCGCCAAGGATCAGGACTACGCATCTATCTCCCTCAAGGATATGGAGGCGCTGATCCGCAAGGCCAAGGACGCCCTCTACACCTTCACGAGCACGGAGGAGCCTCGCACAACAACGGTGACAGATACGACCATTGACGAAAAGACCGGCAAGGTCACGGTGACGGAAACGGAAGTCACAGAGATATGGAAGATCTATACCATTGTCTACAACGGAGAAGCCTATTTTGAGGATAAGATATTCGCCCTGTCAGATGAACAAAAGGAACTGGCGGAAAACTACGCGCAGAACCTGAGCGTGTTCCTGGGCGATGGTATGATGCAGGGCCTGCTCCCTGCCGAGTCCGCCGGGCTTGTATCTCTGGGCGACATTCGTTTCTCGGATGGCGCGACGCAGGTGGTCTACTATAATCAGTTGGACAAGCGGTACGCGAGCATGCCCTACGGCACCGATGACATCGGCACCTATGGCTGCGGCCCCACCTGCATGGCGATGGTGGTATCGTCCCTGACCAATGAGACGGTCGATCCCGTTGAGATGGCACGTTGGGCCTATGAAAACGGTTACTGGTGCAGTAGAAGCGGTTCCTACCATTCGCTGATCCCCGGTGCTGCCAAAGCGTGGGGCCTGCCGGTGCAGGTCTGTGGAAAAACGGAGGGACAACGTATTGTGGACGCCCTCTCTCAAGGCAAGCTGGTGGTGGCTATCATGCTGAAAGGCCATTTCACCAGCTCCGGCCACTTCATCGTGCTGCGCGGCGTGGAAAATGGAAAGATACTGGTGGCCGATCCTGCCAGCTATACCAGAAGCCAACAGACATGGGATCTGTCCATTATCCTGAATGAAGCCAGTGGCCGCGCTGGCGCCGGAGGGCCGTTCTGGATCATTGGATAATTATATTCAAATGCCTTTAATCATCAGAGAAACAGCAAAAAGCACAATATACTATTGACTAATGCAGAAAAAATTGTATAATATATATAGAATAGTTGACTGCTTGGCTAAATTGAAATTCTTTAAAGCGCGGCGATTAGATAATCAGTATCTAAGCAAGTAATGACGCGGGAGGGATTATATGTGTATTTGGAAAGTTATGGCAGATTCGTTTGATTTTGACGACACCGAAATTACGCAATTAGTTTACCAGAATTATCCGGTTAAACGGTTTATGGATGCTAAACAATCAATGGGGATCTCCGCATGTAAAGGAATGGGGAAAACATTCCTTCTAAAAGCCAAGAGAATGCGTCTTCAGAAAGAAAATGATTCAAGCATTTTATTCCTTCCTAAAAATCAACTGGTAGATGCACCGGCTCCTTGTGTACTTGATCAAACTCATATTTCTTTCCTCAAAAGCTATAATAATTGGGTTGCATTATGGATTGGGTGTATTTCGATATACTTGTTATCACAGGATGAATTCTCTTCACTATTAACAGAAGAAAATGTTCGTGTACTCAGTGAAACTGTTAGAAACCTTTTGAAGACACCAAACAATGGTGTTTATAGCGTTTTAGGACAAGCCATAGCCTTGCATTCTCAAAAGATGTTAAGAGATATTGTACAAAACGCAAATCTACTCTTTGCATTAGTTCAGAATATTAATAGGCCTATCGCTCTTTTTGTTGATAAACTTGAGGAACCCTTTGATCGATCTTACTATCGTATCCCAGGCTCAACATTAGCTGCTGAGGGGCGTTTTAATGCTTCAATATGGGCGTATGCACAGTTAGCTTTTGCGGAGGCTGTGTATGTATTCTATTCTGCACGGCATCACTTAAAGATTTTCTTTGGGATTCGGCAAGAAGCATTAGCTGGTGCAGAAGGCATAACATCTCAGTTTACAAAAATCAAATCAGGACTTATTGTAAAACTTGAGTATTCGTTTAGCGATTTGAGAAAGATGTTTGCCCAATATGTTGAGCGAGAAAAATCCGATAATCTATTATACCCCGACTTAGCAAAAAAAGATCCAGTCAAAGCGTTATGTGGCATTAGTGTCGTTCATCATCGTTCAGGGATGGACGAACAGATGTGGGCGTATATTTACCGGCATTCGTTGCAACGTCCTCGTGATATAATGGAGATGGGACAGACTCTTTATGAAAATCTTGTATGTGACCCAGAAAAGGAATCACGAGATGAATTGAGCAGAATGCGAATTTGCCGGCACTGGGTTAACGAAATATCCACTCGCGAATGCCGAGAATATATTGCGGGGTTAAATCCATTTATGACAGATGATGAAAACATTGACTTTGTTGAAGATGTAAATCTCTTTTTGGAGTCTCTCCCTACCAACGTGTATACTGATCAAACAGTCTTGTCATACTGCCATAAGTCAAATTGTAGCACAAGCAGTATTAGTTGCCCTAAATGTCCAAATCACCATTGGTTTTCGACACTTTACAACATCGGATTGCTTGGATATATTTACTGGAGCGATGCAGATCGGCAATACAAAAATCACATTAAACCCATTGGCGATAGTATCTTTGCAATTAAAAAGCAAACCCTTCCTCGTGCAGAGTTGTATTATGCACACCCTGGACTTGGCAACATAATACAGCAGCAACGCGAAAGAGCGCTACTTGCATATTTTCCGAGTTATTTCGTGATTAACAGTTCTGAGGTGTTTGCAAACAAGGAGCAAATTAAGAGACTCAAGCATTTTTGCGCTGCCGTGGATGGTAATGAAAATGAAAGAAATGTTTTCTTGTCATCAACGGGATTTGATTTGTCAGAAACTAGAAGGGAAATCAGTAATTATCTTAAAGCGGCTGGATATAGGGTCTTTGCCTATGAAGATGATAATTTTCCACCACTAAAGGCCACGGGGGATCCAAATCAATTGCATCATCAAGGAGAAACGCACGATCACTGTATCAATGTCATGCTCTCTTGTAAACATTTAATTTACATATTTGCGGGCCGTTTTGGCGGTCAATACTTTGGCAATGAGTTTGAATCATACTATAAAGAACGAAGTGACATCATCAAGATATGTCCAAGTATCAGCTTTATGGAATATTTAGTTGCAAATAAGTTGGGGAAATCTGTTAGTGTTTATGTTTATGAAAAAGTTGAAGATGCACGTGGCGAGTGGACAAAAAACGGTTCCCCAAACGACTACAAATCTCGTGTAGTTGATGATATTCGCGTTTTTAAACAGCTCGGCTACTTCAATTCACTTGGCAATGGAACTTGGCTAAATAAGTATTACGATTATTCGAGTCTTGCAAATGCTATTAAAAAGCGTTTCCCTACAATACAGAATTAACAATTAATGATGGAGTGAAGCTTCTGGGATATTTCCGGAGGCTTTCACTTTTTTGACGGTTGATCAAGGAGACATAAATGTGAGCAAACCAAATGATTATGATACCTATATCATCCCGCCCAATTTGATAAGGTACAATAAGTTGCGCAAATTAAAAAAAGCATAAAAGAAGACATAGCTT
>OGPK01000428.1_pt1 | contig 45742 bp, 51 predicted proteins | sample 1552921 | NCBI WGS metagenome assembly OGPK01 (sample SAMEA2580264, study PRJEB22360) | human gut metagenome | biome: human gut; feature: human-associated habitat; material: faeces | place: Denmark | collected 2008/2010 | reverse complement strand
GGCTGTATTTGCCGACGGGCTTTTTCATAAGCGGGTCGAGCCCCACGCGGCGGATAGCAGCCGCGATCTGTTCAAGTCCTATCTTTTTATTCAGCGAAGCCAATATCTCAAGGTTCTTCACGCCGGTCATATTGGGTAAAAACCCCGGCGTTTCGATTATCAGGCCGAGGCCGGGCGGGAAGTCCACGTCTTTGCCCACCCGCTTGCCGTTGACTATGACTTCGCCCTCGGTGGGGATGAGAAAGCCGCATATGCACTTCATAAGCACGGTTTTGCCGCTGCCGTTGTTGCCCACTATGCCGTGTATCCTTCCCTTTTCAAAATCGCGGGTGACGTTATGCAGCACCCGCTCCTGCCCGAAGTCCTTGGATAGGTTTTTGACCGAAATAATGTTCATGCTTCAGTACCGCCAAAGTTAAAGTTGTAATTCCGCACCGCCCGAAGGGAAAGGAAAAAGCACAGGGCGATGAGCATTGCGAATATAAGATACGTCTGCCAAAGCCTTGGCAAAAGATCGTAGCCGAAGTTGTGCATGTGATATGTGGCCTGATTCAGCGGCGAAAGCCAGCCCACCGCAACGTTGGCCTTGTACATGAGCGCATCCGGCAGTTTGAATATAGCCTTTATAGTCTGGGGGTTGAGTAAAAAGCCGAACAGGCTGAATGCGAACACGGCGGCTATCCCCGCAAGCTGACCGCGCCGCAAATTGAACAGCAGCATTACGAACACCATGAGCAGGGTGTAAAGCAGCATCAGCAGGAATATGGTCGCCATGCACTCATACGGGCGGCTCATTTCAAGCGTTTTCACCAGCGCAGGAAGGGCCACCTTTTGCCCCGCGCCGGAGTAGCCGAGTATGGCTGCGGTCTCAGACCACATATCCCCTATGAAGCTTTGCCGCATACAGACCAGGGAGGTGGAAATCAGTATAAACGCAAGGTATATAAGCGTGGCCAATGCGATATACGCCGTCTGCCCCATGAGCCAGGTCTTGCGGTCTATGCGCATGAGGTAAAAGGGCGTGGCGCTTGATATGAAGGGCATGTCCGCAAAGAGCAGAAGCAATAACAGCGAGGAAAGAAGTATTGAGTTGCTGTCCCCAAACGTCCACACAAACGCCTCCACAAGCTGCATTGTGGTTTCGTACTCCTTGGCGAACTTCACGGCCTTGTCCGAAAGCAGGAAGCACAGCACAAAGGCGAGGCAGAAGGTGATTGCTATTCTTGGGTTTTTGTGCCAACGGCGGAAGTTATACCGGGTCACGGCGACGATCTGTTTCGGCTTCATATCCTCTCCAGCCTCCTTTTCGCGGCGTATGCAAAGGCAAGGGCCATCAGCAGGCTGAACTCTATGAGCAGCACCGCCACGCCTATTTTACCGAACATCCACCCTGGGGACGGGCTGAGCCATTCCCGGGGGTACAGCACGAAAAGCTTATCGAAGTACCGCTCATACAGTATTATGAGCAGATAGAACAGCACGAAGGGCGATGCGTATGCCATGTATTTGCTGTCGGTAAGCGCGGCAAAGGTCATGCCCGTCAGCGACCAGAAGGCCCCCGAGGCGAAGAACATGAGCGCAGTCTCCATTAGGTTACCAAAGTAATTCGGCACGGTTTCTCCGGCCTTAGGGTAGGCTTCCATGGGCAGGAACATGAGCGCGGCGAAGCCGTAGGCTATGAATATCCCCAATGCCAGCGCCAGCCCGCCGGAAACGGCGCAGCCCACGGCCTTCCCCGCGATATACCGCGGCACGGTAGTGCGGGGCAGGTATTCCTTTATGAAGCCGCTCTTAACATCGTCAATGAAGGACGCGGTATACGGCAGCGCGGCGAGTATGGGCAGGGCCAGCGCCATGGCCTCGGAGGACAGCGCGCCAATGATAAGGTCGCTGTGGAAGCCGGGGGAAAGCAGCTCCGCCGAGCGGAACCCCGCCAGTATGCCCTGAACCGAGGAAAGGAGGAGGATGAGGGCGGTTCCGACTGCGCTGATGATAAACCCACGGCTGAATATGGCCTGCCGCAGGCCGGCGCAAATGGCTCGTTTCATGGGTTCGCTCTCTCCTTTCCGTGATTTTGGGTAATAGGGAAGGGGGCATAATCATTTTCACGTCTAATATTGACTCCGAAATGATTATAGGTTCTCAATATCCTAAAGTGCGATCAACAATGGTGCCATCTAATGCGTTTGCAGTGACCAAAGGCTGCACGTCAAAAGATTCGGTCAACATATAGTCGCTGGTTTGGCCATATTCGGCGTTTTGCTTGTCGATATATTCATGATCAAATTCGATAGTACGCTGTCCATAAAAATCCCAAACCGGGATCAAAAGATACTTATCTTGAGAATTTTTATTTATTACTCTTGCATAGCCAAGAACTATCTTATCAATCTTATAGCTTATCTTTCGAATACCGTTATCAAACGGCGTGGAGAAAAATTCAACCGATTTTTGCCCTAATTGTGCTGCTGCGTGAGAAACCATATCATTAAACGGATACAGCTTTACATTTTGACTTACCATATCTTGAATTACCGTATTCCCGTACCAATAAACACCGACAATTCCGGTATCATCAATATGTATGCGTATCCTCTCCGCATGAAACGGTTTGCTGTAAGCGCCTTCACAATAGTTGTTATCGTAAGCGCATGGGATACCGGAAACTGTGCGCGTAAAAGTGACCGCATACGCCGTTTTACTTAAGTTTGCTTCCGAGTTGTTTTCATATTCGTTTTCTCCCAGCCGGCTTGTCGATGAAATCGCACAAAAATCCATATAGTTCACGCCGATCCTATCCAGGAATTGTTCAGCTTGATCAATTGCCTCGTCAGGCGTTGTGGCAAGTATCATTTTATCTATGCCTCTATCAGCATATTCATCATACTCGCGGTTTTCCATTTCAAAGATCAGCCAAATCGGATAAATGTCATTCCCGTTCGTTACCCAAATACTGGCTTTCTCGCCGTTCCCCAAAACTGAGTAAGCGTGCAGGCCTTCGGATGAGGTTAAATAGTCTTTTACCGATACGGAAGAAATTTCAGGCTTATCCGGCGCTTTTGCAATTTGCTCCTTAATTACGTCGATCCTGTTCATTAGCTCCTGTTCAGTCAATAACCCCGTCTCTTCGTAAATTTCCTTTCCCGATTGCACCTCTGCAAGCTGCTGCTGTGCCGGGAGTAATAGCTTTTCCATCAATTCTGCCTTGGAGAGTTCAATATCATTTTTTGACAAAACAGCGCCCTCTCCGAACAGAATATGGATAACCTTTTCTATCTGCTGCTCAGTAAACGGAGCTATTTTAGCAGAATAAACCGGCAAAGCATCATTGTCTGTAAAAACAATTCCCGCATCGGTGGTCACTTTTATCTTACCATTGGAGGATGTATGTTCATAGAAATACTTCTCAGGGATATTAAGTGATCGGGGACTGATGCTATCCTCTTTAAGTGATTCATCCATTACGGAACTACCCTTGTTTCCCACTTGCTCAATCTCCGGCGTGGGCTGGCAGGCCGTGGACGCGGCAAGCATGATTGTAAAAGCAACCAATAAAACACCTTTTTTCATAATTATGACCATACCTTTCTGCGAAAGGCACAAAACGGGATGAAACCGTAGGCCTACGCGATAGAATTTTGTACAATTTATTTTTCTTTTACCCTAATCTATCAAACAGATGTTACATAGTTGTCTCCTCGGAGTGGTATAGATGTCAATTCTGAACTTCAATCCCCAAAATATAAACAACTTCCGCTTCACTAGAAAGAAGCATATTACATGTGAACTTAAAATCGCCAATGTACAGTATAGTATCATCCATCGCAAACTCACCGGACGTGTTTTCATAGGGAATGTTATGGTATTTTGCATACATAAGCAGCATGTTTTTATTTGCAAAAGAGGCGATATTAGAGTGAACGTCAACTTCCATTGCGTAGATTTTCCCAGTTTGTGCATCGCTCATAATAGTAATTTTGTCTTTAGTCTGCTTGTTTTCAAATATTATTATCCAACGCCCAAGATTTGATGGAAGTGTAATTCCGCCCGTTTCATTCTTTATGGTCTGCAAACTCGAATCCGAAACAGTGACACAGGATAGCTCTGCTGATAAAAAGGAAAATTGTTCAAAAGATAATGATGGCATTGCACCAATATCAATCAATTTCTTAATTTCAAACTTTGCGCTTTCAACAGCCTGCTCCATGGTATGCTCATAATCAAAGGGTTCACGCATAAAGTTCTGTTCGCCAATGCCCCAAGCATATAGCTTGGCATGTAATTCATCTGTATTTTGAAGTGCATCTTGTTCCATAGACGATGAAGTAGAAGGGTGCGTGGATACGAGATTATTGTTTTCCGTAACGAACCTTTGCATATTTCCGATGATAACATTTTCTTGCCGATGCAGCAAAAAAGTTGGCACAAATATGCCAGCGAACATGATGGCAATAGCCAATAATATTCCTGCAAAATTTGCAATCGTCCCACGTTTTTTCATCATACACCGCCTTCCGCATCCAACACAACCATTACAACCGTTCCCATGCCGATCTCACTTTGATATTCAAGCTGCGCGCCGTGAAGCGCCGCGATGCGAGAGGCGATGGCAAGCCCAAGCCCCGCTCCATGCTGGCTTCGGGAGCGGGATTTGTCCACCATATAAAAGGCTTCGGTGATGCGGTCAAGCTGATCTTTTGGGATGCCGCGCCCGTCGTCGGTTACGGATAAAACATATCGACCGCCCTCAAACTTCCCATTGAACCTGATGTGCTTGCCGTCAGCTTTCACTGCGTTATCAATTAGGTTCAGAAGCAGCGTTTTGAACAGGTCGAATTCTATGCGAATGTAGGCGCCCTGCGCAGATGCCGTAAAGCGGATACCCTTTTTCTCCATCAGAGGACGCAAAGTGTCTGAAACATCCTGCACTACCTCGTCCGCCCGCATTTTCGTAAGCATGAAGTCCTGCCTGTTCAGCACAATCAGTTCCATCAGCTTTAAGGAAAGTGCCTCAAGGCGCATTCCTTCGTTGACAATATATCCCGCAGCCTCTTTGACCTCTCTATGAGTGAGATCATTACGCTGGTATATCATGTCAGCATAGCCGATTACAGAGGTCAGCGGAGTTTTGAGTTCATGCGCGAAGTTGGCTACAAAATCCTCTTTCTGTTGCGCGTTTAATTCAAGCTGCCGAATCGTATCCTGTATAGTGTCTGCCATACGATTGAAACTGCGCGAAAGCTCACCAATCTCATCCGAGCTTTTCACGGTAGCACGTTCGTCATATTTCCCTTTGGTAAAGAGTTTCGTGTTGCGCGTCAAGCGTTTGATAGGAGCGGTCAGAAAGAGCGAAAGTCCGACCATCACCGCCGCGCTGACGCAAATGACGATGATGAATGTGGTGGTAAATCGTTTTTGCATAAGCTGTTTTTCTTCAATGACAGGCGTGATATTCCTTGCATTTAAAAGAAACACAGACTTTCCGCTTTGCGTGAATTTACCTGTAACCACAAGCCAATACGCGTCGGAGCGATTTTCTATGGTGTATACAAGCCCTTGCTCGTCCACCTTGTCAAGCCCGGCAAACGAATATCCATCGGGGAAGGTGGAGAGTATGACGCTTTCATTCTCCGTAAGCGCCGCTGTCTGATTCTCGGAGGGCGCAGCACTTACGGTTTGCTGCACTACGGCCTTCATGGCTTCGTCGCTCAACCCCTTGTTTTCGCTTACGGAGAGTATGCCCGATTGCAGCGCAAACTTCAAAAGCTGGTATTCCATAAGACTGCGCTGGTTTTCGTGCGCAATAGCGTTGGCAAAACTGTCCGAAATCATAAGATAACCCATGATGGAGAGCGCCGCCGTAATGACCGCTATGGTGCAAAGAAAAATTTTTGTAAATAGCTTCAATCCTTCCTACACCTCCAGCCGGTAGCCGATGCGGAATACGGTTTTGATGTGTTCGTCCCAATCAAGCTTTTTGCGCAGTCGTTGAATATGGGAATCCAACGTCCGTGTCTCGCCGGTAAACGGCTCGTTCCATACCTTTTCATACAGACGGTCGCGGTAGAGGGCGACATTTTTATTGCGGATTAATTCAACCAGCAAATCAAATTCCTTTAATGTCAGGTCAATTGGAATGCCATCTTTGGTGACGATGCGGGACTCAGTATTTATTTCTACACCGAATAGAGAAAATTGCGTCACGCTTTTTCCCATGCGGCGAAGCAGCGCGTCTACTCGTGCGGTCAACTCGCTGATCTGAAACGGCTTTACGATATAATCGTCCGCGCCGAGGCGGAGGCCTTGGACGCGGTCATGCAAATTTCCCTTTGCCGTAATGAATATGACGGGGGTTTCGGTCGGGCGGATATACTCCAGAAGCTCATAACCGTCGATTTCAGGCAGCATGATGTCCAGTAGAATAAGATCGTAATTATTCTTTTCAATCTGATCTGCCGCCTCCTTACCATCATAAGCGCAGGTGCAGGAATAACCCTCAGCTTTCAAATTGATAAGTATTAGGTTTGAAATTGCTTTTTCATCTTCTACAATCAATACTTTCAGCATTTTCATCTACCTCCATGTGATTAGTATATCACATAGTTGTGCCTGAGTTGTGTTATCCATCGTCTGTAACAAGTGTTTATTATAATCTAGCGCCTTTTCGCCATTTTATGAATGATGACATGAATAAAACAACTCCGGTAACTATTATGGTAGCATGATCTGTAAGTAGCTTTTCGATGGTTGTCTGCGACATTACAAATGTTGAAAAAGGTAAGATATTCAGTCCGCACAACTTACCGAATAACATCGTACTAACATTATATATTATTGTCGGATATAAATATCCAAGATAGAAATCTTTGGTACACGAAAAGATGCCAGTGCTAAATACAGCATAAGTCCCTCCGAATATACCAGCATTAAGTATAAAAATATACGAATATAACGCTTTGGAATTATAAAAAATATTTCTAAAGGCAACGGAAGGTTCGAGTTGATCATAGGTGGCAGCTCCATTTGATGCGAATAGAAAAGATAAACCTAAGTTCAGCAACAACCCCATTACGATCACACTGAAACCCAACAAGAAAGTTGATAGTATACGGCTGACCACGTATTTAATTGGATTTGATATAGCAACTATGTATTTTGCCATTCCGTTCTTCATCTCATCTAATGGTACTGATGAAAAGGGCATCGCAGCAATAATCGGTGCAAAATAATTGAAAAGGTTACGTCCTAATAGGGATGAGTATAGAAAAAGACCAATACCGCCTGTTCCAAAAAGATTGCCACGATAATTCATGTTTTCGGATAAGTTTAAGGCAGCGACAAAGACACACAGAAAAACAGATAGCCAAAATCGTTTGCTCTTGACCGTTGAAATAATATCCTGAACTACAATCTTAGTCATGCAACTCCTCCGTTAGAATTCCTTTATTGCATATAAGAATCCGTGAGCAAATTTGTTTTAGAAAATCCAGTTGATGTCCGGTTATGATAAAGGTAGTTCCATGAGAGTTATACTTCCTAATCAAATTAAGCAAATTGATTTGACTTGGTTCGTCTAAATTGTTTGCAGGTTCATCAAGTAGAATTAAGCTCGGATTATCAAGAAAAGCTTCAGCAATCCCTATCTTTTGCTTCATGCCTAAAGAGTATTTCCGAACTGGCTTCCTGCATTCTGGATCTAACCCCACTTCATTCATTACTGTAATAAGGCGTTGCATGTCAGGCTTCTTTTTAATTCCATTCATGATACTTAGATTCATTTTTGCAGAGTATTTGTTGATAATTCCTGGCTCTTCTATCAAAAAACCAGTACTGTTGGCCATCTTGCCATTAATGCCAATTTCGTCCCCGAAAACTTTGATAGTTCCTTTTGTAGGGACTATTAGGCCACATATAGCCTTTAGGAGCATACTTTTTCCAGAACCATTTGCACCAATTATCCCACAAATTTCCCCTGCGCCAACTCGAAATGTAACTTTCCGCAGAATTATGTTGTGGTTGATTTTCTTTTCATAATCAACCATTTCAACAATGTATTTACTTCCATTTATATTATTCATATGTTATACCTTTTTATTGTAATTCAGAGAGCCTGTTTATCGCCATTCTTTCAGCGGCATCATCAACTAAAATGAAATGGACACCCATCGTTCCAGTCAATAATAATATCCAGTATAGTAGAGAGATAAGGTAAGGTAATCTATAGCCATCAATACATGTCACTATTGTCTGCTCATGTGGTAAAATATTGATTCTCATGTCAAAAAAGATGTTATAAAAGAAGACATCAAAGTAATTAAGTGCAATGGTAATTATTTGTCCAATCGAGCGTTGTCTACATAAATGGCAGGATAGAGCTTGTATCTCTAGATAAAACACGAATCTAAAAAGAATTAAGGGTATTGCCATAAGCATTGCAGTTAAAGGTTTTACGTTTTTGTATACAAGAATTATGAAAGGTAACCCAGTATAATCGAATCCGCCGATTGGGTTGAGCTGCTGAGTTGAGGCGGCCCTACTCCAATGGTTTCCAAAACTCATGCCATGTAAAATTCCGACCGCCGCAAATACTGAAAGTAATCCTACAATATAAATAAGCACTAATACGGATGAACTAAGAACATTTGCCCAAAACCACCTCTTAGTGCTTCCCAGTCTTAGCATTATTTGTAATTCATATCGTCTGAAATTAAATACATTTGAAACTAAGAGAAGAACAGGTAATGTAAAGGCCGTTGCTAACATAAGCTTGTCTGACAAAACAAGTAAGACAGCTTCATAAACAGAAATGTCAGCTTTAAAAGTTCCCCAAAAATTGTAAAGCAAATTCCCGATAATTACAAATATTATCAGCCGCTTCATAATTCCGCATTCAGTTATCTTATACTTGATGTAGTGAATCATACAATATGCCCTTCGGTCGTGATCTGCATGGAGAGCAAGTTTCATTGCCCTCCATGCAGATCGGTCTCATTAAGTATCAGGTTTCCAAGTACCGACAGTTTCGATGTTGTAGTTGTTAGGGTTGTACAGCCTTAACCTAAAAGAACCAAGCGTGTTGGCATACCCCGAATAATAAGAGTTGTTGGGTACACGTGCGTTGTTGTAGAAGGTTCTCCAGGGAGCTGCATCAAAGTAGGTATTGGTACCTTGCTTGTATTGTACCATGACTTGCATGGTCGCCGGAGTTGAAGTGCCTTGTTTGTAAATAAAGCCGGGAGTGCTACCAGTTGTCTCAGTATTGATGACATAACCGGTTTTGTACGTTCTCTGTTGGTCCACAGTGCCTGTAAAGTAGCCATTTTCTGGTATGTACGGGGTCGAACTGCCGGATTTTATGCTCCAATGTCCTATTGTCCCAGCCCATGCCAAGCTTGCCATAAACATCAGAATAGCAAGCATAATCAATGCTACAATTATCCTTTTTCTTGTTGCAGACATAGTACCTTCCTTTCAAGTCATTTCGTCTTGGGCAAGAAACAGCTATACTAATCCTATACCCTTGCAAATTGGCATCGCCTTTTCGGCGATGTGAGCCACCCGCTCGCAATATGCAGGGTTTTTTTCATATATGGACAATCATAAGCATCCCTCCTTCTCGGATAATACGACCAAATTATTTTATTCTCTACATATAAGACAGTTTGTGGCAACGGATTATGACGATTTTAGCGAAAATAAAAAAATAAAAATTTTTCTTTTTTGCGTCAGATTTTGGAGCGGTTAATTGTCTTATAGGTAAAGGGTAAGAAAAGACCCAATTATTTCAGAATGAGAAAGGACAAAACAAATGAAAAAGAAAACAATTATTTCGCTCTGCCTTATTGCGGTAGTCTGCTTTGCTTGTTTCGCACCGGCGCTGGCATTACAGGACAACAGAATAACGCCTTGCGCGATAGTCACGTTTTCCAGCGGTATGCCAAAGGTAGCGGGAACCACGAATAAATATAACCCATACGCGATTGCCAGCGTAGGGCTGCCAGAACAGTTGTCCGTTGGTTTCACATTGTACAAGGTCGTTAACGGAAATGAGATTTACATTACCTCAGATTCGGATGGTGGATATGGCAATTATTTTGAAGCTGAAGCGGTCGTTACCCTGTCAAAAGGAACTTATAAATTGTACGCTTATTATAGAGGGGAAACAAAGTCCGACGGAAGCGTAACGACTTATAACATTGGATAAAGAGTAATCCGCTAATTACAAAGGCCTTCGAACAATTCGAGGGCCTTTGGTTTTACTACTTACTAAACAATTCAAGGAACTCATCTACCGAAATAGCTACAGTGGCATGAATGGTAAGTATTGAGTCATCTAATTGAAGTATTCCGTACTTACTATGGTCGTACTTATCTATTGTATAATACACAGTGCTATCGTTACCGATGTCATATTCGGAAAAACTCACATCGGTATAGCTTTCTATACTGTTTGCCGGATTCCATAGCTGAGTAGTAACGATTTCACTTCCTTTATACAGATAGTATGAAAACAGCCACTCCTCGTTTCGCCGGTTTTTCTGGTATTTCGATGTCTCATAAGCAACGTCGGAGGCATTTAGACGATACGGTATATGTCCGGTTGCTTTTTCAAACTCCTGCAAGCTGGCAAACATTTTCATTTCCTGCTTCTGGGGGTGCTCTTCCTCCAACTCGGAGGCAAAATTGTCCGCAATCTGGCTGTCATACTCACGTGACATATGAGTTTGTATAGGCTGCTGAATTTCCATCCTATTATCAAATAGTCGCACTACAGAATGATATACCTGAATAGCAAAAGCTCTGCTTTCGGGTATGAAGATAAGCAGTACAGCAAGTACGAATATCAACGAACTCGCCGCTGCAACCCATCTGTTACAATGCCGTATATGCGCAAAGACTGTTTTGCGATTGACAACCAACGCATCCGGCTTTTCGGCTGCGGCTGCAATACGCCGTATTTCATCCCAGCGCTCGTCAGGCCAATCCGCCTTTGCTTTAGTACGCTGGATGATTTGCTCCAAGCTTGGATACCCTTCTATTTTTAACCTTCGTTCTGCTTCAGCACGGGAGAGTGTAAACTCTTCTCCAACGGAAAGCACATTTGCTTTTTTCCTAATCATTTTTAACCGCACCTCTTTTTCGCAATTAAAGTCTCATTAACACAAACAACATCATTTCTAACACCCCAGCGTAGTCGTGCTTCATTTTCTTTCGCATACGACAAAATTGTTGAGACAACGCATTTTCGCTCATGTTGAGTTCCGCAGCAAGCTCCTTTACCGAGTAGCCATCCATATAGCATCTGAGAAACGCATCGGCGATTTCAGGTGAATATGATATCAGAAGTCTGTTTAGCCACTCCTGCCGCGCGCGCATGTCCTCGTGCTCCCGCTCCGTATCGTCATATAGCTTTGGCTCTGTTCCCGACAGCATGTCCGGGGCATGCGGAATCATCCGGCTGTTCCTTTTCTTAATGTTGCATGCCCTATTGTGCAACACGGTTTTGAAGTAAGGGATAGGATCTATCGCATCCTGCATCTTTGGATTTTCATAGATTTCGATCAACAGATCACTTAGTAAATCCAAAGCGTCGTTTTTGTTTCCCATCAACATATAGGCATACAGCGAAAGTTCCTTCCGATTTTCTTCTTTCAAAAAAACTCTGATCAGTTCATGCACATCCATAACGAATCCCCAAGTAACTATCTCCGCCCTACATTTTATGATTATAATACCATGCCGCCATGTAACCTACAAAAGAATATGTTATGCTCAGCGGCAATACCTGTTTGAGGTCGAATGGCATGTCAGGTCCAACAACATCAGCGGAGAATCCGGCATATACCAATGGCCGCGACACCAATGAATCTTTGCGGCATTACGAATAATCTCATCAAAATAGTATTCTTCCACGGCCCATTCGCTCATGTTCTCCGCATCTGCCGGCGTAAGATAGAGCGAATAGGAGAAAGCAGCTTTTCTATCGCCCCTATTCATGAAGTATAAAAGTTCCGCAAGCCAGAAGTCTACGGTAGTGTTTATAAATATGATGAAATGCCTGAACCCTCTTTGACGTAGCTGATGGATGAAATCAAGTATGCGCTTCTTTAGCATAGTTTCATTGCGCCTATGCTGCCGTAAATTGAAGGCTTCCTCATGTTCAAGTATAACTTGTACAATGCATGTCTGTTCTGGTGTTGCCATACAGGTCATATATACTCATCCTCCCAACTATAAAGATAGACAATTTTGCATGAGCAAATATGACGGGCAGATTCAAAATTTTTCCTGCTCTTTTATAATCTCCTCCAGTTCCTTGAGTTGCGCTTCGGTAAAAGCGTATTTTTGCTGTGCTCCGTCTAGAATCTCTCGGACTGAGATGGGCAAACGCGGATAGTCTTTCTCAGCCTCATGTACTGGTATTAGTAAGGCTTTATTGTTCTGGGGCACGTCTGTAGATTTACTGAAATCAGTTGGTGTTCTCATGGAATAAACCTCCTTTTCATTATGTAGCATATTCTCCTATGAATAGCTTAATGCACCATGAATGGTTAGCTATAAGAGATATTTTAAAATACTCTGAGCTTATTTTCAATCAGATATGGGTACGCTAAGCTAATAAATATAGGAGCAGGAATATGAAGTGTGAAAAGGAACTGGCGCTGCTGCGGGAAGATATCCGTAAAGGGCGCAAAAACAAGAAAATTACGCAAGAAGAGCTGGCGGAAAAGCTGGAGGTATCTCCAACGCACGTGAAGCATATCGAAAGCGGCCATCGTAAGCCATCGATTGAAATACTGTTCGAGATTACCAAAATCTTGAATATATCCTTGGACGGCGTTGTTTTCAGTAAAAACGAAAGCGCGCGCACAGATACTCGCAAAGAGATAGACCGCCTGCTGGACGTATCTGATGAAGCGTCCCTGCATTTCATATTGAGCGTACTGGAAGCGCTGCGCGAAAAGGAGCAGGCCGGCGTCAGATAACCGTCATCTTGCCGTGTGCATTGCAAAGGAGCCGCAAATCAGCGCTCCTTTTTTGTATCGTGCGTATTTCTTCTTCGGTGGGGTTGTGGCAATCCGTGATGAGCGAGAGTTGAAGATATCCTTCATACGCCGAAAGAATTGCTTCGCGCAATGCCGCGGGAGTATCGCAATGAGTTACGTTGAACCATTCGCGTTCTTCCTCGTCCCACTCCATTACCACATATCCGTGGCGAGTTAGCAGCACTTCGCAGATTCCTGTCTGAATAACCAGCGCAAAACAATCAAGTACGTTTTCAAAAGACAACATGGCAATCTTCCTTTCAAAATACCTTAATAAATAACACTATAATCATTCGCAGGCGAAGTCGCAAAGGTGCAAAGCGGCGATTACTTGCTTTCTGCCAATGCGCCGCGCCGTTACTACGCATTTCCCCGGCGCATGACCGCTATATCTAAACGGATAGCAGGTCACCAACACAAACGTTTTCCCGTCCATGACGGGCAGGCTCAAATCCGCCGTATTCTCATAAATCGTTATATCCGAAACGGTGTATATATAAACCGTGCCGCTATCTGTAGACAGAGAAATAATACACACATTATCAACACCAAGTGCCAGCAAGAGTATCTTCTTTGAAACTTCCATGCCAAGTGAATTGACAGGTAAACCGCTGCCGTCTCGCGCACCGCCGCAGCCCATCATCTCCTGCCGTTCATCCTCTATAGCGTCAATAGCCATAGACGGCCGTTCCTGCGTAAAAATATCAATGTAATTCATCCCAAACTCGCAATACCGGTAGTCCGCATCGCGGTATTCCTCTCGAACGTGAAATGTCATTTGCAGAAGCTTTTCCATCTTATCGCCGATAAGCTGGCCAACCGTGTCCCATGGAAGCCAAAGCGCAGTTTGCGTCTCCGCTTTGAGAAATAAACCTTTATCCTTTAACATAAACAAGCTCCTAAAAGAAGAGCCGGGGGCCCAAAGACGCCCGGCTGCAAATGGGTTGATGGTAAAATCAGAAGCCCTGCACGGCAGGCGTCAGAAGTTCACCGGTTTCTGGATCGTAATCGGGTATGACATCCCCGCTCACAGTGTCCGGCTCGTCGGCATCGTAATCAACGGAAGAACTGTATGCCTGTACCTGAGCGGCAAGCCTGCGCACGGCGGTAAGCTCCTCGGGCAAAAGGTCACGCCCTTCTGTAAAGGTCACCTGTGAATAGTCCATTCCGCCCTTATTGGCCGCCTTTCTAAGCGCAAACCGCGTCACGATAGCACCCGGGTCTTTGCCAACGGTCAAGAGCCTGCGCAGGTATTTTCCAAAGCCTTCTACAGAAAGCGTAGGGAGGTCGAGAATGATTGGAAAGATATCACCTTCCTTTAGAATATAGATCCTGTGCTTGCGCTTGCAGGCCTTGCTGTTGTTCTCCGCAGTGCCGAACTGATTGAGATAGCATCGCGCGCAGTTTCCTCCGGGTGAGCCAACACCGAAACTGCCGTCCATGCTGCTGCATTCCGGACGGGCATTGCCGCCGGTATACTTGCCTTGAAAGTAGCTTTGCATGGGGTGATGCGTCAGGATAACGGCGTTGATCTCACGGAAATCGGTGTTACCATTGGCATCCGGCTCCTGAAGCATGAATGTCAAACCTCCGCCGGAAGGCACTTTGACACGGTCAAAGCGCATATTGAACCCGGCAAGCTCCTTGGCGGCGGCAGAAGTGCTGAATTGTGCAAGACGCTGAAAACCCTCCGTACTGTTGATGGTTGCGATTGCGTTGCTTTCTGACATGATGTTTCCTCCCTTTTTTATTAGCGCTGGTCACGCCAGCATGGATTCAAACTGCTGCTCGGTAAGCGTAGCCACGCCGAGCTGCTGCGCTTTGGCCAGCTTAGAACCGGCGTTCTCGCCGACAATCAAAAAATCAGTAGCCTTGCTTACAGCGCTTGCGGGTTTTGCGCCAAGCTGTAGTAGCCGGGTCTGAATGCCGTCTCGGGTGTAGTTTTCAAGCTTTCCGGTCGCTACGACTGTTTTACCATAGAAGGGGTTGCTCGTGTTTGCCATAGTAGTCATTTCCTTTCTGAAATTAAGATGTTGTATCGCCGGACGCCATAGCTTTTCAACTCTCGCGTCGGAATACCAGGAATAGATGTTTTCATGCATGGTGGGGCCGAAGTCCGGAAGCTGTGTGAAGTCGAACCCGTCCTTGATGGCTTGCTCGAACGCTTCCCACTCCCCGCCGAAGTGACGGCTTATGACACGTCCGGCGGTTCGGCCTACGGTATGGATGCCACACCCCGCAATAAACTGGTTCAGAGTGCAATCACGGCTTTTTTCGATGTTTGATTGCAGTCGCTGATACGATTTTTCTCCGAACCCTTCCGTTTTAACGATTTCGTCGTGGTATCGTTCCAGCTCATATAGGTCGCCGAAGCTTTTGATCCATCCCCTATCGATGAACTTTTCCAGCGTCTTTGCCGACAAGCCCTCGATGTTCATGCGGGTCCGCTCACAGAAATGCACGAACTTATCCACCAGCTTCGCGGGACAGTCCGGGTTCACGCAATGTAGAAAGCGTGTGCCGCCGGTGGTCTCCTTTACGATGATGGGTTCACCGCAGCAAGGGCAGGCGCTGGGGAGCGCCGCCGTTCCGCTTCGCGTGAGGTTTTCGGCAAGCTGCGGGATGATTTGGTTTGCTTTATAGATCTGAACCCTGTCGCCGGTCCCCAGTTGAAAGCTCTCGACAATGTCGAGATTGTGGAGATAGGCACGATTAACTGTTGCGCCGTCAATCACCACATCCTTGAACTTTCCGGTGATGGATACCATGCCGGTGCGGGTGGTGGCCAGCTCAAAGCCGAGGAACTCGGTTTCATACAGCTCATCCGCCCACTTGAGCGCCATTATGCGATTTTCATGATGGCCCGTCGCGCCCAAGCTCTCACCATAGGCGATATCGTTATATTCGACGATAAGCCCATCCACGGGATAGGGACACTTTGTAGGCTCGAACCAGTTGATGACCGCTCGGATCTGCGGCTCTGTGGGCAGATCGCCCAAGGGGAGATGATGCACCACATCGAAGCCCAGTTTTGACAGGAACGCCAACTGCTCATGCTTCATGGTGAAGCTGTCGCCGGAGATCAGGTCAAAAGCCACGAACTCCAGCATACGGTTCTTTACCTTGGTCGCGTCGAGCTTGCGGATGCTCCCGGCAGCCAAACTACGTGGATGGGTATAGGGCTCATCCAACTCGCCGTTGAGCTGCTCGAAGTTCGCCCAGCCGACCACGCCTTCGCCGCGAACCTCAAGAGGCTGCGTGTACGGGATGGTCAAGGGTACATTGAGCATGACTCTGACCGTGTGCGTCACATCCTCGCCGATACGACCCTCAGCGCCCCGGGTGATGGCTTGCTTCAGCTTGCCGTCCTCGTAGCGCAACACGAGCGTGAGCCCGTCGAGTTTCCACGAAACCAGCGCCGCGTGGCTGCTGATAAATCGGACGATCTCATCGACGGACTTTGTCTTTGCCGCCGACAGCATGGGGCGGGTGTGCTCGACCTCCGTAAGCCCTTCCAGTATTTCGCCGGAGACCTTTTGCGTCGGGGAGCCAGAAAGCACAATGCCGGAGTTATCCTCCAGCATCTTCAGCTCGTCAAAGAGCGCATCGTATTCCCGATCGGTCATGATTGGGTCGTCATGTTTGTAGTAGGCGGTGTCGGCGCGCTTGAGAATGCCGACAAGCTCTTTCATGCGCGGGACGCCTGCTTTATCTGCTTGTTCCATTCAGGTCACTCCTTTTTTGATCAGATAGGGATGATAGAACGATTTGTTCTTCTGTAAGACGGTTTCACCTCCTGTCGCTTATGTAATGCGGGGTCGTTATGCCATCGCTGTCGCAATGCTTCGGATGCATGAAAACGTATCCTCGACCTGGTCGCACGATATGCCCATGCGGCCTGCGATTTCCTTCACGGAATAACCGTTGAGACGCAGGCCAAGAAGCGTATGCTGTTCGTCGGACAACGCCGCGAGCAACGCCTCCGCTGTCAGCCTGTCACAAGCCTCATCGCCTGCGTCAAAGCCATCGGCGGGTATTACCTCGTGAAGCGTCAACCCGCTGCCGGCAAGCTGCGAGTCAAGGCTCAACTTCTTATCGAGCGTTTTATAGGCCTTGCGCCAGTAGCTTTTCATTTGCCAGTCCATCGCCTTGAAGGCGATAGCCTCGAATTTGTACCTGCGCAGTTGGGGATTGATGCAGTAGAGCTGCACCGCCCTCAGATACCGAAAGATCACCACATCGTAAAACTCACTTTCCGGGAGCCGTTTGCGCCGCAGGAAGTCCATAACCACATGATGATGCTTTTCCGCAAATGCGCTTTGTTCTTCCGTGAGCCGCTTTTCCTGTGCGTTCATGGTTCGATTTCCTTTCTTTTGTGCTGAATTTGGCATATAAAAACGGAGCGCGTGCGCGTTCCGAAGATATGGGTTATGGGCCGAATACACGGCCGAATCTATATGAAAAAAGCGCCCCGAGGCATAAAGCCTAAGGACGCTTTGAATACTTGGAAACTGTGCCTTTCCAGCGGAAGGGCTTGGATACTTTACGGGCTTAGTATATCTCAATCAAAAGGCAGCCGCAAGGGCTTGTCATATTACTGGCAGGCGGATGGCGGGTTCTCGCCGATGACACGCAAATCCGCCTGTGTTATACTCCTAGCGTCGAAACTTCTGTTGAGCGGCCGGTCATTACGACCGGAAAAGGAGGAGTTTTGAAATGAGGTATTGCCCCTATTGCGGCGCGTCCATATTGGATGATGCCGCTTTTTGCATGGAATGCGGCGCAACGATACCCGTAAGCGGTGTTCCCAAGGAAGAACCTAAGCAAAGAGCGCCGCAAACCAAGAAAAAGAAGCATAAGCCCAAGCCCATAAAGCGCCGACTAGACGCTCCGCCGCCCGATCCGCAGGATGAGGGCTACGATGGGTACTACGACGATACGCCCACACTGGACGACGGCGCATTCAAAGAAAAGCTGGATAAAGGGCTTATCAAGCAGATCATCGTTGTGGGTGCTTCGGCCATCGTCATCGTGGTGCTGGCGATCGTGCTTATGAAGCTGCTGTGAGGTGTGGTATGGATAAAAAGAGAATCATTTTGCTGTGCGCGATGGGCCTTTTGCTTGCGGCTGCCATTGCGCTTGGCGTCGCATGGGTCATCGAAGCCAATGAGTATGCGGGATATGAAGCGGATTATGTGGACATCGCGGAGGATGTGCTGCGGCCGGACGACGATATTGTCATCATAGAGCTTGCGCCGCCGAGCCCAACGCCGGAGCAGAGCGCCACGCCGGTGGAAGTAGCCGAGCCGGACATATCAACCACGCCCTCGACATCTACGCCCACCACGTCTGCGCCCTCTACGAGCGCACCCGCTCCCGATGCGGGCAGCAATGAGACAAAGCAGCGGGTATCTGTTGATTTTGACGCCCTGACTGCTCAAAACAACGATACGGCGGGTTGGCTGTATATCCCCGGCACCAAGGTCAATTACCCTGTTGTGCAGGCGGAGGACAACGAGTATTACCTGAACAGGAGCTTCAAACGGAAGGAAGCGAGCTGCGGTACGATCTTCATGGACTATCAGAACAACCTAAACCCGCTGGATCGGAATACCATCGTATTCGGGCATAACATGGGTGGTTCGTCAAGCCTTATGTTCTCGCAGCTCACGAAATACAAGAAGCAGAACTATTGGGAGAAGCATCAAACCCTCCAATTCGATACGCCCTATCGAACCGGAACATGGCAGGTGCTTGCCGTCTGCCACTTGGACGTTGGCACGCTGGAGCAGTTCAACTTTCTCCAGCAGGATTTCATATCCGATGATGCCTTCCTCAGCTTTGTGCAGTCGCTCAAGGCGCGGGCGTTGTTTGAAACCGACGTTTACGCCCCTGCCGATGGCAGACTGTTGACGCTCGTGACCTGCGACAGGTCCAGCGGGTTTGGCAAAAACGGCCGGCTACTGGTGGTGGCCGTGCAGATAAACTGATGGAACTGTTGTAAAACCGAAACGTCGCTTGTGTAATAGTTCAAGAACAAGATAAGGCGGTGCTTCAATATGCTGTATCTATCCAAAGGTCTTTTGATAAATCAATGCCGGGGCGCGATCACGATCAACCGCTGCGGCCGCATACATGAGCTGCAAAACGAACAGGCGCGGGATTGGCTGGCCGGGCATACCGGCGTTCAGTATCTCGGAAAAGCGCGTTTGGCCGCGCTTGAGAAGGTTGGACTCGTCGAATCGCAGCCGGGCAAGGAGTTCACGAGCGAGGTGTTTCGCATACTCGTCAACTGCGTGATCGCGCCGCGCCAGCGCAAGCTGCCATACTGGGGGCTTGAACCCGATGAAAGGCGGCTATTGCGTTGGATCAGGGAGGCGGGTCTGCGCCTGACCGCGGCGGAGCTTGTTAAGCTGGCCGAAGCGGGCATTGAGCCGAAAGCGCAATACCTGGGCGCGGAGAATCGGCAGCGCGTGGTAGAGCTGATCTATACGAAGGAAAATATCTTCGACGGCGCGCTGGAAGCGGCGATGGAGCTTTCCCCGGCGCTGTCAACCACAGTGAAAACACTGCTTAGCCTTTTGAAAAAGAAGCGGATCATCTTGATTTGAGGTGTTTCATGAATATACGAGATAATTTCAAATCGATTCCAGCCGTACTTCAGTGGCAAATCACATGGCGCGGCCTGACGGGCTGCGCCTTTCTCCTGTTCAGCGTGGTATTCCTGCTGATGGGATACGACGCTTTGCTTGTGCTGCCAGGCGTTGGCTTTATGCTGTTCAGCTTCGCAAGCGCAGTCTGGCTGTTTCATATAGCCGACCGAAAGCGATATGTGATAGTGGAAGGGATTTGCACGGAGGTCACGAAGTCCATGCTGTTCAAGCGTATTAGGTCATTGACGTTGGAGGTTGACGGCAAACTGCTGTGCGTACAGCTCAAGCAGCATAAACGAAGCTATAAAGTCGGCACGAAGCTACGGCTCTACCTTCAGGAGAACGCCAAGGTGTATGAGCGGGACGGGGCGCTGCTTATCTACGACTACATCCTTATCGAGCAGCGGACGTCTTCCGTCATTGACGAACCCAAATCCCCGTGATATACTTACGCTGTAAGTTTCCAAGCAATCCGTATGGATTCGCACAGTTTCCAAGTTACTTTAGCGTCAATCGGCCTATCCGCCGTTTGGCGCTTTTTTATTACCCCAAAACGAAAGGAGATAATCAACATGATGATGCAACTGGTAACGGATGCGGTCATATCCAAGGGATATGGCGGCGCTCCGGCATTCCACTCTTCCGAGGATGGGCGCATGCTCAGCTTCAAGATCGGCTGCAAAGTGTATGACAAGCGCGCCGATAAGGAAACTCGCTGGGTGAACTTCAACGTCAACGCCTTCGACGACCTTGCCGAGCGCGTGCGGAGGATGAACCTCAAGGAGGGCTCCCACATCAACGTGATGGGCAACTTCGATATGAAGCCGTGGGTCAACCGGGAGACCGGCGAGATCACCACATGGCCGACCATCAGAGCCGTCAACATCGAGTACGCCGCAAGCGCGCTTCCCAAGCAGGACGCGCAGACGGCACAAAAGGCAGTTTCCGTTCAAGATAAACAGGAGCAGTCCGCATTGCCGCCGGAACAGCTTCCCGGTTTTACGGGGTATGAGCCGTTTGGCGGCGGCAACTCGTATTACCCTGACGAGACCTGACCGACCTTAAAACACATACTTGCCAAAATGGCGCATGCAATGGTTCCACCGATTGCGTGCGCTTTATTTTTGGGGAAAGGAGGGCATTTCTTGAAAAACACATCGTTCATGTTCAAGACCGAGGAGGAAAAGACCGTCAAACTCATCACACTGCTCCGGCAGCGCAGCCGAGACACGCTTTCAGGAGAACAGCTCAATCAGCTTGCTCTCGCGGTAAAGACCGGCCGACAGTATACGGTAAGGATCCACACGACGCCAAGCGGCTTTTGCGAGTCGCTTGTGCTTGTGAAATCGGATACCGACAACGACGTCGGCACGGTCGTATTCGGTCAGGCGCTTTTTGGCGCCGCCACCGAATCCGGGTATCGGGAAGGCCGGCTGTTTCTGCCATCCAGGCAGGCCTGCGCGGTCGTCAGCCGTAAACGGGCGGACGGATGCCGCATTAGCTTCAGCAACGAGATCCACATCTACATCCCGTCCTCAATTTACGAGAAAGGAAAATATCCAAAGTATGGACAAGAGCAAAAAGCGACATATAGCGTATGAGGCGCTGACCCTGCTCGGCGTCGTCATATTGCTCTGCTTCATCACCCGGCTGTGGCCGATCCTGCTGCTGGCGCTCGCAGGCGCTGTCATCGCGGCCGTCGTGTTGCTGTTCGCGTCGCTGCGAAAACCTGAAGCGGTTATACTTCCGCCGCCCGCCGCCCCGTCTGTGCCGGACAATGAACGCGACCTGATCAGGATGGCGTTTACCATCCTTGAGCGGCGCATAACTGAAGCCGTACTGTGCGACCATCCCGGCGCACGCTGGGTATGGGAAACGCCTCACCCCGAGAAAACGCTTCATGCGGGTGGAGAACTCTGTATTATCCTCAACCACGCGGGCGGGTTTCGCCGGGCGCAGGTCACTGTGGCGGATCTTCAATTCGTGAATCTCAGCTATACAGCGGCTCCGTCCAAGGAAGCGAAGGACGATGCAAACGAATCGCCGGAAGCGAAATCGCAGGGCGAAACGGACACGCAAGAGGATGTGGAATCGCCCATGCCCGTCAATTATGAGCTTGTTGCCTTTGAATGGGTGGAAGATCATATCAGTTATCTCAGCGACCAGTGCAACGAAGCGATCGCCCGTGGGGACGACCGGTTTGTGATACCGGCGTCGGTTCTGCCGGTAAAGGAAAGCTGGCCGGCCGTTTGCGCCGAGCTTGAAAAACACGACTTCACAGACACAGAACCTATGGATGATGGCGTCGCCATCGCAACACCTCAAGTAAGCGATGCTTAGGGAACATGCGTGATGGCAGAAATACATCCGTCAGCGCGTATGGGACATGAGCATTAATTGCTTGATATCAAGAATAGAAAGGAAATCGAATATGAGCGTCAACACACAAACGCTGTTCGCGTTCAACCGTCCGCTGCCGCCCCCCTTTGATACGTTGAAAAGCAAAAAGGTGAAGGTCAGCTCAACCTATGGCGACGGCACGGAAGCCACGCTCTCCCCGTCCATGATAAAGGCCGTGAACGCCTTTTGCCGTTGCCGGGATGGCAGCGGTGAAGGTGCACTGGGAATATCGGACGGACGCAGTGTTGCCGAGTATAAGTCCTCCGCGTCGCCGGACGCCTACAACCTGGTCGTGTACGACCCCGCCACCGGCAGCATTATGGCCATCGAATACGACAAGAATACGGAGGTCAGCCAGATATATGCATTAACAGCCAGCGGCCGCGACGGCAGCGCGCTGCTCTTTTCCCTGATGCCTGCGCTTGCAGATGACGAGGAGTTCGCAGAAAACCTTGAAGAGTACCGTACAGAGCTATCCTTGGGCTTGCACGATGTGGTGAAGGCGGGAAACATTATGGCCGTACTCTGCGATAACGCCTATCGCCGTATCAAGGACGATACCTGCCCGGCGCATATCAAACTGAACATCGATAAGACGGGCAATCTGACCCGCATCCCCAAGGTGCAGCTTGAAGCGGGCAAGTATATCCCACAAACGGTGGTATGCGGCGAGTTCTCCATCATCGCGCAGACAGGACCGGCGCCTGTGTACAAGCCCGCCGTCCTGATCGAGCACAGCGATTTTGTCGGGCAGTATCCCATCAACCCAGGCCGCGGCCTCAACGCCAGAGAAAAGCTCCTGGTGCCAAAGCTCCCCGCATGGTACATCATCCCTAAGGAGGTTGTAAGCATCTGCCAGCATGCGGTCAAGACCAGCGAAAAAGCTATGCCCATGCGCAACTTTCTGCTGCGCGGGCCTGCTGGTACCGGCAAGACCATGGGCGCACAGGCGATTGCAGCGGGATTGGGCCTGCCGTATGTCAAGTATACTTGTTCCGCTAATACCGAGATATTTGACTTTGTCGGGCAGGTGTTTCCCGATACCGCAAGAGCGACAACGGGCGACGCTGAGCTGGACAAGGAGCGTGAGCAGTTGTTGAGCATGGGCGGGATTACCTATGCCAACGTAGCAGCGCTAATGAAGCTGCCCGGCCTCGACGACATGGACTACGACCCCGAAGGCGTATATGAGAAGCTGACAGGCGCAAAAAAGCCGGACGCCACATCACAAGACTGCATGGGCGTGGTATTGGATGCCGTGACCGACAAGGTGCGGCTTTTGAGCAATGTAAAGCCTAAGGATAAGAGCCCATCCTACACTTATGTGGAAACCGACTTCATCCGTGCCTTGAAATACGGGTATGTGTGTGAAGTGCAGGAGCCTACGGTCATCATGCAGCCGGGCGTTCTGGTGGGCCTTAACAGCCTGCTTGAGCAGACGGGCAGCATTACGCTCCCCACCGGCGAGGTCATCCGCAGGCATCCGGACGCTGTCGTCATCGTAACCACCAACATCGCCTACGAAGGCTGCCGCGGGCTCAACCAAAGCGTCACCGACCGAATGAGCCTAGCGCAGGACATCGAGCTGCCAAGCCCGGAGGTCATGGCTCAGCGCGCCATGAGCGTGACGGGCTGTGAGGACGATGTGCTGGTGGGTCAGATGGTTAGAGTCGTAAACGACATGAGCGATTTCATGCGCAAGAACGGCATTGTTGACGGCTCCTGCGGTATGCGCAGCCTGATCGACTGGATACTTTCCACGGAGATCACCGGCGACCCGTATATTTCGGCGTTATACACCGTCATATCCAAGGCTACCGCCAACGAGGACGACCGCTATGCGCTGATATCCTCGGTATTGGAGGGGCAATTTGCACCCAAACGCCGCAAGGCGGTATAGAAAGGAGGCTTTAGAACACTCATGACACGAGTAAATCATAAGAAAGTCCGGCAGCTGCTCAATCAGGAGCGCAACAGCATAACCGACAGGCAGTTTTTCGTGTCCCGCATTCTTGCGGGACACTTTGCTGACATAGCTGCGGCGCAAAGCAAGCGGTACGCCTATAACCGCAGGGTGAATGTCCGCATCGTTTGGGAACCGAAGAACCCGGAGGGCGCGCATACGGACAATTCGCTCATTTGGATCAATGCGGCAACTCCATTGGTGAAAGCCAGAAAGAACCGACAGGAGCGATACGAAATGGTCTGCGGACTGTTTGCGCATGAGCTGGGTCATGTGCTGTATACGGATTTTCTGTCCAGCCAGACCCACGCTGCAAAAACGATGGACGGAGGCTGGTATCCGGAGCGTCCCGTCTGTGCTGAGCTTTCGCACAGGCTCAATGTGGATGAGATCGAGGAATACCGAAATCAAGGCTCCGTCTACCAAACGGCATTTACACGGCTCTCGCATCATCTGCACAACGTCCTGGAGGACGGCTTCATTAAAGAAAAGATGATGAACCACTTTCCGGGCGTGCTGGGCGCAAACCTGAAGAGCTTACGGGAAAGCGTATGGGAGGAGACACAAACCGTCGCACAGCTTGTCGAGCAAGAAGCAGACGAACGCTTGAAATGGCGCTCTATCCTCCAAATGATGCTGAGCTACTGCCTATATGGGGAAATAAAGTATGGTGAAACAGCCCTGACGGATGAGCGCATACAGGCCGTATTCCATTCACTCGACGATTTGGATGAGGGGCTGACCTGCGCTGACCCAAGGGTACGCTGGCAGATGGTCAATCTGATCATCGTGCGCAACTGGCGCTACATCAAGCCATATCTGGAGTATTGCGAGGAGAATAGTAAAGCGGCCGGCGGCGATCTGGCTGCTATGTTAGACGCTCTGTTCGATGCGCTGAATGGTTCTACCTCAGAAGGCGCCGGTTTGACGGTTGCTGTGGCCGAAAATGGCACGCCCGCTTTAGGGCGCGGAGAAATGCGCAGTGCAAAACGCGGGATGACCGCAGCGCTTGCCAAGCCTCCGGCCGCAGAAGACGACACAGAGGATGATGAAAAAGAAGCTGAAGCGCCCGAGCCTAAGGATGATGAAGAACCGGCTGAGGCAGGCGGAGGCGCCGCTTCTTCCGGCAGGATCGGCGACGATATGGATGGCGCCTGCTTCAAAAATGCAAGTGAAGCGCCGGATGAACCGCTAGAGGTCACGGATAAGGAAGGCGGTCGCATCCCACTCATGCAGACAGACAGCGTTTCCACACCCAACCGCGGCGAGCTGGAATACGACAACGATTATCACGGCATTGGCTACGACGCCTCCGCCAAGGATATCGAAGACCTGCTTAACCGCATGGCGGAAGAACGGCTGGAAACCAAGCGTACATCGCAGCTTAACGAGCTTGCGCAGAACATTGCCTACGGCAACATCCATGAAGGCGTCAAGATGACCGTTCACCGGATGAGTACGATAGACGATGAGCTGCGCGACAGGTACGACGAGGCTTCACCGCCGCTGCTCGCCATATCCAAGCAGCTGCAGCGCAGCATAACGAGGCAGCTACAGGACCAACGGCGGGGCGGCAAGCAGACGGGTTTATACATGGGGCGGCGCTTGGATATCCACTCATTGCCCCGCAATGACGGCAGGGCGTTTTCCAAGATGAGCCTGCCCAATGAAACTCCAGAGCTGGCTATCGCGCTGCTGCTTGACGAATCGGGTTCGATGGGCTGTGCCAGCCGAGCAATCTACGCAAGGGCGTCGGCCATTATTTTGTACGATTTCTGCCAGTCGCTCGGCATCCCTGTTATGGTCTATGGCCATTCCACGGATACCGGCGTTGCGCTCTATTCGTATGCAGAATTTGATTCCATCGACAAACTCGACCGCTATCGCATGATGAATATCTCCGCCCGAGGAAGCAACAGGGATGGCGCCGCGCTTCGGTTCGTTGCCGAACAGCTCGCCAAACGTCCAGAGGACATCCGGCTGCTGATCCTCGTATCCGACGGTCAGCCGGCGGATTCCGGGTACTACGGTACCGCAGCAGAGGAGGATCTCCGCGGCATAAAGACAGAATACCGCCGTAAAGGGATCTGCTTTATTGCGGCGGCAATCGGCGAGGATAAGGAAAACATTGAGCGAATCTATGGAGACTCGTTTATGGACATCTCCGACCTGCACACGCTACCGATCGCACTGACAAATGCTGTAAAGCGGTTTATCCGCACATAACCGACAGGGAGAGGGCGCTGACTCTCTCCCCGATTTTTTTGGAGGTATATCATGATAATCAACTGTAATGGCGCTACTTTTGAACATGCAGGCGTTACCTATACGATCGGCGCATCGGTCGTCGGCACCGACCAAAGTGAGTATGAGGGGCTGACGGGATATATATACGAAGTTCGAGATGGCGCTGACAAGGAAACGGAGAATGAGACACCGGACTTATATTGCAACTTTGACCCGCCGGATGACCCGGCTGAGATCGCAGAACTGGAGGCGGTCTTTTCGGACCTCTATGACGAGCCCAAGACATTGGAGGACATAATCCTCGATTGCGTCATCATGGCGCCGGATATGGTCAGGCCTTACCAAACCTATCGGATTCCGGTTGTCTGGGAATCATGGGGTGTTCTGAGCATAGACGCCGGTTCTCTTGAACAAGCGGCAGCCCTTGCGTTGGATTCCGAGATGCCTCTGCCCGATCAAAAGGAATATGTGGACGAGAGCATTCGTATTGATTGGGAGAGCGTTGGCGGATGTAATGCTCCTATGCCGGATGATTCGGCGGATATGCTCTGCGTCCGAGGTCATCTCGGACAATCAGAGTGAACAACGCAAGAACAATATAGTTAAGAAGCGGCCTGATCGCAGGTCACTTTTTTTGTGGAGTCTCCGTATAGTTCAAACAAGCAGCGGATAACATATTAACTAATACTTGATTATGTCGCTGACATGGGTTAAAATATTAGCTGTAAGGAGATGACACCATGAAAACGCCGAAGGAACTGAGCCTACTGATTGCAGCGAATGTGCGAAAACGCAGGAAGGGGCGGAAGCTATCCATGCAGGATCTTTCAGACAAATCCGGCGTCAGCTACGGGTCTATCAAGCGGTTTGAAAGCATCGGTGAGATCTCTCTGACCTCGCTGCTGAAAATCGCTGTTGTGCTGGATTGTGCGGACGGCTTCGAGCAGCTGTTCGCGGAAACGGAAATACGCTCGATACAGGAGATCATAGATGGAAAGGTATAAGGTATTGGAAGCGTTCATTGGCGAGCGAAAGGTCGGAACATTGGCGCTGTACAAGGGGCGTCTTGTGGCATTTGAATACAATGAAGGCTGGCTGCGTGAAGGCTTTTCCATTAGCCCTTTCAGCCTGCCCTTGCAAAAGAAGGTGTTCATCCCGAAACCCGACCCTTTCGACGGGCTGTTCGGCGCCTTTGCCGACAGCCTTCCCGATGGCTGGGGCCGGCTTCTCGTAGACAGGATGCTCAACCGTGAGCATGTTGACCCGCATGAGGTGGATATGCTGAACCGGCTGGCCATCGTGGGCGATTCCGGTATGGGTGCGCTGACATACCGGCCTGTGCATCAGTGGAAAACGGAGCAAGCGCAAATAGAGTATGACCGCATGGCGGAGGAATGCCGAAAGGTATTGGAGTCCGAATACTCAAACGACTTGGATATGCTGTTCCGGCTCGGCGGTTCATCCGGCGGCGCGCGGCCCAAAATACTGACCAAGATAGACGGCGAGGATTGGATCGTCAAATTCCCCGCGTCTATTGACAGGCGTGATGCGGGGCTCATAGAATACCGCTATTGTGAGTGCGCAAGAAAATGCGGTCTGGAAGTGGCTGAAACCAGGTTGTTTCCATCCGCAAGATGTGAGGGATACTTTGGCACAAAGCGCTTCGACCGTATAAAGCGGCCGGATGGCACAATAAGGCGCGTCCACATGCTGTCCGTATCCGCACTGCTGGAAACCTCGCATCGCATACCGAACCTCGATTATAGAACGCTCATGACGCTGACGCTGGAGCTGACAAAGGATTACTCCGAAGTGGAAAAGATGTATCGGCTCATGTGCTTCAACGTGTATGCGCATAATCGGGACGACCACTCCAAAAACTTCACCTTCTTATATGACGAGGACCGGCAGGCGTGGAAGCTTTCTCCGGCATACGACCTAACTTACAGCAATTCGCTGGGCGGCGAGCATGCCACCAGCGTAAACGGCAATGGCCGCGATCCGTCCAGAAAGGATATTCTCGCCATAGCGGAGCACATTGGCATTGCAAAGACGAAAGCGAAGCAGATCGCCGATCAGGTCGAAGCTGCCGTTGCGGACGTACTCGGCAATGTCAGCCAATACAGGTGATCGAATAGGAGAAACGGATGAACGGACAGAACAGAGCCGATGTGAAGGTCGGCGCGCGGGTCAAAATCGTGCTGAAGGCAGACCAACGCACGGGTAAGCTGACTGAGGGCGTTGTAGAGCGGTTGCTCACAAAGAGCAGCTTCCACCCGCATGGTATCAAGGTCATGCTGACGGACGGCCAGGTTGGACGGGTGCAGGAGATTATTGAGTAGAAGCCGAGCAAGGCTTGCATTGACGGATGAAAACGGCGATGGTATAATGCTTGTGTAAAGTATCCAAGCCATTCCGCTGGAAAGGCACAGTTTCCAAGTATCATCAGCGTCCATGGGCATATTGCCTCTGGGCGCTTTTTTGTTGCCAGCTCATGAAACTTGGGCATAAGCAGGACTCTATCTAAGGGTCCTGCTTTTGTATATCACGGCGGTTCTATCGCCGAAATACGAAAGGAGAACCACAATGCAACCCTGTTTGGACGATTTTCACACGACTTTCGACGATTACGCCGAAATGCAGGTCTACCATGCCCGGCAAGCACGCGAAAGCAAGTGGGCGCGCAAAACGGTATCAGGCCTGCACATCGAACCATTGGACGAGGCCTCGCCGCTGTATACCGACGGCAAGGCCTTCGCCCCGAATGTGTCACAGGAGGCTGTGAACGACACGGCCAAGAACCTTGGGCTCGCGCTGCTGACCGAGAATGGGTACCTGCCCATCCGAAACACTGCCTATAAGAGCTTGCTTGACAGGGCAAAAATCAGCGGCTCGGCGCTGCCGAAGCTGCAAAAGACAAAGCTCGCCAGTATTCTCAACGAATGTCTGGCGCTGCACAAATCCGAGGCGCTGTTACTGGTGCGAAGCGAAAAGGTGGCGGCATTCCATTCCGGAGACGAACGGGATTATTCCATCCTGCCTATCGACGAGCTCATGACAGCCATGTCAGAAAAGCTGAATGAGCGATTCCCCGGCAACATCTTTTCACAAGGGTATGCCGATCACTCACTGGCGACGGCATCATGGTCGTTCCCGGCGCAGCGGGATGAATTGCTTGAAACCTATGACAAAGCGCTCGTTGCACATGGGCAGAAACACTTGGCATCCAAGTTCACGCCGGGCGTTCGATTTACAACCTCAGATGTGGGCGTTGCAGCCGTATCGGCTATGCTCACGGGAGGACAATATCCTATCCGCATCGGGAATGTGGTATCGGTGCATCATAGGCGGCAATCCAAAGTACAGGATTTCGATTCCTCGCTGGATATGCTCTTCGCCCAGTTTGTCGACACCATCAAAAAGCTGGAGGGTTTACTTGACCTGACGTTATGCTATCCGGTCAACGCCATGACGCTGGCCTGCAAGAAGCTGGCCATGCCCAAGGCGGCAGCCATGGAGGCCATTGAAATGTTCCGCATGGCGGTGGGTGAAACACCCGCATCCGCCCATGACGTATACATGGCCATGCAGGAGATCCTGTTTATCCTCAAAACCGGCCATGTACCTGAAAGCAAGCTCCTGTCCGTGGAGGAATCCATCGCTCGGGCGCTGACATTGCGCTGGAGCGACTATGACCTGCCCGGGGCGGTGAGCTACTGATGGCAGCACCGAAGATATTGTGCGATACCGCGGGCATGGACAGAAGAACCTGGCTTGCGGCAAGGGCGCACGGGCCCGATGGCTCGATCCCCATCACCATCGGCGGCAGCGACGTTGCGGCAGTGTTCGGCATCAGCCCTTGGAAAACACCGCTTGATCTGTGGCTCGAAAAGTCCGGTAAGCTCATGCCGGATGAGAGCGAAAACATGTGGCAGAAGGAAATGGGGCATCTGCTGGAGCCTGTTGTAGCACAGATGTACGCTTTTCGCACCGGCCATCGTGTGATCACGGATACCTATCTGTATCAGCACGCGCTCTATCCTTGGGCGTTGGCCAACATCGACTATGGCATGGAGGATAAGGACACCAAGGAAGTCGGCGGTCTGGAATGCAAGTCAACCACCTATTACAACGCAGATGAGTGGATGGACGACAAAGTGCCCATGCACTATGAGTACCAGTGCCGGTTCTACATGGGTGTGCGTGATCTCCCGTTCTGGGACATCGCCTGCATGTGGGGCAACGGCGAGAAGGATTTTCAGATTCGCCGTATATTTCGGGATTTTGCCATTGAGGAGATGATATTTGAAACGGTCGCGGCGTTCCTACAGAGCATCCACGACAACAAACCGCCTTCCATGGCAGAAGTCGCCCCGAAGCTTGCGATGGAATCCCTTGCGCGGATCTACGGCGCGGGCACGCTCGCCGCTCCCACCATCGAGTTCGGCAAGAAGCACGAGCGCCAGATAAGGCGTATCGCAGCGCTCCAACAGGAGAACCGTGAACTGGATCGTCAGATCAGGCAAAACGAAAAGGAGGTTATGGCACTATCAGTGCAAATCGCGGATACCATGCGTGAGCATGAACACGGCGTTCTGGAGACGCCCTTGGAGCAGTTCCAGATCGACTATGTATCCTCAAACCAACGGCGCGTGAACGGTGAGAAGCTGAAAAAGCTGTACCCCGTCATATATGACGAGGTACTCAACCCGCCGGCTCAGCGTCGCATCAAGATCGCAGCCGTCACGAAATGACAGCATAACTGACGAAGGGGAGGGCTCACGCTCTCTCCTTTTGATTGGAGGAAACCATATGGAAAACTCGCTGGATATCTACTTCAGGGACTTCACGCCTGAAACGCAGGAGGCCATCCTCGAAACGGCGGGCATTCGAGACCCCAAGGAAGCCAACTGGGATGTGTTTCCCATCACAATTCTTACGTTTGAAGCCGAAGAAGGAGGCAACCCATGAACACAACAGCAATGGAAACGAGTAACATCGACCGCATCATCACCAAATGGAAGGATCAGCTGGAAGCGCAGTACCTGTGCATCAGTCAGACAACGTCAAATTATGAACGGGCGTACATCTGCTCACCCTGCACCGCCGCTACGGCAAAGGAAGTACAGCGCAATGTGCAGGCGGCCCGGTTCTATATGTGGTACGCGTTCGAGAACATGGACGTGATCGCCCGTGCGCCGCATGCCTATCTGCCCATCCTGCTCAGCGACAAGCTGCCTGCCGAGCGTGCGCTTCGGTCTGGAGCTATTGGAGCAGAGCGATATGGTGTTCGTCTACGGCAAGATACTATCCACCGGCATGAAAGGCGAGATCGCCCGCGCCGTGGAACTGAACATCCCCATCACCGTATTTGACGCGGAACTGTATCTCAAAGTCCGAAAACTTGTCACACGCCACGGCGGCGACAAATCGCAGGTCACGCTCCATAGCGAGCCTTGCTATCTCTCGCTCGCTGCGGAAGAAATCTTAGGCTGAGGAGGTCATCATGCTATGTAGCTATGAGCGGGTCATTTACCCGCAATCCCTTTCAGATCCAAACCCTACGGGGTTCATGGTGGCAGTATATACGCCCCATGAGAAGATACTGGACAGCTCCGGCCAGGCGCTTCGGCAGGTCAAGGCCGTAGGCTACTTTCTGCCGACGGCCAAGGGCATCCGCTATGAGATGCAGGGGCGCTGGGAGCGCGGTAAGCACGGCGACCAATACGCCGTGACACAATTTGAGGAGGTGATACAGCCCACTGAGGCCGGCATCATCGCCTATCTCAGTTCCGGCTACATCAAGGGCATCGGCGCAAAGCCCGCCGCATCTACGAGCATTTCGGTGATAAAGCGCTGGATATCCTCGACAGAGAACCAAAACGGCTGCTTGAAGTGCGCGGCATCAGCCCCAAAAAGCTGGAGCGCATCTCTGACTCCTATATGGAGACCCGAGGCGCACGGGACATCATCACGCTGCTGTCCCCATTTGGTATAGCGCCCAAACGTGCCGTGCGATTCTTCAAAATCTACGGGCGGGATGCGGCTGACATTATCCGGCAGCATCCATACCGCCTCTGCGAAGTACGCGGCATCGGGTTCAAGACCGCCGATGAGATCGCAAAAAGCGTTGGCTTCGACCCTTGTGGGGAGGAGCGCATCGATGCGGCACTGCTGCATGTGCTAAAGGAAGCGGAAAACGGCGGCAATCTTTTCAAGAACGCCGGGAATCTCTGCATCCCCAAGGCGATGCTGGTTGTCAAGTGCATCGAGCTACTTGAAACGCGGGAAATTACAGAGCGGATGGTGGTTGCGCGCTGCCGAGAGCTGTTGAACCGGAACGAAATCACCTTGTATCAGAATCAAGCTTACCGTTATTCGACGGCCAAAGCGGAGGAACAGGTCGCTATGCGGGTGCGGGAACGCATCCGCCAGGGCGATACACATATCCATGCCGATCTTGACGCCGAGATCGCTCGGATCGAACGCAAGCTGGGCGTAACCCTCGCTTCTGAGCAAAAGAAGGCGGTCAAGACCTGTCTGTGTTCGCCCATCAGCATCATTACCGGCGGGCCTGGCACGGGCAAGACCATGATCCAGAAGTTCATACTGGAGATTTATCAGAAGCTCAAGCCTTCCGGATCCGTCGTTTGCTGTGCACCAACCGGAAGAGCGGCACGGCGCATGGAGCAGGCAACAGGACAATCGGCCTCTACAATTCACAAGGCGCTGGGTCTGCTTGCAGATGCTGACGGCGAGTTTGGAGAACCGACCATGCTGGACGCCGATCTTGTGATAGCCGACGAGGTCTCCATGCTCGACATCCATTTGGCCAAGCATCTGTTGAACGCGCTGCCGTACCGCTGCCAGCTCATCCTCGTAGGCGACGCCGATCAGCTTCCCTCCGTGGGGCCGGGCAGCGTGCTGCATGAGTTGATCGAATCCGGCGCAATACCTTCGGTAAAGCTCGACAAGGTCTACCGTCAATCGACGGGCAGCCGTATTGAGGTCAACGCTTCGCTCATCCGCCATGGTACGCTGGCGTTGGAATACGGCCCCGACTTCGAGCTGATCGAATCCGGCGACTTTGACCGTTCGGCGGATATTCTTGAGGAAGTTTATCTGCAACGGGTCAAGGAGCTTGGTACGGACAACGTGATACTGCTTTCGCCGTACCGCACGAAAACAGCGACGGGTGTGAACGCACTCAACGCAAGGTTAAGGGATAAGCTGAATCCGCCGTCCCCGACCAAGCCGGAACTCACCTACGGCAAACGCGTCTTCCGTCAAGGCGATAAGGTCATGCAGACGCAGAACGTCGCCAACATCAGCAACGGCGACATCGGCGTCGTGACCGGAATCATCCGGACGCAGGATGAAAGCACGCTGTATGTTGACTTCGGCGATGGACGAACGATGGAGTACGCTCCGAATGAGCTTGACACGCTGGACTTGGCCTATGCGACCACGGTTCATAAATCGCAAGGTTCGGAGTACGACACCGTGATACTAAGCCTGCAAACTGCGCACTACATCATGCTGCGCCGGCCGCTGCTGTACACGGCGATCACAAGAGCCAAGCGTCATGTCGTCATCGTGGGCGAGCGCAAAGCGCTGGTCATAGCAATAGGCCGAGTGGACGCCGAAAAGCGCGGCACCATGCTGGCGGAGCGCATCAACGAAGCCGAGGCAAAGGCCATAAATGTTTGAAAGGAGTGAAGCTATACTGACAACGCTTGAACAATACCGTAATCTGCAAAAGGTGTTTGCTACGCCAGCAGCGGATGACAAACCCATAGGGATAGAACAGTATTTTGCCTACATGGAGCTGCTGTATAGAATACAGGTGCTGGAATGCTTCCGTAATCTGGAGCAGACTGCGCCTGTAAGCACTGAGCTTCCGGTACTGTCTGCTCACTATATTGCGGTTGACGCGCTGGTGAGCCATCTTCTTACGGAACGCCGCTATCGGCCTTCACAGGACACGGAAATACAGCAAGCCCGCGACACAGCAAGGCAGGCGTTTTCCTCTATTGTAATGGACTACCGCAAGCGCTTCTCGGCCTATATGCCCGAAGACCCACAGCAGTACAGGGGCGATGTTACAAAGGTCATCAACACCGTGCTGCCCGCATGGCTTGCCTACCGCGAGACCATGCTGGCCATCAACAATGATAAGGAGTGACATTATGGAAACCAACACCAAAACCCGTGACGCAATGCTCGAAATGATTTCCCAGATCAACGCTGTGGAGGGCTTCGACCCCTCGGCGTTCGCTGAAGAATATGAATGCTTTGATGGAAAACCCATCACCGGCATTCCCGTCGCCGTACAGGAAGCGTGGTTCAGGCTCAAATACCCGGAGGGGCGGGTAGCCGTTCACGCCGAGATAGGCCTGAACAAGGACAGCATCGTCGCTCATGCCCGTATCTACAAGCACTACACCGATCCGGACGGGAACTATCTTGCCGAAGCGTCCGCGTCGAGAAGCTATTCGGAGAAAGCGCCCAATGTCTCCCCACGCGAATGGGCGCAGACTGCGGCCATCGGTATCGCTTTAAGGCATGCCGGATTCGGGCTGCAGTTCAAGGTGTCCGGCGAGCCCGCCTTACCTATCGTGAACGAGCTGCCTGCGGCTGGCACAAGCGCCGAAGCAGAACAGTCGATACCCGGTGAGGCAAACCACGAAACCGAAGCGCTCGCGCCGCCGAAACCCGTTGACCCGCTTGAGGCCGCGAAGCAGACGATGTGCCCGCTGAAGAAATACGATGGGCGCACGTTGGGCGAGCTGGTCATGCTCGACCCCGGTTTTTTGAAATGGTTGGCAACTAAATACCAGAACGACGAGCACCCGGAGATTCCGGCAGCCGCGAGACTGATTTGCGAGCATGCGCTGAAAACCGCATGACCCGGCCGGGAGGGGTTAGAATGGATGGCGAACTGCCGTTCTCAATGATGGACGTCATTTTTCTTCTGAATCTTCCTTATCCGCCGTCGGGCCGGGCTTCTTACAACATCAACTGCCCCTGCTGTGATACGCACAACAAGCGCCATCTGAACATCAACTTCACAAAGGGGGTGTTCAGATGCCCGCGCTGCGGGTTTGCCGGCGGCGTGTTGGATCTGTACAGTCATTACGCCAATATGGACAGGGCTCAGGCATATAAGGCAATCATGGATAAGATGGGGATCGATTCAGTTTCTCCAGCGAAAATGCGCCCACATTATGCCGCAATGCCCGAAATCAACGAATGTCCTATGGCGGGTATCGAGGAACGTGACGCGACCTATCGCGCCTTTCTTAACAGGCTTTCGCTGGCCTCGGATCATCGGGATAACCTTATAAACCGCGGGCTGAACGACGAGGTGATACAGCAAAATCTCTATCGGACGACGCCCGCAGGCGGGTATGGGGCGATAGCGAAGCAGTTGCTTTCCGATGGGCATTATCTATCCGGCGTACCGGGCTTTTACCGCAAAGAGGGCGCATGGACCTACTACGGAACCAGGCGCGGCATACTGCTGCCGGTACGGGACTATTACGGCCGTATACAAGGGCTGAAGGTGCGCCTTGACAACGTGACACGCCGCAAATTCCGCTGGCTATCCACTGCAGAGATGCAGGACGGCTGCGGAGCGGAGGCATGGACGCACATCGTCGGCGACGCGCAGGATACCATACTGCTGATCGAAGGGCCGCTCAAGGCCGACATCGTACATTACCTTACGGGCATGACGCTCGTTGCGGTGTCCGGCGTAAGCTCGCTCACGCAGCTGCGGCAGACGCTTGTTGTCATGCGGGAGCAGGGCGTTCGGAAGGTCATGACCGCCTTTGACATGGACATGATGACCAACTGCCACGTGCAAAAGGATTTTCGGAGGCTCACTACTATGCTGCAAGAGCTGGGATTCCAGTTCGGCACATACCTATGGGATCCCCGTTTCAAAGGGCTCGATGATTACGTCTGGGCACAGAAAAACAAGTAGTCCACCTGAACACGGGAGCGCGGCTATATGCGGCGCTCCGTTACGTTTTCCATGCCGATAATGCGCGAAACCGTTGTAAAAACGCATTGCTGTCGGTGTAATACTATGAAAACATTGAGGAGGAATTGAAAATGATTATAGGAATCGACCACGGCAACGCCCAGATTAAAACAAGAAATACCTGCTTCGTGTCAGGCGTTGAGGAGTTTCCCACCAAACCGCCCATGGCAGCGGACGTCATCCAGTATCAGAGCCGGTACTGGACGCTCGTTGGCAAGCGGCTGCCCGTTATGCGGGACAAGACCAAGGACGACCGTTTCTATCTGCTGACGCTGTTTGCCATATCGAAGGAATTGGAGGCTCGCAAAGAGATTACTTCCACACTGGATATCGATCTCGCCGTCGGACTGCCTCCAGAGCATTATGGAATGCTCAAGGACAGTTTCGCGCAGTATTTCCGCAGGCAGGAGACGGTGCGCTTCACCTACAACGATAAGCCCTTCAGCCTGATGCTCGACCATGTATTTGTATACCCGCAGGCGTTTGGCGCCGTTGTGCAGAGAGCGCAGGAAATGACGGCCACTTCCCGCACATTCGTAATCGACATTGGCGGTTACACAAGCGATGTGTTACTTCTTCGCAAGGGCAAGCCGGACATGGAGTTCTGCCGCAGCTTGAACATGGGTGTCATCACCATGACCAACCATATCGCGGGCAAGGTGAACTCACTTTATGACATATCCATCGACGACGAGCATATCTGCGAAATCCTTGCGGGACAAAACACCGTGCTTGACGGCGAGATACAAAACGCTGTTCGCAAAGAGGTCGATAAATATGCCTCTGATATGCTCAACAAGCTCCGTGAACTTCAGGTGGACTTGCGGACAAACCCCGCCATATTCGTGGGCGGCGGGTCGATCCTGCTGCGCTCCTTTATCAAGGCGTCATCCCTTGTCAGTTCTGTGGAGTTTGAGCCTGACACCAGAGCCAACGCACACGGATATGAGCTGCTCGCACAGGCGCAGCTTGAGAAGCTGGCCCGAAGGGCGGGCGGCGTAATATGAAAACCCCGGACGGCTACCGGTTTTCGCTTCAGTTTGCGGCAAACTCACCGGAGTATATCCAGGCAGGTGAAACGCTGGAAAGCCTAAAGCACAAAAAGAGCGATTTCATTGTGAGGGCCGTCTGCGAATATCTGGAGCGGCATCCCGACATAGAGACCGGTGCGGTCGTGCGGATCGAAGTTCGGCGGGAATTGTTCCGGCGCGATGAGCTGGAGAAGATCGTGCGGAGCATGATCCAGCAATATGTGTCCAATGCCGGACAGCAAGCTCCGCCGGCTGAGGTTCAGACCCGGCAAACGCCCGCTGTACCACAGCAGGCTGTTGACTCGGCAGTCAGCAGGATGCTGGACAACCTCGACGAGTTTTTGTAAAGCAAATAACGTAACAGCAATAGACCGTCCTATGGCATTCCCGTATTGGGAACGCCCGGGACGGTCTTTTTTGCACAATTTTGGATTTGGGGGGTTAAATATTGACCTCAAAACCTGCTAATAAGTGAGAGGGACACCCTGTCAAAAGCATTGCGAGCGAACCATGCAGTGCTTTAGCACCTTGAAAACAGCATATTGCACCCCGGCGTCGGCCTTCAATACCGAGCGGCATTAAATGCGAAATGGCAGGCTTGCTACCTGCCCCGCCAAGATATATGGAAGGAGCACCGTAAACCCGTCCAGCCATGTATATGGGACGGCCTGTCATAGGAATGACAGGAGCCTGCGAGTACCGCAGCGCTGTGAATCCAATAGCAGCGGAGCGTTGGGGATTATTTTTAATCAAATACCAAAACTGTTGTAGCCGAAAACGCCTCAATGTATAATATTTATAGGTATCATAGACGTTATCGGCCGTGCAAAGAAGGGAGGATATATGGGTAGCATTACCGATAGCGAACACCAAGGAGATGCTTCGACCAAGAGAACCTATCGTGTCAACGAGGTCGCTAAAATTCTGGGCGTCAGTAATGCCACGGCATACAGGCTAATTAAGGAAGGGCATTTCCGAACAGTCCGCATTGGTTCATCGATTAGAGTGTCAAGGCAGTCCTTTGACGAGTGGTTAGATAGTAAATCTGACTAGCAGTCAAGAAAGGACTTAATGTATGGCATCGATTGTTGAACGAAACAACTCTGTTTCAGTTGTTTATTATTATCAGGATGAAGACGGCAACAAGAAGCAGAAATGGGAAACAGTAAAGAAGGATCAGCTTGACAGGTCTGAAATTGAAGCAGCAACTGGGAAACGTGTAAAGGAAAAGACTCGAACGGCAAAGCGTGCTGCTGCTGGTTGTCGAAAGGCCGAAGTGGAGTATACACAGAACAAGGGAACCTTCATTATTCCCAAGAAGACTACTGTAAAAGATTTCCTTAGCGATTTCGTATCGCTTTATGGAGAAAGGAAATGGGGCGTATCTGCTTATGCCACTAACACGCGATTGATTGAAAACTATATCAATCCCGCTATTGGCGACATGCAGATGCAGGCTGTAACCACGATCGTCGTAGACCGGTTTTACAAGCAGCTCGAAAGAACAAAGCCGGTAGAGTGCAATGGCCGAAAACCCAGAACCGAGAAACTGACTCCGGCGAACATTGAAAAGATCCATAAACTGATCCGTTGTGCCTTTGATCAGGCAGTGCGCTGGGAAGTGATCGGCCGCAACCCGTTTTCTGGGGCGCTCATTCCGAAGCACGTTGCGAAGAAAAGAGCAATGTGGACAATACAGACGATTGTAAAAGCAATGGACGAATGCACTGACGCAAAGCTATACCTTGCAATGAATCTTGCTTTTGCTTGTTCAATGCGTGAGGGTGAAATACTGGGGCTGCAATGGGACAGAGTGCATATCAGCGACGCCGACATAGCAAATGATGACGCGCATCTCTATGTCGATTGCGAACTTGCCCGGGTAAATAAGCAAGCGATGGAGAAGTTGGAGGATAAGGGCATTCTGTTTAAGTTCCCGTCAATAATGTCTAACTGCAGGAGTACGGTTCTGGTTCTAAAGGTCCCAAAGACCGAAAGCAGTGTGAGAAAAATATGGATTCCCAAGACGCTGGCTTATATCCTCCGTGAATGGAAAAAATCACAGGATAACCTGAAGGAAATGCTGGGAGAGGAGTTCATTGACTACAATCTCGTGATCACACTGCCCAATGGACGTCCATGCGAGGGAAAGTTGATCGAGGAGAGCTTTGTCCGTCTCAAGAAAAGCGCAGGTTTGCCGGATGTAGTCTTTCATTCACTCCGAAAGTCGAGCACAACATACAAACTCAAGTTGAACCACGGCGACATCAAGGCTACCCAAGGCGATACGGGGCATGCGCAGGCCGACATGGTTACGGAGGTCTATGCGGAAATACTTGATGAAGACCGTAAGGTAAACGCACAGAAGTTTGAGTCCATGTTTTATGCCAACCCCGACTTGCGCGATGTCGCGCCGCCGCAGGAAACGACGCCCGGATTGGATCTTGCCGGATTGATCGATCAGCTTCAGAAGTCGCCCGAATTGGCCAATGCGCTGGCTAGAATCATCACTTTGCCTAACGCAACAGCAAAATGATGCTTATTAGCAGGTTTTCAAAATCTATTAGCAAATTGCTCAAAACGGTTCGTTTCCCGATTAGCAGTCTTTTCGGCGAGAGAACTGTGGGCAAGAACAAGATGACAAATGGGTGAGCGAAATGTCAAAAAGAAAAAACCACCAAATATTCAAGGAAATTCGGTGGTTTTGGCGTCCCCGGCGCGGCTCGAACGCGCGGCCTTTCGCTTAGGAGGCGAACGCTCTATCCTACTGAGCTACGGAGACATGTATTGATTTTCCAAAGTTTCAGCCCGTTTGGTTTCCGGTCACCTCCCACTTAGGAGGCGAACGCTCTATCCTGCTGAGCTACGGAGACAGATATGGATTTTTCAAGGATTGCAGCTCATTAGGTGTTAGGTCACCTCACACTTAGGAGGCGAACGCTCTATCCTGCTGAGCTACGGAGAGATATACAACAGATATATTATATGCTCGGAAGGCATTTTTGTCAAATAGATGTTGGTCAGGGCTGCCGATAACATTTGCATTTTTGTAGAAAAAATATCGGTAGTTGACATAAGTTGCACTTAGTGTTAGCATCAAAATATCAAATCTGAATTATATCTTGTCGGCTTGCCGATAATAATAACAAAACAAATTTTTTAGGAGGAAATATGGATTACCCAAAGACAGGCAACGAAACCTACGTCAGTTTCTCTATTTCCAACACCATGCTTGAGGGCCTTGGCAAGAGCACCATCACCCGCGAGCCGGTATCTGCGGACTATCTCAAGGAACTGTTCGCAAAATACGGTGTTATCGTCTCTATCAAGCCCGAGCAGCAGCCTCTCCTCCGCCGGGTAAACGAGCTTTACGGCCTGAACCTCGAGATACCCGAAAGTCTCAAGATAATTCAGCTCTCCGAGCAGCACAGGCGGCTGGTAGTTATAACCGCCATGGGTCTACGCCGCAAGAGCGGTACCCTGCTCCCCAGCTATACCAATGAGGAGCTTGAGGAAGCTACCTTCGGCTTTGATAAATTCTACGTACAGAGCGTGCACTACGACGATCTTGTAAAGGAAAACGAGACTCTCCGCAAGAACCTTGACGCGGAGATTGCATGGCGCACCCGCGACGATTGATGATTCATATTGAACACTGAGCTTACAAAAAGGCGGCGAAAGCCGCCTCAGAGTGTCAAAAAAGTGGCTGAATGCCACTTTTTTGAGTTTTACGGGTTTTGCCTCTCGCATTCGCTCCCGGGCGGCAAAATCCGCAAAGTACGAAAACCTCTGGGTTTTCATCCGTTCTGACGCACATGTCGTCAGAGCCGGATTAAACATAAGGGGCTGCGGCCCCTTATCAACCCTGGGGTTTTTTGACAGACCGAGGCGGCGAAAGCCGCCTTTTTGTATTATTCAATATTCCTCCGCAGTAAAGCATTGTAACGTTGGCAACCTGTCCAAAAGCTTATGGGCGGCCAGCTGGTTTACTATTTCCGCCTTTTCCTGTCCCTCCAGCTGCGCGATGTCGGCATAACCGCACAAAAGCTGCATCAGCCGCCCGCTGTCCATTTTTATATCTACAGGTCCTTTGGAAGGCTTTCCTCCGAATGTAAACACGCCGTTGTTCTCCGGTATGACGCTATCGGTAACCTCCACAGTCACATCGTCAAAGCCCGCAAGCTCATGTAAAAGCCCTGGTACATTCAGCGCCGCCATCGCGGTGGTATCCGCCCAGGCCGCCTTAAAGCAGGACGGAAGCCTCAATGAGCACAGGCCGATGGGCCCGCGCAGGGAAAGCTTCTTGCCGCGCCCCTTCGCCCCTAAGGAGGAGAGGATACCGGCGGCGGCCCTGCCCTCCGCCATGAATTCTATGTTGCTTATCTGCCCCTCATAGTCAAAATACAGCGCGTAGCCGCGTGTCCTGCCTTCCTTTATATATCTGACCAGCCGCCCGCCGTCCGCCGTGTGCCCGCGCAGCACGCTTCTCATATCCTCGGTGCTTCTTACGACCCGGCCGGAATACCCCTTCATAATGCGCTCATACACGATGAGCAATTCCTCGGCGAAGCCCTCACAGCAGGGGGAATCCTCCGCATAGCGGCAGCCCCTCATGCCCCGGGCCTTTTCCGATGTTATTATCGCGGAGGCCGAGGAGGGATATTGCATGCACCATTCATATATCCTGAAATCTACCGGGGACTGGAACAGCACAAATGCGCCTTTGTCTCGCGCATTGCGCTCAAAAAGCTCCATGCAGCGCCGCATAAGGCCCCTGTGCCGGTATGCGGGCGCGGTAGCTACTCCGCACATTATGACGGCAGGGATAGCGCGCCCCCTTATCCTGAGGGTATACGGCCGCCCATGTATCATGGATACCAGTTTTCCTTCCTCAACGGCTGCGACACTGTATTCGCCGTTCCATTGCTCCGACATGAACCAGCGGCAAAAGCCGTCGCTATCCCCGAAGCACTCCTGCCAAAGGGCAGATGCTTGCTCCTTATCCCTGTCCTGTAAGAGTCGAAATTCAGCCATACAGACCTCCGGTTTTTACGCTATATTCCGAGATACCCTTTCAGCACCTTCAGGGTATTGTAAACGCCGTCCTTGTGGCTGCGCTCGTAGCCGTGGCTGGCGTAAACGCCCGCGCCTATGAGCCCGTGACGTATGTCGTATCCCGCCTTTAGAGTGGCCTCTACATCCGAGCCGTAATGGGGGTATACGTCTACGGCGTAATCCGCCTTCTCGGCCTTTGCGGCTTCAATGAGCTTGCCCGTCACTTCATAGCTGTATGGACCGCCGGAATCCTTGGCGCAGATGGATACCTGACGTTCAGTACAGGTAAGGCCGTCGCCAACGCATCCCATGTCCACGCTTATAGCCTCCGTAACGCCCGCAGGCAGCGAGGCGGAACCGCCGTGTCCCACTTCCTCATATACCGTGATATGGGCGTACACCGGGCGCTGGGGCTCCCTGCCGCTTTCCCTGATGTATTTGCAAATGCCCAGCAGTATGCCTACGGACAGCTTGTCATCCAGGAATCTGCTCTTTACGTACCCGCTCTCTGTTATCCTCGCCCGGGGCTCAAAGCAAACTATGTCCCCGACCTCTATGCCGAGCCTTCGGGTATCCTCTGCGGACTTCACCTGCTCATCCAGCACTATCTCCTCTGTGTCGAAGCTGCGCTTCGCATCGCCGTATTCGCCGTTCACGTGTACAGATGCGTTGCAGAGCTGGCAGGTTCCCTCGATAGCCCTGCCGCTTCTGGTATACACCCGCACGTTTTCCGCCTCGGCGTTATTTGGCTGCATTCCGCCTATGTTGGTTATGCGCAGCCTGCCGTTTGACTTTACCTCGGCTACCATGCCGCCCAGTGTATCCACGTGTGCCTCAAGCAGCAGGCCGTCTTCGCTGCCTCCCTTTACCGTAACCAGCACGCCGCCCTTCTGTGTGCGCTCCGCCATGAAGCCCAGCATCTCAAAGCTCTCCTGCACCCACCGTGCCGCACGCTCCGTGTAGCCGGACGGGCTGTCTATGCCTATAAGCTCAATGGCCTTATCCGCCGCGTAATCGGCATACGTATATTCAAGTTCCATTTTTCTGCCTCCGTTGATCTCGTTTTGCTTTATTGTATCACAAAAGGGCCGCCCGGTGGACAGCCCTTTGAAATAAGCCTTTTTGATTACTTTGCGTCGGCCTTGGCCTTGAGGTCCTTGGCGCGGTCGCTGAGCATCCTGTATATACTATAACCTTCCATCATGATTTCAATCCACGCCCCCCGTGCGGGGAGCGACAATAAAATTCCAATAAATGACGCATAGATGGTAGACATTTCAATCCACGCCCCCCGTGCGGGGGGCGACCGCAAACGTGGTTTTGATGTTTTTGCGGGGTATAAATTTCAATCCACGCTCCCCGTGCGGGGAGCGATGCCCTATATCATCATTTGCCAGCGCAAAAAGGCATTTCAATCCACGCTCCCCGTGCGGGGGGCGACCTGCCAAGCCGAAAGGCTGTTTATAGTTAAGCATATTTCAATCCACGCCCCCCGTGCGGGGGGCGACGTATAACGGTAAAAATCAAAAGCTTTTAGGAGTTATTTCAATCCACGCTCCCCGTGCGGGGAGCGACTGGTTTGTTAGATAGTGCCGAAATGTCATTTGTATTTCAATCCACGCTCCCCGTGCGGGGAGCGACTCCCATGTATTATTGCAGATGATTTGAATACAGCATTTCAATCCACGCTCCCCGTGCGGGGAGCGACATATAGACATGTGCCCAACCATCGTCCGGAGCCATATTTCAATCCACGCTCCCCGTGCGGGGAGCGACCGCCGCCATGGTCTTGCTTATCAGGTCAACGCACCGATTTCAATCCACGCTCCCCGTGCGGGGAGCGACCCGACAACTGGCGCGGCGGCCTGACTTGGGTGGGAATTTCAATCCACGCTCCCCGTGCGGGGAGCGACAAATGTTTTCCCCGGCCCCGTGTGGTGCAAGTGGGTATTTCAATCCACGCTCCCCGTGCGGGGAGCGACGACTGTACGCCGAGAGCCGCCTTGCCGAGTACAAATTTCAATCCACGCTCCCCGTGCGGGGAGCGACCGCGGCTTCCATTTTTGCCTCGAACATTCCGAGCATTTCAATCCACGCTCCCCGTGCGGGGAGCGACTCGCTTGCAGGGTTCCGTTTATTTCTCCGCCCTCGGTATTTCAATCCACGCTCCCCGTGCGGGGAGCGACAACATGGACCGGCGAGGGGCAGCTTGCCTATCAAATATTTCAATCCACGCTCCCCGTGCGGGGAGCGACGATGACTATCCCACCGTCACCATGGCTGCCGACGGCATTTCAATCCACGCTCCCCGTGCGGGGAGCGACTGCAATGGTTGCGGCTGGAATATTCCACCGCGCAATTTCAATCCACGCTCCCCGTGCGGGGAGCGACGGGCTTATAGAAAGGAGAATAAATAGATATAAGTATTTCAATCCACGCTCCCCGTGCGGGGAGCGACGAAAAGCTTATAGAACAGTGTAGACAGATGGAGGAAATTTCAATCCACGCTCCCCGTGCGGGGAGCGACCAATCCAGAGGTATTAGTGCAATTAGGCTATAAATTTCAATCCACGCTCCCCGTGCGGGGAGCGACGGCGAGATCACACTTTATGAGGCGGCCGAAGAATTATTTCAATCCACGCTCCCCGTGCGGGGAGCGACTGGGCAGATGCTTGTATATCGCTGTAATTATGGATTTCAATCCACGCTCCCCGTGCGGGGAGCGACGTGATGTCTGCGGCCTCTTGGGCCAGTTCTATGTTATTTCAATCCACGCTCCCCGTGCGGGGAGCGACCAGGAGTCCAAAAAACGGTAGATGCAACAAAAGAAATTTCAATCCACGCTCCCCGTGCGGGGAGCGACTGTAAGCTTTCATGTCCTCAATTAGCTGAATATGAAATTTCAATCCACGCTCCCCGTGCGGGGAGCGACTTTGTCCTAAATGTGCCAATAAGCTGGAACAGGATTTCAATCCACGCTCCCCGTGCGGGGAGCGACCGTGAACCAAATTTATTTGAAACGCTGTATTCGGCAATTTCAATCCACGCTCCCCGTGCGGGGAGCGACGTGACGCTTATCATTTTCTCGCGCAGCGTTTGCGGATTTCAATCCACGCTCCCCGTGCGGGGAGCGACATAATTCTTTCATTGCAGCTTTTACTTTTTGCGAATTTCAATCCACGCTCCCCGTGCGGGGAGCGACGCAAGTACATCAAGTAGTGGTGGCGGCACAAATATTTCAATCCACGCTCCCCGTGCGGGGAGCGACTACTGCACTAAGTACCCAATCTCTAACAGCA
>OGPK01000415.1_pt1 | contig 46758 bp, 63 predicted proteins | sample 1552921 | NCBI WGS metagenome assembly OGPK01 (sample SAMEA2580264, study PRJEB22360) | human gut metagenome | biome: human gut; feature: human-associated habitat; material: faeces | place: Denmark | collected 2008/2010 | reverse complement strand
GAGTCAGTTTGCGGTAACGCTCACCATCGTAAACTTTCACCTCACGTCCCCCCCCTGATACGGTTTTCAAGGTTGGGCATAGGCCGTCTGGTGAGTAAACCCGGTTCATCTGGTCGTTTCCGTAGTGCTGCAAGTCGGCAATTTGCTTAATTACCACCTTGCACTTCACCACCTTCGGGTCTTTGTAGTCCCTGGACAGGAGCGTGGGGCATATCCCCCCCCTGTCACCGATATGGCCGGGGTGCGCAGCGTTGTGGGTAATGACGCTTTGGGTTTTATCTTCGGATAGATAGAATTGTTCAGGTACTTCATCATCCAGATAGTCACCCATGCAGGTTGTCAGCGGCACGGTAGCGGGGAAGCTAAACTTCCCATCGTCCACGTCCTTGCGAATTGATACAATCAAGACCCGCTCACGGCTCTGCGGAAGTTCGTAGTCAGCGCAGTTCATAACCTGCCAGTAATTGTTGTAGCCAGCTTCTTCAAGGCTTTTCAACACAAGGCCAAAGACAGGCTTCATGCTCTTGCTGGTCAAATGCTTCACGTTTTCCGCAATCGCAATTTTGGGACGGGTAGCTTCTATAATGCGGAGTGCGTCAAAGAACAGGCCGCTTCGGGTTTTCTTACCTTCACTATCCACCAGTCCTTTCTTTTCTCCGGCAATAGAAATGTCTTGACACGGGAACCCGTAGGTTATGAGGTCAAGGTTGCGGGGTAACCGGGTTTCATCAATCTTTGTAATGTCACCGTAGTTCATGCTTTCCGGGACTTCGTGGAGAAGGGCGTATGCTTTACTTGCATACTTGTCAATCTCACAATAGCCAACCAGATTGTAGGCAATCCCCACATTTTCCAGCGCCCTTTCAAAGGCTCCTATGCCGCTGAACAGCGATAACACGTTCAGCATTAAGTACCTCCTTCTTCAATCATTTTCCAGCGGAACCGTCTGTCCGTTGGAACCAACCCCTTATCCTCAAACTGGAAGCGCCTATCAAAATCGTGGACTGTTCGTCCATCGGAATGAAACGACACCGGGGAGTCCAAGTCCCACTTCATAAGAAGCGCCCAGAGGTCAGGGTAGTTCTTTCGGAGTTGCCGTAACTGGTCAACTCCCTGGTTGTGGCAAAACCAGCAGCCGCCACGGGTTGCAGTGGTGTATATGGGTGATAACAGGTCATTTTCTTCACACCATTTCCAAGCGTCCGCTTCTGTCCAGCCGATTTCAGCCAGGGGTGACTTCTTAGTCACGCCGTCACAGCGTTCCAGGCGTTTAGGCTCGTCAATGGCAATCCCCAAATACTCCACCACAGTATGTTTATCAGTCCCCTGCGGGGTGGGACTTTCGGAAAAGACTTCATGGCTCTCCGCAGCGCAGCCATCTTTAGGTCGGAGTTGCACCAGTTTCCCTTCCTCATGGGAAAGCCGTAAATCCTGCCCTGTCTGGCCGGAATTGCCTTGTAGAATATCTTTTCGTAAGTCAATATTGCTTCCGTATTTAAGGTGCTTGCACCACCCGCCGATGGTGAGAGGGAAGCCTTTGATGGTTCCTGGGAATTTTCCGGTCTGCAAGATACCGTAAAACCGTCTTTCGTAGGTGTCCTGTTCCCCCCCCTGATAGCGGAAATGTGTTCCACTTCAATACCCCATCGTTCCTTAATGATAGCGTCAGCTTTTCGCTTGAACTCCACCATTGGAGGAAGGTCAGCAGAAATTTCACAGGTTGCCCAGATTTCTGCGTGGACGATACGGTCAAGAGGCCAACCCAGTTTTTCAATGGCTCCCAGGCAAGCAAGGCTGTCTTTACCGTAACTTAGGAACAGTATGTGTTCGGTCATTTCTTTCCTCCCTCCTGGAGGTTCTTGAACTCCTGAAGAAGTGCGGCCAGTTCGGGGTCTTTTTCGGACAGCAGTTCGTAGATAGCTGTCTGCTGCAACTGCTGAACCTTCACGTCCATCTTGCGCTTGAGTTCAGCCAATTTGCGGGCTTTCTCACGGCGTTCCTCATAGGCGGTCATATCCACCTTACAGATGACTTCCCGGCCACAGTGAACTTCGTCCTGTCTGCCATCTTCCAGAGAAACAACCTTTGCCAGACCCAGGCCGTGGTGACCCGTTTTGACCACTACGGTATCGCCTACCTGAATGGTAGTGTCGTAGAGTGCGTACATATACTTCTTGCCGTTCTCACCAGCGTCAAGAAACTGTACGCCTACCACAATGAAATCGTCCTGCATTACGTAATCCTCACTTTCGGTTATTTGAATTTCGCTGGGCTTGAACCAGAACACCCCGTATTGACTGCTTTTGTTAGTGAAGTTATCTAACTTCACACCCACCGTGTTTTCATAGACACGCAGGACAGTCCCGGCTTCACTGGTGTATTTGCCCTTATAGCTTGCATACGGGAGAATAGTCACCCGTGCATTGATGGAAACTTCCATGCGTACCTCCCACTTCACACCCCATAAAGGGGTGTGATTTTAGATTTTGAAAGCGGGACGCACACCGGGAGCGTAGGAAGCGTAGTAGTAGGTCGCAAAGCCGTCGTCGTCGACATTGGCAAAAAGCGCAGCGGAACCCTCCACCTTGTTCTGCAACCAGTACCATTCCCACGTCCCGGTCTTGCTTCCCTGGAACGCAATGCGGTTGCGGCGGTCTTTCATAGGCTCCCACTGTTCTACGTCATCCGGCTCCTTCTCACCGTAGGGGTTGTAGCCGAAAATCTCACGCTCCGTGGGCAGGCGCAGCAGGTCACCGCTCTCAAAAGCCACCATCTTCTCACGGATTTCAGCCGGGAAGCGGTCAAGGATTTCAGTGTTGAGCGCCTTACGCAGTGCGCAGGACTTGTACCCTCCACGGTTGGAACTGGTACGGTTCATGGAATACTCCTTACGCAGGCAGTCCACCAGAACGAAAATCATGCCGTCCTGCTCCTGCTTTACGGCCAGGGCTTCCACTTCTTCGCCGTCATTGAGGGTGAAGGTGATAACGTCACCCACGCAGTAGTGACCATCGGCCACTGCTTCGATAGTTCTAAACAACTTCATTACTTAGTCCTCCATATTCTTATTCAATGATTTTGCAGCCACACTTACGGTAGCTGGTGCAGCGCTGCTTGAATGACTTGAGTAGAGAACGGATATTGTCTACGTAGTCATAAACAATAGGTTGCTGCTTGTCCTTAAAGGTTCTTGCCACCCGGCCTACACTCTGTACAATGACTGCGTAGTCCTTTTGAGGGGTGGTCAGGAAAAGGCGGTCAAGTCTGGGAATATCCAGTCCTTCCTTCGCCAGGGCGTAGGTTGCGAACAGATACCGTTTCCGGCCAGTACGCATATCCTCAATGGCCTGCTCCCTCTCTGCTTTCTTTGCCTTGCTGGTCATCGTTCCATCAATGACCGCAGCCTGGGCTTTCAGCGCCGGGGGAAGCATGGAGTAGAGTTCTTTCAGGTGACCCACTCTTTCGGAGAGAACCAGATTGTAATGGTCACGGCTCTCCATCAGGTCATCCAGAATGAACTTATTGCGGGCTTCCAGTTCGGTGAGGTAAGAAATCAACTTAGCGTAGTTGACTGTACCGTCACTGTTCAGGAAGCTGGCACTCATGCCCACGCCTGTACCTTTCGGGTGAACGTGAACGGTCATCACTCTGGACTTGACCGCTTCGTCCGGGACTGTCCAAACCACTTCACCAATCATGGCGTATGTGGCCTTGATAAGGCCGTCTGCCCGGTGTACCGTTGCCGATAGACCGTATTTGTGCCTTGCCCGCAGGGAGTTGAGTACCTTGCTGAACTGGGTTACCGCCGTGGGTGTGCCGCTTACACGGTGACATTCATCCACAATAATGCAGTCCCATTCATCCCTATACTGTTCCAGGTCAACCTTGCACATCGTCTGGACAGTGGCAAAGGTCATTGACTGGCCTATGTCCACCTTACCTTCGGTGATAGTGCCAAGCAGGTCAGGGTTTATGTACTGCGCTGCTCTGGCCTTACTCTGGGTCAGCAGGTCTTTTGTGTGCGTCAACCACAGGGTCTTGACTCCCAGTGCAGCGGCCAGTGCAATTCCCATCTGGGTTTTACCACTGCCTGCGGGGGATTGCAGGATACCGTAGTGGTTGATAAGCATTGCGGCCACCGCTTCTTCCTGATACTCATACAGCGGGACAGTCCCGCCAAAGTCTACCTTGACTGGTTTGCGGTACAGTTTCTTCCAATCTCCTTCCAGGAGAGGGAGGATAGACCGTAGACAGCCAAACGGAAGAATGAGGTCATTGCCGTTCATGCTGTAAAGAAAGAGTTGCTTCGGGGTGTCACCCACCCACAGGTGCATACGTACCTTTTTTTGATAGTCCGGGTTGACCAGTACCAGATTGCTTTTGCACCAGTCCATAATCTCTTGTGACGGGTCTGTGATTTTGATGGTGCTACCGATTTCCGTCAACATCCCGCTTCCTCCATGAGGTAAATCCACTGTGAGAAGGACGGATACGTGCGTATGTCATCCTCCGACAGGCTCTTAACCCCGTGCAGTTCCAGCATGGTCAGTTCATCAAATGGCACCATGTAGATTTCACCGTCATTCAATCTCATGGCAAAAGCGCAGTAGGCGTTACCACGTGCTTCCCAGAGGGTCATAGCCCCTTCCTGGTTGCACTCAATACGGGAGAGAGGGAAGCGATTGTTCTCACAATCCTTGCAGTCAATGAGAACCGCAATGTTGCTCTTCGCCGCAATCACGTCTGCGGGTTGCCCAGTCTGGTTCTGTGCCAGGTTGTGCGCCCACCAGCCACATTCAGCCAGAAGGTCACATAGGTCATTCTCAAAACGAGTGCCAACCGTCCTATTTACGGTTGATGACTTCATACCATAACACCTACCTCCATTCGTAGTCCTTGCCGTATTTCTTCTTGTACCATTCCTCAAAGCGCTTCCTGTTTTCTTCGTCCTGGAAGTATGCTTCAACCTTACGGGCAAGGATGGTACAGAAGGGCGTTTCTTCCAGAAGCACAGTCAGCATTTTAGTCATCGTGGACGAACACCTTACCCTGTTCGTAATCGTTCAGGATATACTTAGTGGTCTTTACGATAGCGTCAGCCTTAACGCCAGTTCGGGTTCCGGCAAAGACAGAACTCACTTCCGTTTTGTCGGTAATGATACCCTTTTGACGCAGTTGGTGGATAAGCCATACGAAAGACAGGCGGTGCTTCTTCAATCGTTCACGAATAGTATCAAGTTCCTCCACGTCCGTTCCCTCCTTTCTGTCCTTAATCTTGTAAACAATAGTTGACAAGAAGGAGTTCAATGGTTATAATGAAGTTGCCACACTTTTATACCATTGAAAACCTACCGGGCTTAAAAATTGCCGCCCAGGTGGGCGGGTTTCTTGCGCCCTGTAAACAACTTTTGTTGACATACTCATAATATCAAAGTCAACTTAGATTGTCAAGGGGTAATTCAAAGTTTTCTTAGAAAATTTTAGGAGGGGTATGCCATGACATTCTATGAGCGATACGAAACATTGTGTACAGAACGGGGTATGAAGCCGCAAACCCAGGAAATTCTTGATATTTTGGGGGTCACTTCGCCCACAATCTCCGGCTGGAAGAAGGGTTCCAGCCCTAAAATGGAAGCTGTCTGCTGTTTGGCACGATACTTCGGGGTAACCACAGACTACCTTATGGGTCTAAGTGAACTTAGAACCCCCGGTATGGTATTGACAGAGGAAGAACTTCTACTGCTCAACACCTATCGCAATTCCAGCACCCAGGGACGCTTCCGTATTATTCAGGTCTGTATGAATGAAATGGATACCACTGGAAAAGGGGCAACCGTAAATGCCGGATAATTGACTTGAATGAGTGGAGGAAGAACCATGTATGAAGAAATCAAAGAAGTAGCGCTGTATGTACGCTATTCCAGTGCCAACCAGACAGAACAATCCATTGAGGGACAGATACGTGTCTGCACGGACTTCTGCCAGCGTCACGGGTTCCGTATTGTTGAGATATACGCAGACCGGGCAACATCGGCCAGCAAGGATATTGAAAAGCGTGTAGAGTTCCTACGCATGATAAAGGACTCCGAAAAGAAGAATTTTCAGGCCGTCATAGTCTACAAGCTGGACAGGTTTGCCCGCTCCCGCTATGACAGCGCCAACTACAAATACCGTCTGCGAAAGAATGGAGTACAGCTTATTTCGGCCACGGAGAATATCTCCAATGACCCAGAAGGTATTATCCTTGAGTCTGTGCTTGAGGGCATGGCAGAGTTTTACAGCGCAGAACTCTCCCAGAAAATCAACCGTGGCATGAAGGAGTCGGCTTATAAGCATAACTCCATTGGTGGTGTCATTCCTCTGGGGTATAAATCGGAAGGAAAGAAACTGGTCATTGATGAAGAAACGGCTCCCATCGTCCGGCAGGCTTTTGAAATGTACGCAGAGGGTCATAGTGTTGCGGAGATATGCCGTCTGTTCAATGCCCGTGGGTATAAGACCTCCAAAGGTACACGGTTCGGAAAGAGTTCTTTCAGCAGAATGTTCCACAATGAGCGGTACATCGGAGTGTACCAATACCATGACTACCGGGCAGAGGACGCTATACCTGCCATCATTGATAAAAAGCTGTTCTATCAAGTGCAAGCCCGCATGAAATCAAATAACCGCAGTCCCGGCCAGCATAAGGCCAAACACTTCTACCTGCTGTCTGGCAAATTATACTGCGGTCACTGCGGTTCTAAGATGAACGCCAGTAGCAACACCACTTCCGGCTACACCTATTATGAGTGCTATGGAAAGAAAAACCTCCATGTAGACTGCCACAAGCGGAACCTGCGCCAAGACTTCATAGAGGACGTAGTAATCCGTGACGCTATGTCATTGCTCACGGATGAAAATATTGAACAAATTGCAGAAGTAGCCATCCGTACCAACCTCCATGACGTGGAAGGTAACACAGATATTCCGGCCATCAAAGACAGACTACACGAAACAACGCTTTCCCTTTCCAACCTGGTCAAGGCTATTGAAAGTGGACTTGCCCCGGAAACACTGGTCAAGCGTATGGTGGAATTAGAGAAAGACAAAAAGACCCTGGAAGAAGAACTCAAGCGTGAGGAAAAGAAGGTCATCTATCTGGACAAGGAACAGGTCATCTTCTGGCTGGAACAGTTCAAAGGCGGGGATATTGAGGATGACGATTTCCGCAGACTGCTGGTGAACCTATTCGTCAACTCCGTTACGGTATGGGATGAAGAAGATGACCACTTCAAGGTCACCATAGCCTACAACCTTAGTTCTCTCAACGAAAAAACCTACCACCTCAAGAGAGGTGGTAGGCAGTCGGATTTCAACCTCAATGCACCAGCTTTCGGGACAAATCCGACAATCCACGGAACCCTGCTATATCACACAACTACGTGCTGCATGAAGCGCCGGAACATCAATCAGGAAGTTTAAGGGTCTGGCCTGCGTAGATGGTGTTACTGGTCAGGTTATTCAGGGTCTTAATCTCCGGCCAGCGGCTACCGTTACCAAGGTTAGCCTTTGCGATACTCCACAGAGAGTCACCACGCTTCACCTTGTAGGTGACGTAGTTAGGCTCCTGCACAGTATCAGTGGCAACCACAGTACCGCCGCTCTCCGTAGTGATATAAGCGTCCTCAAAACCTGCGGCCTTGATACGGGCAAGCTGGGCTTCCGCATTGGCCTTGACACTGTAAGCGCCAGTCTGCACCTTATACAGATTGCCAATCTTCTTAACCAGTGCTTCAAAACCCTTGCCCTGGATAGCTGCAAGCTGATTGCGGGCATTATCCAGTTTGGAGTATGCACCAACCTGTACACGGTACAGGCCGTCCGTAGCGGGCTTCTCCGGGGTCACAGTGGCATTGGCATACTTGTCATAGTAAGTCTTGCCGTAACCTGCACGTTTAGCCTGCGCCGCTTCGCTCTGGTCAGCAGGACGCTCATACTGGGTCATCACAGCGTTGGACGCTTCGGCCACAGAAGTAGCACCGTTGAGGGTGGTCATCAGGGACTTGTAGTTCTGCATTTCCTTCCACATGAAGTCAAGCTGCATACCCAGGTCACCGATAGACTTACCAACAGAACGGGCATATTCCAGAAGGGCTTCCTTGCGGCTCCAATACGTCCACTGTGCCAGACCGTAGCCTGCGCTATCCTTGATAAAATTGGTGTATGCTCCACTGTCTACGGCAGCAGTGTAGCCGTCATCGGTGTAGCCCAACTTCTTCTCATAGGTGTTTTGCAGGTTCGTGGGCTTGAAGCCGGACTCTGCGTAAATGTTTGCCATGATACCCGCCACAGCATAATCATTCAGCCCCTTACCCTTGAAGAAGTTCCAGATAGTGGACGGGTTGTCCACAGACTCCACAGGAGCGGAAGGAGTCACAACCTCCGGGGTTTCAGGCTGTTCCGCAGCGGCCAGAATAGCGTTGACTCTCTCCGCAATCTCACCGTGACGGGAATACAGGTATTCACCGGGGCAAGCCTTGTTTGCAAACCAACGGTGAACGGTCATGTTCTGCTGGTCAACCTTGCCGATAAGGGACTTGTCCGCTTTCCACAGCAGACGCTTGATACCGTTGCGCTGGCAAATATCGGCTACCAGGGCAATCAGGGCTTCATACGCCTGGTCAGTCACCGCATAGGGGTGTTTGGTATCGCTGGCTACCTCAATGGTAATAGCCCTGCTGTCATTGGCACGGGAAGAAGTACACCAGGAACGGTCTTTTTCTTCCACGGACAGACCAATGGAACCATCCTTACCCACTACGTAATTGGCAGAACACTGTCTGTCCGTAGTGGCAAAGTAGTCACAACCCTGCTTCGCAGTCCACTGGCCGACAATGCAGTGAATAGTGATGGTGTCAATCTTCTGGTTGCGGGGGCTGGTCTTGTTCTTCGTAATTCTGGTATAAGTTACCAGTGGGCTGTTACTCATAGCTTAGTCCTCCTTCGGGGAAATATAGGTCATGGCCTGCTTAGAGTCGGAGATACCCGCAGTAGTGGGGTCAGTGACGATACCCAGGATAGCCAGCACAGCGAACACGGCGTTCACCACGTCCAGCAGCTTGTTACCCAGGTCACCCAGGTCAAGGGTAAAGCCGAACACTGCGGCTACCACCTGTACCAGAAGGATGACGGCGGGGATAATGGCAATCCAGAAATTCTTGTTCTTGATACGAACAGTCCAGTTAATGTTAGTCATGGTAGTTACCTCCTTAAAATAGAAGGGGCTACAAGCGCCGCAGCGCTCATAGCCCCATTGGACTTCCGGGAACCTTTGTCCCCGGTAAATGTGTAGTTGTTATACGGGCGGTACAACGTGAGTGCCGTCCAGACCGTCAAGGCGGTGGTGCGCAGACTTCGTAGACTGCTCCACAATAATCAGCCTGTCCCCCAAGTCCTGAATATCGTTTCTCATGTTGCGCATATCGGACTTAATCTCATTTACGCCGTTATTGATATTCTCCAACTTTACAATGAGGGTGGTCATTTCGGACGCTTCTTTCCTGTCATCCGTGGCCTTGTTGCGCCGCAGGCCAGCAATGCCCACGGCTCCGGCTACACACAGGGACAGAAAAGAAATGAGAATAGGAACATCAATCTGCATTGTGTAGTTCTCCTTTTCTGTCGTGCGACCTTACGCCTGGTATTCCTCCCACCCAGCAGGGTAGGCTTCGGGACTCCATACGTTTCCGTCAATGGTGGAGCGATACAGCTTGCCATTATAGCTTACAATATCGCCAGTTTCGTATGCGTCAGTGGAACCAAGGGGCTGAACCCATTCAGGGTAACCATCCTCTGTCACGCCTACGGCCTTGTACAGGCTGGTAGCGGTGTCGGGTGTCCACTGTTCCGCACTGGTATGTTCCTGCAAGACCTGATAAAGCTGGGGGTCACCCACGGCGTTCATGCCATAGGAGAACACGTCCTTCTCCTTGTAGACCACGCCCACAGAGTAGGCGGGAAATACAGAAGGGATTTCCAACATCATGTCAAGCTGGGTGTCAGCGTCCATAGTCCCTACAAAGAACTGCAAGGCTTTACGCATTTCCAGTGCTGCTTGAGTCATTCCGCTCATAGCTTATTCCTCCTTTCCAGTCAGCAATACGGTCATGGCCTGCTCCAACTCCGCAATCCTGCGGGCGGTAGCTTCCTCCTGCTTCTCCTTTTCGGACTTTACGCCCAGGATGAACCAGGAGCGGCCACCATCCACACGGTTACTGATAAGTACCATATCCGTGTAGGTTTCAGTGGTCTTGCCATCCGTGATAGTTACGGAAGCAAGGTTGTCCTGAAATACAGAGTCCTCAATGACCCCTTCGGCAATGTAGTTATTGCCGTTCAGTTCCAGGTTTTCCAGCTTCGTACCGTTGTTCAGGGTGATAGTGTACATTGTGGTAGACCTCCTTCTTTAGGTTGATATAAAGCGTGTCCATGTTCTCCCGCTGTTGTTTGCTCATAATACGGTAGTGATTGCGGAACCACGAACCGTACCAATCGTCAAACTCCTTTTCGGTGAGGATATGAACCAACTTCTTCATTTTCCTTCTCATGTTCGTCAACCTCTTAGGGTTGATTTTCTGTATGACCCGGCCAGTGTCGGTCAGGGCATATTGCACTTGAAGGAACCGCCACAAGCTGGACAGCTTGCAGATACGGGTTTTGCGGGTATTTACTGTGATACCCAGTTCGTTTGCAATGGCGATAATGCCTTGCAGTAGTTCTTCAAGGAACTCTTTGTCCTCATGGATAGCATAGGAGTCATCCATGTACCGTCCATAGAACTTTACGCCCTTGACGATTTTGACATAGTTGTCAATCGGTATAGGATAGATTATCCCAGCAACCTGCGCTACCTGGTCACCGATGTTCAAGTGCTTATACATGAACTTCTCACCAGTCAGCAGGCTCCTGTCCACGTCCTGATATTCCAGGGAGTTGAACACCCTATCCATGCACCCGGCGTATTCTTCATCCGTCATGTAGGATACATCGACCTTAGAACGGTCAATCACCGCACGTAGGAAGTTCAACGCCCTCTCGTCATGGACATACTTTTCAAACTGCGCCATCAGGTCATCGTGCCTGATATTGTCGTAGTATTTAGAAAAGTCTATCAGCAGGATATACCCATCATTGGAACCATGTTGACGGTAATACCTGCGCAGGTGAGTTACCAGACGCTTCCGGGCAAAGTCTATACCTTTTCCTTTAATGCTTGCGCTATTATCGTAAATAAGGTACTTTCTCAACGCAGGGGTCAGCACTTCATCACACAATCCATGCTTTGCCACCCGGTCATGTATCTGTTCGCCTGTAATCCTGCGTACTTTCCCTCTTTCATGCAAGGTGAACTCCGTAGAGGGCTGAAAGATAGGGTTACCTGTCAAGTGTTCCTGCTGCAAGCCAGACAGTTCAAACAGAAGGTTCATTTCAAACCGCTGTACCTGCGGTTTCCAATCACTGCCCTGTTTGGCTCTTAGAAAACTCTCATAGAGTACATTTCCGTCAAATATCTCACGCTGATAACCTCTTTCACCATTACTGGTACTCTCGTAAGAGTGGGTGTCGTGTTTAGTATTTACCATAGTGGAGGGACAATCTCTCCTTTCTCTACCCGCAGACCGCTCAAATGGCTATTTAACTGCGAAATTGAAATCGGGACGCACACCGTTAGCGTTGGAAGCGTTGTTGTAGTTCGCATTGCCGTTGTTGTTGACATTGGCAAAATTAGCAGCGGAAGTAGAGATTGCCCCGGTCTTGAATTTGTTGTCTGCTTTTCTCCAACCCTTAATCAGGTTGATTTCCGTCTGTATTGCTTCACCAAACTGCAAATAGGTGTTCACATCAACGGGTAGGGTTTCGATAGCATACTGCAATTCCTGTGCAAGGCGGTAGCACTGGCCTATGGCTTCGTCCTGGTGTATCCTTCGCTGAATGAGTTCTTCCATGCAGGTAGGGTAGATACTGTTTGCAATGAAAACCTCTTTTGTGATTTCCCGCAGACAATCTACAATGACCTGTCTTTCGTCATAGATGAACCAATCGTCAAAGGCTTCCCACTTCAATTTCAGTCGGTCATAACGCTCCCGCTCTGCTTCGGACAGTTCAGGATACTTCCTACCGCCAAAGTGCTTCATCAGGCGCTTTTCGGCCTTTTCGTAACTGTAACCAAAGTCACGCAGAAGCAATTCGGTTATATCTTTGCGTACCTTGTACAGGTGGTGAAATACCTCAAACTGGGACGCTTTACGTTTGTTCTTCAATACAGACATAGTAGTTCTCCTTTACCCCACCCCATTAAGGGGTGGGGATTTCCGATTAACCGATAATAGAGAAAGCGGGACGCACACCGGCAGCGAGGGAAGCGGAGTTGGAGTTCGCATTGCCGCTGTCGCCGACATAGGCAAAACGAGCAGCGGATACCACGTCACGCAGCCAGAACCAGTTGCGGTTGGAAATCATGTCAGGCCGGAAAGCGAACAACGGGAACTGGCTCTTATCCACGGTGTACAGGGCAGGGACGGTAGAACCATCGTTACCTGCACCGAACACCTTACCGCCGTAGCAGTTCTGTTCGGTCATCAGTTCCACGGTAGAGTCATACCAGGAACCGCCAGAGGGCTTACCGTTGGTCACAGCGTTGCAAAGGTACTGTCTGTGAGTCAGCACATGGGCAGAACCAAACGCCGTATTGATGGTGGTCTTAGCCTGCTCAAGACCCTCCGTGTACATCTTACTGCCCACGTACCCACCAGTGGTGATCTTGGTGTCGTTCATCACGTGGGTGTACATATTTGCGTCAGGAACCAGAGTGACGTGGTGAGTGGTCATATCCGTGTCACCAGCCCGCAGGTAGTAGTCAAATGCAGCGATACGGTAGGTAACACCACCGATAACCCAGTAATCACCGATGTACATATCATCAAAGGTTCCGGCCTTGATTGCCGCAAACTGCGCAGCAGTAACGGAAGTACCCAGATTGATACCACGGTAGATAGAGTTATGAGCGCCAGCGCCGCTTGCGGTCACCTTGTCCAGAATAGTTTTGTGGGCGGTAATCAGGTCAGCCAAGTCCTTCTTGAGCGCCCCGGCAGGTACCTTCTTGAGTCCGTTGCCGTCATGGATGAACAGCATATCGGAGTCGGCCACGGCCTGCAACGCCGTGAGGTCAGCCATCTTCTTTGCATTTTCAATGGTCAGGTTTGCCATTTTCTTATACCTCCTTGTATTTCCAGTCTGCCAGAATAACATTACCCAGGTCATCGGTAATGACCGTGAGTTCATCATCGTCCGTGGCAAGCGGCGCAATGAAGCTATTGGTCAGGCACATACCTTCCAGAAGCAAGATACGCTCCGTGTTGACGGTAATCTGGTTTTGCAGGTTTCCCGCCACATCACCAGAGAGTTGTCCCTTCACCAGTTCAAACCAGGTGTTGAACACCTTTTCCTGGGTGTCCTCAAAGGTTTCAATCTCCGTCTTATAGTCGGTCTTGATGGTTTCGATTGCAGCGTCACCTTCCGTTTTCAGGTCAGCAACGTAGGCTTCAAAGTCTGCGTTGATGAAGTCTGCTTCGGACTTAAAAGCAGCCTTTTGAACGGTAAAGTAATTCTGGAAATCGGTGTACAGGTTCGTGCCGTTTTCCACCATAGACATGATGGTGTTCAGGGCTTCGTTCATGCGGTTTGCGTCACTTGCCCCGAAAAAGGAATTGTCCCGGTTGCTATACTGGGTTACGTCCTGAAAGGATACCGTACCGTCCTCATTGGTGATTTCGGTATATCGTTTCAGTCCCGCCCACACAGCGTCCGTGTAGTTAGTGGGAAGCATTTGCCATGCCATTTAGAGTCCCCCTCCTTTCATACCAAAGTTCCATGTGAACATTCTCCTTCCGTTAGTTTGATTGCTCAAGCGGTCATAAAGGTCAAGGATTGCACCTTCCAGTCGGTTCAGTTCGGCAAAGTCCATTGTGTTGCCGTTCTCAATATAGGTAGGGGCTTTACCGTATGCCCGCTTGAGTGTATTGGAATTGATTGTCACAAGGTTGGCTTCCAGTTGATTGATTTCATCAGCATAGAAGTAATCCGTAGGGGTGCGGTCTGCGCCCAAGGATACGATGGTGAAGGAGTCGTACAGTTCCACAGCCATATCCCGCAGGTGGGCAAGGTTATTTTTGATACGGTTGAAGTCGGTAGCATTAAACCTGTCACCTTCATACTGGCCGTTAGCGTTTACACCGCCATGCCAGTCTGTCTTAGGGGTCTGCCACATACTAATCCTCCAATCTCCGGGCGGTAATTTTTCCAGAAAAAGACTGGTTGAAGTTGAGCGTTGCCCGGTAAATCGTCACCTTCATATTCTCCCTGAACTCATTTTCCTGGTACACAATATCGTTTACGTCAATCTCCGGGTTACCACGGGTAGTGTACTCATACTCAATGCCTGCGGAATAATAATCCGCAATCCAGTTAGCAAGGTCTTGTGCCATAGTCATATCGGAGATAAGAGGGTTAGACCATTTCACCGTCTTACCACGGTTCCGCAGCGTGACGGTAGCATAACGCTCTACGATTTTGTATCTGTAACCCCATACCTCAAATTGGTGGGTTCCCGCCGTGGCGAACTTCGCCGTCACGTAGAAATTACCCTGGGCAATGATGGTCACGCCAGTTGTACCCTCATTAAGAGTTGCCCGGTAGCCATAAGACGCAGCGCCCATGTAGAAGGTAATTTCTTCACCTGCGGCCACGGTCACTTCCTCACTCACAAGGCTTTCTTCCGGGTTGCCAGTCTGGTAACTGTAACACGGTACGATAACTTCTTTGACCAACTCCTGCTTGATTGCTTTCGGAGAAGAAGTCATGTCACCCTTCGTCATAGTGAAATTGGTTACGTCACCGAAAGCAAAGTGGTTGACCACAATGCGGTTATAAGGGTTAGCTGTTCCCGTAAACTCAATCTGCATGGTGTCAAAGTCATCAAAGTTGTGGAGGATAACCATATCCTTTTGAATAGTGTCGGTTACCGTGTATTCCTCCACCAGGTTCCCAGTATTGTAGGTTCTCACCACAATGCCGGAAGGGAGTGCATGGCCGAACACCAGCTTGATACCGTAGTACATACAGATAGCTTCCTGGGTGATGGTCAGCACAGGGTTGACGGCAAACTTACCGTCTGCGCCGGACTGGGCGCTGGACACGTAGCCCGTGTTCAGTTTGCTATTGCCAAGGTTACGGGGAAGAAAGTGCATACCTCCATCCACCACGGTATATCCCTGGGCAAAACTGCCATACTCGTCCTTCGTGTCGTTGGTCATAATACTTCCCACCGTGGAGTACGGGGTTTCGCCGTTGGAACTCACAGTTGCCAGAGGGTTAAAGTTGGACTTAATCTGGATAAGACCATCCCTGGACTGGGAAAGAACACAGCGGCAGGCGTTGGCTATAATTTGCAGCGCTTCCTTGCACTTCACACGGGGAATAGGGTTCTTGCTATAAAGGTGTTTCAGTCGGGGGTCAATGTAATACTCCGTCTGTCCTGCGGCCTGCATGATTTCCACAGCAAGGTCAAAGTAGCTTCTGCCCTGGGCATTGTACATACCCTTGTAAAACTCTGTGTCCATGCTCCTGAACACGTCCTGGCAGCGGATTGTGGCGGTGTAGTCATCACTCTCCCATTCGGAACACAGAAGGTGGTTACCCTTAATCCATTCGATTTCCCCGCTCTCCGGCAACTGATACCCGTAGTAAATATCCATTTCCTGTCCCGTTTCCAGAAAGTTGATAGCGGAACTGGGATTATCCACGTTGAAGTATTTGTCGTAGTTCTTGAGTGTGACCGTGAAGTCAATCTGGGGAATATCCGCACCAATGGGGGATACGTAACTGTTCAAACTGGAACTCATTACAGAGTCGTTGTAGTACACAAGACCGTAGCCGAAACGGATAGAGTAGATACGCAGGCGGCTCTTGAGGTTCTTCATCTTATAGAACACCAAGGTCAGCTTAGAGGTATCCTCAAACACTTCCTCCGTTGTAAACTCCGAACTGGTGTTGTCCCGGAACTCTACCGTCCGTCCTCCATCACTCACAATGTCAAAGTCAACCGGGTAGTTCTCACCAAAGTTGATTGTGATACCACGGAAATCCGTAGGGAGAATGTTCAAGTTGATGGTCAGGGAAAACGTACCATCGGAGATAAGGTTATTGCTCACCAGGCCAGTATCGTAGTACCCGCCCACGGCTGTACCTCTGGGCAAAAAGAACATGGAACCGTCAACCTTCGTGAAGTTTTCCTCCAACGTAGCGTAGATGGTATCATCTGTTTTCTTACCAAAGAGGTTTGCCGTGTTGGTGTACCTGGTGAAGTTGCCGTCCTCAATTCTTGCCCTTGCCTGGGCTTCCTGATTGACCAGGCCGAAAGAAAGCATAATGTACGCTCTCTCACGGAGAGAGGATTTCATACTGGCTTTGTATTCATCCGATACTTTGTACATAATCCTCACTCTCCTACGTCAATCAGGTTCACCCGGCAGTTGCGGTAATGAGTAGGCATACCGCTGTCATCTACGTAGTAGGGTTCAGCGGTACGGTCACCGCAGTACATCTTAATGGTGATAAGTTTATTGGTTACGGGGTCTGGAAACGTGACATACACAAAGAAATGGGAAAGGATGGATAGAATGTTGCTCCATTCCTCTGCGGTCAGCCACGGCCATTCCAGGTTGTTAAGTTTGTACTGGTCACGACCAATGCGCTGGCCGACAACCGTACCATTTGCGTCACGTCCTGCGTCAACCAAGGTAGTGACGATAGGTTCTACGCCCCTCTTAGGGGAGGGGAGTTCATAACCGTTGATTGCCAAATATGCCATTTTGCTCCCCTCCCTTTAAGTAAAGCTGTAACCGTTTGCGTCACGCTGGGTTTGTACAGCGTCCGTAATGGTGCGATTGCCAATCTGCACAGTAGTCTGTTCCTTCTTGTTGGCCTGCCTGTTCATGTCATCAGCCATCTGGGTCATGGTTCCCTGTACGTACTCCGTGTAGAAATCGGCCATAGCCCTCTTGAACCCAGCGTAGCCAGGGGAGTCATCAGGTTCATCCGGCAGACCACTTCGTACCTTTTCGGCAAGGGTATCCATCCATTCAGTGTGACGTTCCAGAGGAAGCACCGCTTCCTTTCCGGCTTCGCCACCACCCAAGAAAGAGTTACCCAGCATACCGAAAATCTGTGCGCCATCCAGAATACCGCCCTTTGCGTTCCACGTCAGGTTAAAGCCGGACGGGTAGGAATAATCCTTACCGAACACTGTTACGGTACTCCATTTGACAGACACTTTCGGAACCTTGATACCCAGCGTAGTCCACAGCGTACCCACTGCATTACTCCACCAGGTCTTGACGTTAGACCACCAGGTAGAAGCCTGATTTTGTACGGCAACCTTCACAGAGAGGTTACCTACCACACCAGACCACCAGGTCTTGACGTTAGACCACCAGGTAGAAGCCTGGTTCACAACGCTGGTTGTGAAGGACTGAACTGCGCCGACCTTGCCAGACCACCAAGACTTACAATTACTCCACCACGTAAAGGAGTCGTTCTTCAAACTGGTAGTGAACTGCTGGACTGCACCAACCTTTCCGCTCCACCAAGTTTTCACGTTGTTCCACCAAGTAGTGGACTCATTCTTCACGGAAGTGGTGAACTGCTGCACGGCTCCGACCTTGCCAGACCACCAGGTCTTGACATTGTTCCACCATACGCTGGACTGGTTGGTAACCGTGGTTGTAAACTCCTTCACAGCGCCGACCTTTCCGCTCCACCAGGTCTTAGTGTTGTTCCACCAAGTAGTGGCGTGGTTCTTCACGTTGGTAGTGAAGGACTGAACTGCACCAACCTTGTTGTCCCACCAAGTACAGACGTTAGACCACCACTCTGCGGCGGTGTTCTTCACGCCTACGGCAAACTCAACCAGGTCAACGTCCTCAAAGGCTTCCATGAGCGGGTCAAGGATATTGGTCTTAATCCAGGTGCCAATAGCCTTAAACGGCTTGAGGATACCACCCAGCAGACCTTCCATGATGAAAACGCCAATTTCCTCCATCACGGTAGACGGAGAGTGGATACCGAACAAGTCTTTGAACCACTGAACAAAGGGGTCAACGATGTTGGTTTTAATCCAGCCACCGGGGTCTGCAAAGAACTCCGTGAGTCCCTTTGTGAAGCCTGCCCACATATCGGCTCCGGCCTGCTTGATGGAAGCCCACTTTTCTTCACCCAGAAGGGCATTGCAGAACGGGTCAATAATGTTGGTCATACACCAGTTGCCAATATCGGCCAGTCCTTCACCGATGAATTTCAGCAGGTTCAAACCCGTCTGCTTCCAATCCTCTCCGGCAATCTCGTTGTCCCACCAGGTCTTAATGTCAGCACCGATGTTTCCAAAGAAGCCGCCAAGGAATTGTACTGCGGAACGAATAGCCGTGCCAAGGAAGGTGAAGATAGAGGTTGCGATACCTGCCCAGTCGATGTTGGATACCGTGGTCTTGATGTTTTTCCAGAGGTTGGTTCCCATTTCCGACCAGTCGTAGCCGTTCAGCCATTCAGTAGCTTCATCAAAGGCTCCCTTGATACAGTCACTTACCTTTCGTGCAAGCTGTCCCCAGTCGATTTCTCCCAGTGCGCCCAGGATGAAATCAAACTTCAATGTGAACCACCGCACGATGACCCGGCCAATGAAGGACGTATCCACTTGCTCAAGCGCACTGTTCAGCATGGTTGCCACGTTTGCGCCCAGTTTGTGGAAGTCTACCTCCTTGAGGAAGTAGTAGGCGGTCTGTACCGCCCCGTTGATACCCCAGCCCAGTTTGCTACCCACGGCAGCATAGTCAATGCTGTCAATGACCTCATTTACCTTACTGCCAATCAGCGTACCCAGAGTTTTCCAGTCGGAGTTATCGAAAGCCTGTTTCAGCTTATCAGCAAACTCACTTACGCTATTGTCAATGGGAAGTTCCTCAAACATGGAACCGTAGTCTGCACCGCCACCGCCGCCACCGCTGGTGTCATCCTTTTGCATGATGATGTTCAATTCATCAATACCCGTGGTAGCGTCACGGATTTCCTTTGCAGCCTTTGCAGCGGAACCGCCAGCACTTGCCAAAGAGTCACCATAGGATTTTGCGTTCTTCTTCGCAGCCGTAAAAGTGGAAGCGCCGGACAACCGGGCGAACAGCATATTGATGACGTTCAGGAGGGCAACCACCTTATCAATAACAAAGTCGATTGCCGGGGCAAGTGCGTTAATGATAGGCGCAGCCATAGCGCCCAGACTATTCTTGAGGTAGGAAGAACTTGTAGCCAGTCTGTCCATGCTCTGTGCGAAAGTACCGCCCATGAGATTGCTATACTGATAGAGGTTGTTAATACCTTCTTTCAGCGCCTTAGTCAGCGCACTCAAGGCGAAACGGATTGCACGATACATGGCAATACGTTTCAGGCTACTAAACATCTTGCCTAAACCGGAAGTGTTTTGTTTGACTTTCGCAGCCAAGGCAGAACCCAACTGGTCTTTGATACGGCCAAGAGCGTCCTTTGCTTTCAGTCCGGCTTCCTTCACCTTTGTCAAGGCATTACCCAGCTTATGAAGTGCGCCAGTACCAAGAGAGAAGCCCTTACTGAATACACCGCCGATACCGCTCAAAACCCGCTTGAGAACATTGGTCTTTGCGGTCACCTGCTCCACGGCCTGTCCTGCCTGCTGCACTCCGGGTGCAACCTGCTCAACACCGCTGGTAGCGGGACTTACAGGAATAGTACCAGGAGTCGTAGAGGTAGCCCCCGGAACCACGCCATTCTTAGGCACGGTTACCTTCGGGATTTTGATATTACTCAAGTCACCCAAGTCACGCAGGGCTTTTCCCATATCCTCAAGCCGCTCAATGTCAGCCAGGGTAATCCTGTCCATTACATCAGCAATACCGCCAAGCTGCTTTGCAATACTGCCAGAAATTTTAACTTCTCCCAGTTTGCTCACAGACTCCAAGGCTCTGCCCAGGCTTTCCAGTTTTTCGGTATGGAACCCACTTAACGCCTTATTCAGTTTTTCCAACTGCTTGACGGAAGAACCCAGACCCAGACCGCCCTTCGTGGCGGCTTTCAACTTGCCCAGGCTTGCCGTTAAAGCGTCTACGCCCTTGACTCCTTCTTCGGCTTTCGTTTCAATTTGAAACTCTAAGCCTTCCATTTCAATGCTCATTGTTCACCTTCCCCTCCTTTCTTCTTGTCTTTGAAACGGGAGTTGATAGCCGCCATCATAGCCCGCATAGCTTCCTTGCCATTCTCAAGCCGCTTCTTCTTGCTTCGTTCCTCCTGCTGCTTACTGCCAGAAGTGGTAATAGGTATAGGTTCGGAACGGAACGGGAACGGCTTGTTTTTCTTGCTCAAAGGGTTAAAGACAGGGGAAGCGTCCAACAGTGCTTCATAGAAGTAGGCGGCTTGCAGCCACATTTCGGAGTTGCGGCGCTCCCGTTTTAGTTCGTCCGCTTCCCTGAAATACTTGACCATAGCAGCGTCCCCATCCCAGTATTCGTGATAGGTCATGCCCAGGCTCATGTAGTAACTGCACAGTTCTTCAAATTTGTCACCGTAACGCAAAAGAGGGGACGGACGGCCTGTGCCGCCGTCCCCAGATTTTCCAGACGGCAAGTCCGTTACCAGCTTGCCATCCAATCCACGTTTTTTGCAGCGTCCTCCGGCTCCTCCATAAGGGACTGAATAGGTTCGTTGTACATTTCTGCCAACTTCTCAATCAGCTTGTCCTTGTTAGGCAGGTGAGAGTAGATTTCCTCAATCACATCCTGCTTGACGAAACGGTGGTGCGCCTTGAAAGCGCCTGCAAAAAGGGCAGGGAGAAGGGTCATAGGACGGTCATCAATGTTTCTTGCGACAAACCCTTCGTCCTCCATCTGCTTGATAGTACGCCGGGTATATTCCAGCGTGTAGTCCTTACCTTCGTAAGTAAAGATAATCTGCTTTGCCATTGCTTATTTCCTCCAATTCTTGAAATTGTGTGTCAAGGTGTTATTCCTCAACAATAACACCAGTAGGGGCAATGGTGATTGCCATGCCACGAACTTCGTTCACGCCACCACCAGTGACACGAACATTAAGCTGGCCGGGGAAGTTAAACTTGCCCTCGTCACCAGTGGGAGTGACAGTACCGTCATCATTCTCTGTGCCGCCGAACCAAACACCGTACTGCTCAACCTTATTGCGCAGCGCCTTGAGTGCGCTGAACCCGGCCTTTTCGTAGTTGGTGTTGAAGGTCATGGCTTCGTTGCCCTGAATACCCATGATGAAGGTCTGCATACGGTCAGACAGAGTGGTAGTTTCCAGCATTTCAGGGTCAGTACCCAGGTCAGGGAACTCCGTAATGTCAATCAGCTTTTCCCACACCGCTTCGGTTCCTTCCGCAGCGGGAGTTTTCTGGTGCATGAGGAAAGTCATATAAGTGCTTGTAGCCATTGTCGTTACCTCCTATAAAAATATCGTCCATCGGTCATAACCCGGTATCGGGCTACCATCCGATAAATGCTTGCGTCCTCCATATTCGGAACGGGAGTCATGGCAATTCGCTTGAAGTTCATCTTGAAAAGTACTTCATCAATGACCTTCATAATCTCCTTGCACTCTGTTTTCTTACCCTCCGTCTTATTGGAGTACACATTTACTTCAAACATGACCTGCGCCATTTCAGCGCTCCCGGTCATTCTTTCGGTCACAACGGAGTTATCACTTTGCGTGATACTCACGTGAGGAAAGCCGGACGGGGCTTTTACATATTCTCCGGCAAGATTGATACCGGGGAACCTCTCACGCAGGACTGTTGCAATCCGGGTATAAACTTCGTTTTCGCAATCCGTCATACGTAGACCCTCCTTGCTATTTCCTCAAATTTGTCCTGCAACTCTCTCACAGTCAGGTACATACACATATTGGCTGGGTTACCGTAGGTATGAACCTCTCCGGCGTGTTTTCCTTCCGTGATAACCTCACCATTGCTTCCGGGGTTACCTGTGTAACGCCAACCGTTTTCCAATCGGCCAAGGTGGTAACCATAGCCGCCACGTACCATGCCGTGTTCGCCAGCTTCCGGGTGATTGTCCGGGTACTTTACGCCAGTACCGAACTCAATGAACAGGGTTGCACCGCCAACTGCTACCACTGCCACCTTGCCGTCACCCCGTTCCTCAACGGAACAGGTAACGTCATTTGTGCCGTCATAGACAGCCTGGGCAAACTTCGCATTGGCAATCTGCACACCTTCATCAGCAAGGGCTTTCAAAAACTCTCTGGTTTTATCCTGCAACCACTTCTTGTAGTCGTTGAGTTCCTTGATTGCCCTGTCAATGCTTTTCTCATTGAGTGATACTTTAATTACCCGTTTCTTCACGATACTTTCACCTTACTTACTGCGTAGGAGATAGAGTTAAGGGACTTCGCCACCCGGCGCACCGTGTAGTCGAATATCGGTTTCCCGTTGTCATCAAACTCCGGCTCCTTGTCGATGAACAAGACCGTGTTTTCGTCAATGGGACAACTCATATCATCCGTAATAAGAACCTTGTCGTAGGACTCAAAGTTGCCAAACATTTGTGCCTGTGCATATCCCGTTGCCGGGGATACACTACACTGCATTTTCACGGGGTTATCATAGCCCACGCCATATTCACCCGTTTCATAGCCGTCTTTGTCCTTGAGGGCAACCCGCTCTTTATACAAGCAGTAGTGAACGGAAGTGAGATTTCGCTTCATCAGCTTCATGTCATCACCCCCGCCATCGGAGTGATACGCCGCAGCAGCGTAGGAGGAATGTCACCATCCTCATAGGAGCGGGATACTCCGTTCTCACTGTGCGCCGTTTCACCTTCTGCGCCACGCTTGTTCAGCAGGTAGGCGGCTATTTCAACCTGGGTAGTATGGTAGGGGGCAGGGACTTCCTCTGTCCCCGTACCATACGGATAGGCTTTAGAGAGAACCACGCCCTTTGCCAGGGTGAGGTAGGTAGACAGCACGTCATTATCCGTTTCACCCGTCATGCTTTTCAGCATAGTCAGCTTTTCAGCGTCAGTCATGTTGTCCACCCTCCTTCCTTACTTACGCACCAGCACCAGGGAACTCCGCAGCGTTAGCCACGTAGACGGAACGGCTGTAAGTAGGCTTCTCAAAGGCAGTGGAAATGCCAGTGAACTTGCCGTGATACCATTCAGGGCCGTGGTCAAGACCAATCTGGCCGAAAAGCTGGTACTTCTCACCTGCACCGACCTTTGCCAGGGGTTCCAGGAAGAAGTTGCCCTTGCCGGGAACAGGCTGGTAGACAGGAGCGATAACGTCCAGGTTCAGGAGAAGCGCAGTGCCAGCAGGCAGGCACTCACCCAGATACAGGTAGACAACACCCAGAGGGGTGACCACGCTGGACAGCGCAATGCCGTTGATTTCACGGGACGCAGGCACGATGGTCAGGCCATTCTGCACAGCGTCAGCGTTAATCTGGAACATGGTGATAGCGTCACACCACAGGCACAGGCCGTCAGTAGGAGCGTTTGCGCCGTAAATCTTCTTGACCATATCGGCAATATCCCACAGACCCAGGGGCTTGCCCGCCATATCGTTCACGTTGGAAGTGATAGCAGGAACCAGACCACGGGTCTTGTTGGCTTCGGAGTCCTTAGTGGCCTTGTTGAACACACCGTTGATGAAGGTGTACTCAATGTCACGGTTAATCTGCTGGATTTTTGCCGCAACCTGGAAGTCCAGTTCGTTCATGGGGTTGGCCTGCTGGTTCTCAATATTGATACCAGCCAGAGTACCCATGTTGGACTGCTTTGCGTAGGAAATGCCCACAGCAGCCTGGAAAATCTGGGTCACGTTGGTTTTCTGCTCACGGGTTACCACGGAAGCGTCCGGGGCAGTCAGGGAAGCAGTTTCGGAAATTGCGGGCTGGGAACCATCACCGCCAGCGGTGTATTCCTGGCCAGTAACGAACTCTACATGGTTCGTGGTTTTCGCCTTGCTACCAATGATGGAAGAAAGCGGAGTACGGGTATTACCCTTGTTGAACAGCATACCGGAATAGTTCAGTACGCCAAAACTGGTTGCAAAAGTATCAGCCATTGTCAGTTACCTCCAAATTCGTAGTTTAGTCATCCGTCTGGTTGGCCGCTTCCTGGGCTTGCAGACGGGTATAGTAGGCAGCAGCGGTCAGGTTACCGCTTGCCTGCGCTTCGGCAATCTTCTTAGCGTAATCCACGCCACCGCCAGTGCCGTCACCACCCGCAGCAGGGCGGGGAGTCTTGCGCATTGCGTCAGCCTGGATAGCTTTCTTCTGGACTTCCAGATACTTGTTCTGGTTTGCCAGAACCTTGTCCATGTCACCGTCAACCATAGCGGTAGCGGTTTCAGTAGCCAGGGTTTCGTCATAGCCCATAGCCAGAAGTTTAGACTTCCTTTCGGTCAGGGCAATGGAGCGCTTCAAATCAGCGTTTTCCTTTGCCAATCTGTCCTGTTCCTCCTTCTGGGCAGCAGCGGCAGCTTCGTCATCGGACTGCTTACTTCTAAGCTGCTTCTTGTAATCGGCAGCTTCGGAGTTGGCCTTAGACAGCGCAGCTTTCAGGCGGTTTACCTCTGCGTCATTACCCTGCCCGATGGTTTCAAGGGCAGCGGAAATTTCATCTTCGGTCATACCTTCCTTGTAGGCTTTACCCAGCAAATCACTCAAATAACTCATTTCAAAGTCCTCCTTGCGTTTAATTGTGGCGGTTCACTCCGCACTGTTTTCCGTTTTAACCTCTTGTCTTGAGTGTGCGTTTTATAGGTGTTCCCTCACCACTTCAAGCAGGTTCCCCCGCTATTCATCAGTTGTCAGTCGCACGATACAGCGGCAGTTCACATTGTTTTCCGCTTTTGTAAACTGTCCGGGGTATGGCGCATGGTCACCATCATAGGTGAAAAATTCTTCCTCAAGCGGAATAGACTGGCTTTCCAGATAGCGGTGAGTATCCCTCACATCGTTATCTCTCATGGTGAACCAGGTCTTTGTGACTCCAAAACTTCCGTTATCTACATAATCCATACCACCGTCATAGACGGCAGCGTTATAGACTCTATGAAATTCGGACTCCACAAGGGTCTTTAGTCCGTCAAGGTCATTTTGCAGAACGTGGTCTGCTACACGGTCAGCATAGGTCTTGCCGTCAATCACCAGGAAGATTGCGTCCTCCATCTGGTCAACGTCAACTTCCAGTTCATGCCCAAGCATGAGCGCTGCACCTTCAATGCCCTTCGTATAGGCATTTATCAGGAAAGAGAGAATGTCATCCGTAATCTGGTTGACACGTGCGGCCAGGTCTTGTCCCGCCGCTTGATAGTAGCTGGTGGAAGTCAGCAAATTCAGTTCGTCAAGCGCTGTAAGATAGCGGGAAGCAACTTCATCCATCATGGTTACCTCAAAAAGAAAAGGGACTATGAGCGTACTTCACTCACAGTCCCATTGGACTACCCGAACCACTGTCCGGGTTAAACCTTTTCATTTTCCTTCATTTTCAGCTTGCGCTTGATTTCCACGATAGTGACTTTACCCTGCTCAATCAGCAGTTCCACTCTGCTTCCGTGTTTCAGCAGGGTTTCCATCTGCGCCACCATTTCCTTCGTTATTACCGGGGTCATTACCATCCTCTCCCTTCATCTGGTTTTGTTTCTCAATCAACTCCTGGGCTTTCTTTTCCTGTTCCTCCACATACTCTGCGCTCAACGCATACGCCAAATCGGAGTCTACGAACAGGCCGCAATGCTCAAAAGCCAGACGGGGATGAACCTTCCCGTTCTTCAACAGGAGGTCAAGCACCTGCGCCTTTTGCAGAATGTTTTCGTAGTTACGGCGGGTAAAACGGATTTCAATGTTATGCACCTTCAAATCCATTCCCACCAGGGTACGGCAAATATTAAGTACCAGTTTAAGGAACCGCCGTTCCGATTTCTTAAACATCAGTTCACTGTTCTTCGCCCGTGCTTCTGCGTCCGACCAGCCATCACGCATGATGACCGCAGACCCGGTATCGCTGGTGGAAGAACCGCCATTGCGGTTCGGCATACCACAGATAGTCAATACCGTCTGGTACATATGGTCAACCAATGTTTGGGTTTCTCCCTGGTTCAGGGAATTGGTCAGGTAAGCCACTTCCGCTTTCAACTGGGGGTCAATATCCTTAAACTTGATTGCACCTTCCTCACGCAGTTTCTTGTAGTCATCGGAAGAAATATCTACGTTATGGAACAGAAGAAGCGCCTGAATGAACTGTTCCACGCCGTCAATGCGGTTGCTATCGGTTAGGTTGATAGCGTCCAGCAGCGGGACAACCAGTTCAAATGCTCCAATACGGGCAAGGTTCAGCGGGTATTCGATAATGGGAATGTCACCCAGAATGTGAGGTTCGCACTTCACAACCTTAGACTCCACAATCTCAAAATACTCATACTTAGAATAGCAGGAGTAGGTGATAACGCCCTTTTCGTCAATCACGTACTTTACACCCAGCACGGGTTTGTTGCCCAAACCGTTATGGTAGACCACAAAGGTGTTGCGTGGGTCAAGAGTGTAGATTTCAAAGGGAGAGTCATCTTCCTCTCCATCTTCATCAGGAAGAACCATACGGAAAGACGTTCCGCAGATATGGAACCAGTCAGCCAGTTCCTTGTCCTTTGCAGGTTTTTCCTCTGCAAACACGTACTCATTAAGCTGGTTGATAGCGTCCGCAATACTCTCCGCATTACCACGGGTAACATACTGCAAAGGCTCACCCATCAGGTAGCCGGACTTGAAGGACACAATCTCGTCAGCACGGTTCTCAACAATCTTATTGGCAATTTCAGGACGCACCAGCTTCACCCGGTTAAGAATGGGCTGTCTGCCTTTGTAGTAGTGCCACAGATAGTTAATTTCGGAACGGTTCTTCCAGTGGAAAGGAAGCGCCTTACGCAGAATGGTCACTACGTTATCAATGGTCACTTCGCTTTCATCGGTCTTAATCATACGCCGACCATGTAGCTGCATAGTAGACACGTGGCGCACCTCCTTTCGGACATAGTTTCACTTATTGTAATTATACAACTCTCCAATGCTTTTGTCAAGATTGTTGAGCGTATAACCATTGAAGAATTTGTAAATATAATTAAAACGGACGCTGAATAATCTCAACCTTCGCTCCTACCAGACCACGGAGTTCATTTTCCAGCAGGGACAGAGAGTCAGGAGCGTCATCATGGGGAACCTTGCCGGAACGGGTATAGGTCACCACCTGTTTCATAAACTCTGCGTACTGGGAATTGCGGGCATACAGAGAAGGGTCTTTGAAATAGAACTTCTTAATGATGGTATCGGACGCAAACTCAATACGGGTTTGCTTGTTACTAATAGTCCGCTTTGTGCGGATATTGCAGTTGTACTTCCTGTCCTCCAACAACTGGGACACATCACGGGCAAAGTAGGAACCAGCGTTGTTACTTTCAAAGGTAGCCGCAACTACCCCGTTGTCCATCAATGCCTTTGCACACTCCGGCTTCGTTACTTCTGGGGGAGAGTCATCAAATACCACGTCCACAATGTAGACTTCATCACCGTAAACCGCAGCAATAGGCATGGCGCAATAGTCAGCACCCGTGTCCGCAGTATCGCAGACTGCAATCACACTATCCGGGTCACGGTCAACTGGGAGTTCAAAATATCTGTTCAGGCTGGCTTCCGGGAACAACAGACCCTTTGCTTCAAAAGGTTGCTGCTGAAACTCACTTTCAAACTGCTCCGCAGACAGCATTTCACGCTGGTCACGGAAATACTTTGTGGTAAAAATACGCTTACCCTCACGGATATACTCAAAGTTACTCTCGTCAGTTTCCAGGTCAAGCGCCGGGGTTTCGATGACCTTCATACGCTTGCCTTGCTTTTTCATTTCCTCCTGCAAGCGGCCAATAGGGTCATACAGAGAATAGCGTGTACCGCAGATGACAATGGGTGTTCCTTCAATGGCACGTCCGATAATATCACCAGAAATGACTTCCCACTTATCGTCAAGCCGCTGTCTGTTCTTTGCTTCTTCACGACCTTCCACACAGTCATCCAGATACAGCATATTGGTTGCTTCGGAAAGACCTACCTGTCTTGCGTCAATGGAACGGCACATGACCGTAGGGAAACGGGACTTATGCAGCAGGTTCAGGATTTTAGTATCTGCATTGGTCTGTACCAGTTTGCTTTCCGGGAAAATGTCATAAAAGTGGTAATCACTGGGGGTTTGCAGATATTCCAGACAGCCCAGATAGAAAGACTTAACAAGGTCATCACCTGTACCCTCCATCAGGGTAGAGCGGTCAGGATACTTGCCGGACAGCATATTGGTGAAGTTGATACCCAACTGGGACTTGCCCGCTCTCTTAGGCATGGAAATAGAGAGGAAGTCCAGCTTTCCGTCAAGGATTTCCTGGTATGCGTCCACATACCGCTTGAGATAGTGACGGCGGGGCTGGTAGAACTTCTTATCCAAAGGCTTGCCGAACTCCACGGCCTGCAAGTATTCATCAAAGAAATGCGGTGCGTCAAACAGTAGGGAACGGAACAGCAGGTCATTGAACCGCTCTGCCAGAGTGAAGTCCGGCTTATCAACGGCCAGTCGCAGACCGTACCCTACCTGAGTTCTCATACTCCTGTTCCACTCATGCGCTACGGTAAAGTCTATCTTCTCATACTCTCTGCACAGGGCGAACAGGTCATTGTATGCTTCTATATCCAAAGGCCGGGACTGTATAACCTGTTCAATCCGGCCTTTCAGTGCAATGTAATTCATAGTCTACCTCCATAAAAATAGGGACTGCCCGTAGACAGTCCCATTGGACAAGGCCGTGACCTTTCACGCCTTAGTATTCCCATGTAGGGTAAATTACCCACCGTGGGGTATGTTTCAATTTCGGTGTTCGCTTCCTGAACAGCTTTCCCAGGATGAACGCTACTAAGGAGAACCCCAGCAGCAATATATCAAGGGCTGGCACGATGGTCAGCCACGCCATAAATTTGATAAACACCCAGCCTACCTTGCAGGAAAACAGCATGGATTTCCACAGCCGTTCCGCTGCACAGATGACCAGCAAAGTCAAAACGTCTGCCATGCCGCCGCTCCTTCTTTAGTCAGTGATGGTGTGTTCCGTGCCGGAAGCCTTATCCCGCACAATCAGTTCACAGTCCATGCAATCCAGAAAACGGATAAGCATGGAAATCTTCATATCCCGGCTCAAGGCTTGACTTACGCCGGATTGACTTTTCATACCTAAGAGTTTGGTTATTTCACCCTGGGTGATTTTCTTATCGCTCATAAGCCCTTTGACAACTTCATTGGCCTGCATTGTTATATCCTCCCTTTCGGATTTCATGTAAGCATAATATCACGCTTTCATGCTATTGTCAAGTGCCTTTTTAGATTTTGCGGATTTTTCAAGATGACAGGTAGAGCATTTTCATATTTTGCAATAACTTCTTATAGAAGAAGCGCTTCTAAGAAAAGTTATAGGGAAAATGTAGTTTTACTCTACCCACCCAAGGATGAACCAAACTTTTTTTTATTTTTGCGGAACTTTCGGGGGTCACCCGCCCGCCCTGGCCGGGGTGCGTTTCCCCCTCCGGGGGTCACGTCCCCGGCTTCACGGCCAGCGCCCAGGACGGGCGCAGCCGGGGCAAGTCGGCCAGGAAAAACGCCGCCCGCCCTGCATAAAAAATATCATGTTTACATGATTTCATGCTTGACATTATCATGCAAGCATGATATAATGATACCGTAAACAAGAAGCAGACCCGCAGCACGGCGCAGGCCGTAGGCGCTCAATGCTTCACCATTCAAGAATGATTAAATATGCAGGAGGTTACAGTATGAATATTTTTGAACAGATGACCGCCCAGCTTGAGGGCAAGAAAGACCGCAGCGCATGGGGACGGGGTGTAAACGTGTACGCTCTGGAACTGGTGGAAGAACTGGAAGAACGTGCAGCCTATGAAGGCCGCAACCCTGAACCCGGCCAGGAGTGCCGGGAATGGCTCTTGAACGGCGCTAATGATTGGAGTCAATACAGTTGGGGCGGCTCCGCTCTCATTTATGATGGTGACATTGCCGAAAGACTTTGCACCCCGTCCGAACTCAAGAAAACCCGCAACGGTGAGCGCAGACCCAACAGCCGGGAAGAATGGTTAGATGTTCAAGCCCGTGCATTATATCAGGCTTGCAACCGTGTTTCCCGCCTGTATGCCCGTCTTATGAAGGAGGTAGCAGCATGAAGGATTTAACGCCCGCAACCATCCACGCCGCAGCGGTGGCGGCTCTCCCGGCCAGTGACATAGACCACCACGCCAGCGACCTTTATATAAAGGTCACCCCAGCAAGCCAGCAGTTATTAAACCGCTTTCAATACCGCCACATGGTCAAGACCTTTGTTGACAATATCGACCATGTACAATGGTATGACCTGCCGTTTTGTTATGACCCCAGTATGAAGGAGGTAACCCCATGATATATGCAGAATGGACGCTTTACGGGGTGTTTGACAATGCAATCTTTATCACCTGGGACGAATACCACGCCGCCACATTCAACCCCGATATTATTATATTGGTGGTGCGGGTCATCAGGTAAACCACAGCCCCGGCCAACCCGTGCCGGGGCTTATTTCATAGGAGGATACACCATGCACAAAGAATGGAGAACGCCGCCCGGACAGGTTTATAACCTGTACCGGGATATGCTCAAACAGCCGCATTTGCTCATTGCAGGCGCAACGGGCAGCGGTAAATCAGTAGTTATTAACGGCCTTGTATATACGGCCATGTATGACAGCCCCGCCGCCGTGCAATTCATCTTAATTGACCCTAAACGGGTTGAATTGGTGGATTATAAGCTGCTCCCGCATACGCTCATGTATGCAAGTGAACCGGGGGAAATGGTGGAAGCCTTAGAAAAGGCTATGGAGATAACAGAAAGCCGATACAAGGCCATGCAGCGCCAGAGGGTCAAGAAGTACCCAGGCGGGGCGCTGTATGTCATCATTGACGAATTGGCCGACCTTATGACCACAGCCCGCCGCCAGGTGCAGCCGCTTATACAGCGCCTTGCACAGGTAGGCAGAGCGGCAAACGTGCATATTATAGCCGCCACACAATGCCCGCTTGCTACTGTGATACCCACGCCTATAAAAGTAAACTTTGATAGCCGGGTAGCCTTGCGCACCCGCTCCGCACAGGACAGCCGCAATATATTAGGCTTAACCGGGTGCGAACTGTTACCCCGATATGGTCAAGGCTACTATATGACCCCGGACGGCTTGAAGCTGTACAACATACCCATGCAGCCCCAGGAAGATATAAACGCCCTTGTAAAGTATTGGCAGCGCTCCCGGCCACGTTTCCGGCTATTCAAATAACGCAAGCCCCGCCCACCGTGGCGGGGTTTTCCTTTACCGTCCAGCGGCCAGCGCCGCCCAGGGTGGTTATTTTATGCCCAGGCGGGCGACTACCCCCGCAAGCCAGAAACGCCCAGAGGGGCGCACAGACGGCCACAGCGGGCAGGCCAGCCGGAACGCCGCAGGGCATGAGAAAAGCCCCGGCGCAGCCGTAGCCGTGCCGGGGTTGGTGGTGTGGGATGGTGCAAGAGGTTTAGCCCCTGGGGGCTTTCTGTGCCTTTCTGGGAGTTTCCACAGTTTCGACAATAACCCCTTCTGCGCTTTCTGCTCCTTCTGGGAGTTCCAGCACATCAGCAGCGGGAAGCCCTTCTGTGACTCCATAGGTATTTTCAAGATACTTCTGTTTAAGTGCTTCTGCGTCCTTCTGCTCTCCCAGGGGGTTAGTGTTAGGAGTGAGAACCACTTCCTGCTGGTCTTTCAGGCCGTCATAGTTCTTCTGCCAGAATATGCCAGTAACGGGGTTGACCTTGCCGTCCTCCATGAGTCCTTCTCTGTACATGGCACAAATCTGTTGCACTTTTTTTACAAAGTCGGTGCGGGCAGGGTTCCCCAAATTCCTATTAGCCCATTCCCATGCTGTACCCTTATCTATACCTATCGCAGCATACGCCGCCTGATTGCCTATCTTCATATCCCACTGGGCGCAGAGTTCCAGATAACGGGCAAAACGCCGCTCCATTTCCTCCACGTCATTATGGTCAAGGGGTTCAGTCGGAAGGATAATCTGCATGAACCTAATCTTTCTGGCATTATACCCTTCTGGCAGGTCAGGGTTCTGCTCCACAGGCAGCGGGTTATCCGTTCTGGCCTGTCTGGGTTTCAGGTCTTTCGCTCCGGGTGTTCGTGCCATTCTCCTTCACCGCCTTTCTGCCCTTCTGGGGCTTCTGCTCCTTCTGGGCTTTCTTCTGGGCAGCTTCTTTCTGCTCCCTGTGATACCGTTCAACATAACTTTCCATTGTCGTTTCCTCCTTTCTGTGAGGAAGGTAGAGTAAAATCGAATTTTACTATAACTTCTTCTTAGTACACGCATACTAAGAGAAATTATAGGGAAAACGTGAAAATACTCTACCTAACTCTACCTTTAGACGGCTTTCAAGCCCAGGCCATAGTACACGGTCATGCCTTTAATCAGCCCTTTATCGTGATACCAGCCGGGGTGTGCCGTCACTTCTGCATTAAACTTCTTCATACTGCATACATAGTAGCCATTGCTCTTGCACCAGATTTTGTATGCGTCATATATAGCTTTCGCAGTCGTGTGTCCTTCTGCGATATGCTCACACTTTTCTTCAAGGAACTGCAACACCAGGTCATTGTCCTTCTCATAAGCCTTGACCACCTTCTGCATATGAGCGGGCATTTTCAAACCAAAGCGCTTGTATTTGAAGTAGCCCGCCACCAGCCAGGTAAAGATACCCTTCATGGCTTCTGGGCTTTCAAAGAAATCCTTCAAGCCTTTGTCTTGTTCATCGTCCGTGAAGTGTCGGTTGAACTCAATGACACGTACACGGTCGGAAGCAAACAGGCTCTTGTCCTTTACGGACGGCAGGTCATTACAGGACAGCCACATTGTAAACTGCGGCTTGAAGGTAATGGCCGCTTGATACAGTTCACGGGCGGTAATGTCCTCACCACCTGTGTACTGCTTAATGGTAGCTTCGTCCAGCTTGCCCGCCGTATCGGACTCACTCATGGTAACGAACCTGCGGCCTTTCAACTTTGCCAGCACGGAAGAAGGTGCTTCTGCGTTCTTCTGCCTTTCTGCCTTACAGATAAGTTCTACCGGGGCAACCGTAGAGTAGTCACCAAGCAAATGCTGAATAGCGTCCAGCATGGTAGACTTGCCGTTTCTGGTGGTCTTGCCGTGGAGGATAAACATACATTCCTCTTTGCTGGTTCCCAAAATGGAATAACCAAGCGCCCGCTGCAAGTAGTCAGCCTTTTCCTTGTCATCCTGGGTGACTTCTGCAATGAACTTTTCCCAGCGTTCACAGCGTACTTCCTGCAAACTGTATTCAAAGTTCGTCTGCATGGTCAAGAAGTCATCCCACTTATGTTCCCGGAAGGTCATGGACTCAAGGTCATAGGTTCCGTTCTGGCAGTTGACCAGGTACGGGTGGGTGTCGAACTTGCTTGCTTCAATGCGCAGGTTATCAGCAGCGTCCTTCATCAGGCGGTCACGGAAGCGGCGGTCACCCATCTTCGCAACGAAAGCCATATACTGCTTCCGCTTTTCATCATCGGAAATCTCACCACAGTACAGCGCCATCAGCCGGACGAACTCTTTAATCTTTGTACTCACCAACAGAGAACTCACGTCCTTCTGCCAGCGGCCACTTTCATAGGTGAACCAGGACTTTGCTTCCGGGCAATATCGGGTGTCCTTCTTGTAGCACTCACTGAACAAGTCGGCCATGCCCGCTTCATCCCAGCTATACCCAGTGCTATCCTCTTGATAGGACAGTTCAGGCCGGACGCTCTTAATGTAGAACATCTTTTCACTGATTTCTTCGGACGTGATATAGCGCCCATTGGAGAGTTGGAACAATTCATCAACCATACGTTTTCCTCCTTTCTTACAGATTTTTGCGCAGATTGCTTGCGATAGCTTCAACCCGCTTTCTGTCAAGACGGGGTTTCGCCAGGGCTTCTTCCAGGCCGTTCATTGTATCCATCAGCATACCGTGATAACCGTCTGCAATCTTCTCATATTCATCAGGGTCAGCGGTCTTATACTCCGCAATGATTTCCTCAAAGAGTTCTTCGCAGTCCCGGCCAAGGTTCTCCCGGATAATCTTCTGCAATTTGTCAACTTCGGTTTCCCCGGCAAAGATATACTCCGTGGAACCATTCTCAAGGTAAAGTGTACGTGCCATCCTCCCTTACCCCCTATTCCTGAACATGAGGGCGGTGTACAGCAGACACGCACCCAGCCATTGCAGGCTGGTAGCGTGGTCACCCTTGTCCATGATATTGATAATCAAACTTCCCAGCGCACCCACTACCATGAGTGCCGGGAACAGAACCTTCATAGTATCCATTTCAGTTACCTCCTGTATCTCGTCACACTGTTACAAATGGTCTGCAACTCCTGGTCAGGCAGCGGGGGCTTGCAACAGCGCTGGTTCACATAGCATAGTTCTGTATAAATCTGCTGCTTCGTGTATCCAGTGTTGTGCATGGCTCCGGCCAGAGAAGTGAGTGACAGGTTTCTGCCCCCAGACACAATTTCAGGGTAGTCAGGCCGCAAAAAGACCCTTGTTCCTTCCGGCTTCTTGAACTCCGGGGCGTATATCTTTTGAACCAGTGGGGACTTGCCGCCAGTCCGCTCCGTTTCTGGGAAATACTTCTGGACTACATAGTCAATGGCTTCCTGGTTCTCAACTATTTCAGGGAAGATAACCACCTTGCCCGTCATAATGAAGAAGCGTCTTGCCTTGTAGATTTCCACACCAGCCAGATTGTTCCGGCCAGTGAAGGGGAGGTTTCCCCGCAGCAGAATGTGAACACCACGTCCACTGCGGGACTTCTCCGTGTATGAACCGCAGGCTTTCATAATGTCTGCGCACAGCGGGGTCATCAGGCCATCTTCAAAACCCATGTCAATGTCAATGCCCACAATCCCGTTGTCAGCGAACACAAAGCCAAGGTGGTCATACACACCGCCCTCTACCGCAGCCTGCGCCTGCTCAAAAGTTCCCCAGGTTTCGGGTGCGGTAGAGGAAGCGGCCTTTCGCTCAAAGGATTTCATAGGGATTTTGGACGTATCCCAGGCACACACCCACTGTTTGAGATTTTTAAGTTCTTCTGGTATTCTGGAATAATCCATCCCCGTATCCTCCTTAACCTGTAATGAGTTCGCTGTACGGAAGTTCTTCAATCCAGGCACAAAGGGTATGCCACTCGTCCAGCTTGTGGTTCTTGCGGGCATGGTACATATTCTTGAGTACCGCATAGTTTACCTGAACGGTGCGCTTCTGGTTGTAGCTGCTGGGAAGAAGCTGTATCATCTGCCACCAGAAACGCTTCTTCTGGGCTACGGTGTGCTTTCGCTCTGCGTCTGTCAGGTCAGTACGCTTGAGTTTTTCGGAAGCCACCATGTAATTGTTGCGGTAGTGGTTCAGGACTCTAACCACGTATTCCAGACAGGTTGTGGGGTTCTCATAATACTCCATGTCCCCATTACCTTCTACACGGTCAATGCCGTTGAAAAGGTGTTCATGGCTGAAATCGTCCAGCACAAATTCCTTTGCATGGATTTTGTGCATGGTAGAACAGGAGTCGGCCACCGTTCCCACTTTGTAGGTATCAAACTCCTTCCACCAATACAGAGGGGCGGTCAGGTCTACGGTGACGGTAATCATGCGCAGGAACTTCCCGTGGTCATTTCCGGCAGCGGCCAGGGATTTCATCAGGTCAAGGTCGTTTTTGCCGACAATGAACTTATCAACCCTGCAATTATGGTCACTATTCAGTTCACACCCGAAACACCCGCCACCGGGATACTGGGGTTCCCAGCAGTAGTGACTATCACTCTTTGCCCAGGAGTTCTTAGGATTTCGCATACCCCGGACGGCGGCTTCCCATCCGTAGGTATCGGTTCTCTCAATCTTAATCATCGGACTGCTTCTCCTTTCTGTACACTTTCATGTACTCTTTGTAGTCCATACCCTCAAAGCCCGCAGCGGCCTTGAGCGCTTTCTTCTTTTCGGTGTACCGCTTAGACAGCGGGGTCTTTTCCTCACCGACACGGCAGACGTAATACTGGTTACTGCCTTTCTCCTTCGATACGGTGTACTCCAACATTACATACTCACCCTTTCCTTGATTTCGGCCATCTTTGCAGCGTTCAGGCGGGTATCGCCGTGGACTCTGCTGTACGACAGGTAACCGTTCATGCGGTCAATCTTCGTCAGGTTGGCACTGCCACACTTCGGGCAGACTTCCATTTCCAACTGCTGGTGACCACAATCCTCACAATAGGCCAGGGAGAGGTTGACTCCCTCATAGAAGCCCTTCTTCATGGCACGGCGTACCAGAGTTCTCACAGCGTCCAGATTGTAGCCAATGGGATAGCGCACATACTGGATTTTCCCGCCGTTGCACAAATCCCAGAAACGTCCTTCCAGGTCTTGCTTCTGGATAGGGGTGAGTTCTTCGGTGACGTGGCAGTGGAAGGAATTGCTCACGTAGGGGCGGTCACTTACGTTCTCCACGATACCGTACTTCTTGCGGAACTGCTCAATCTGCAAACCGCAAAGGCTTTCAGCGGGAGTGCCGTAGATAGCATACAGCCATCCATCTTCCTGCTTGAACTGGGTGACCTTCTTGTTGATGTACTCCATGACCTCAAGAGCGAAAGCGCCGTCCTCCGCAATGGACTTCCCGTTGTACAATTCCTGCAATTCATTGAGGGCAGTAATGCCAAAGGAAGCGGTCATGGGTTTCAGCAGGGGCTTAATCTTGTCAGTAGGTTTCAGGTGACCACCATACAGACCACCTTCGCAGAACTGAATAGGGTTCACGCTTGCCCGCATTTCACCCAGATAGTCGTAGGTACGCTTATGTACCCCTCTAATCATTTCCAGGTAGTAGTCCAGAACTTCGTAGAAATCCCGGTTCTCCTGTCTGGCCTTTGCCAGTATCATAGGCAGGTGCAGGCTTACAGCGCCTACATTGAAACGGCCAACGAACACAGGCTTGTCATCATCGTCCGCAGGGGTCATCCCGCCACGTTCATACCACGGGGAGAGGAACGCACGGCAACCCATAGGAGATACCACTCGGCCATACTTCTTGTACATTTCGGCCACATAGCCGTCACCAGTCAGGGACAGCCAGTCAGGGTACATGGTCTTTGCAGAACACTGGATACCAGCTTCAAACACGTCCTCATTGATACAACCCTCACCATGCAGCGCTTCATCGTACAGAAAAACCAGCTTCGGGAACAGCACAGGTTTCTTGTTACCTGGCTTGCCCTGGCCGTTCTGGTGAACACGCAGGAAGGTCTTTGCGGCCATCTTACCAAAGGTGTCCGTAGCCAGACCAAAGGTCATAGTGATAAAGGGATAATCACCACGGGAACTGCCCACGGTGTTCAGCTTCATTTCGATACCCTGGAAGCCCTGCTCAAACTCACGCTGAACTTTGTTCAGTGCATATTCCCGGCTCAACTGCTGGGCAGTATCATGGTCAGCGCCCAGGTGGAACGCAGTGTCCATGTATTCTTCAACGTACTTGTCATAGGACTTGACCGCATAAGGGGCAAGGATTTTATCAACCTCCGGGACAGTGAAGCCGCCGTACTGCTGGGAAGCAGTAGCCAGAATAATATCACCCAGTACGTCAAAGGCCGTATCAAGGGACTTCGGCTCGTTGTACCAGACGTTACCCATTTCAAAGCCGCCCTCCATCACGTGGCCTACATCACACAGACAGCAGTTGATGGTATCCAGTCGGGCAGACTGGTCATGGATATAGATATAGCCCTCTTTGCAAGCCTGCAACTCGTCACGGGTCATAAAGAATTTGCGATACAGGCGCTTGTTGAGTTCGTTGAAGATAAGGCAGCGCTTAGTGGCTACCAGTGCGGAGTCGGTGTTTGCGTTCTCCTTGTCACCGATAAATCGGATGGACTGGGACTGCATGAACACTTCATCCATCATGTGAACAAAGTCTTTCTTGTAGTTGCGGTAGTCCTTATAGGACTTAGCCACAGCAGGGTTGAAGTTCTCAAGTACCTGCTCCATAATATTGTGCATTTCGGATACAGGGATTTCCTCAAGCCCTTTCTGCTGAATGGTCTGGATGACGGCGCTCACCAGGTCGTGGAAATCGCTGTCAGTCATGGTAACCATGACACGGGCAGCAGACTTCGTAACTGCGTTCACAATCTTCTGGCCGTCAAAGGCTTCCAGTGTTCCGTCTTTCTTAATGACTTTCATGGAGAATGACCCTCCCTTCCTTGAGTGTGTTTTGTACGTCAATCACCTGCTGGTTGGTACTGCCAGCCCAGGGGTAATTTACGTCCAGCAGTTCGGCCACGAACTTGCCGTCAACCAGCACGTCCACGAACTTCATCATGTCTGCCATTTCAGCGTTATCCATGACCTCTGCCCAGGTGTACCCGGTATAAACCCAGATAGTCTTGCCGGGATGATTGTGCTTGACGGACTCCATGATAACCTTTACCGCAGCACGGTTAGCCGGATGGAGGGGGTCACCACCAGAGAAGGTGATACCTGCAATGTGTTCCTGCTCCAACGCATGGAACAGTTCATCCATATCCTTCAAGCCAAAGGGAACGCCGTCATTCGGGTTCCAGGTGACAGGGTTCTGGCAGTCCTTGCAATGGTGTTCACACCCTGCTACCCAGAGGACTACCCGCAGGCCGTCACCGTTGTTCATATCATCGTAGGTGATGTTGTGATACTTCATCACACGTCACCCGCCTTGCGGTGGGCAGACAACTCTACGTCAAACCCGTCCGGGTAACGGGCTTTCAGCTTGTCAATGTTCATCTGCATAATCTGGCTCATATCCCAGCCAAAGGAATGACAAATCATGGCGATATACCACAGAATGTCACCAACCTCCTTCTGGGCATGGTCAATATCAAGGGGCTTCTCATGGAAAATCCACTTCTTGACCATATCGTTGAACTCTCCGGCTTCGCCGGACAGACCCAGACAGCCGTTCAGGATACCACCTACATCAATGCTGGGGTCATCAAGGTAGTTGTCGGCCATGTTGGACAGACGGTAGGTAGCGTTGCCATCGTTGGTGCGCATGGCAAGCTGCTGATACTCATTAGCGTTCATCTTCGTTTTCCTCCTTCTTTTGCTTCATTTCGGTAGCCACCGCAGCCCCGGTAATGATACCAAGGGCGAACAGCAGGATACCCATAAAACCAAGGACGGCCAGCAGAATGATAATTTTCATGCCTTGTCCTCCTTAGATACCGATAACACGGGACGCAATCATGTCAGCCGTGTGGGAGTAGAGAACATTGGGATACTGCTCAATAGCAGCGCCCAGGTTGTTCCAGTTCTCCTTGTCATCGTAGGCTCCCATGTGCCAGCGAATACAGAGGATTTCTTCATCCGTCAGGTCAACAAGGGTTTGGGCAAGGATAACGGACTTGTCACCGTGACCGTTCAAGACCAGGTTCTTCTTATGAGTCCATTCACGGGAGAACCCGTCATACTGATACTGGTCTGCCTTGCACAGGTCGTGCAGCATACCTACCAGATAGGGGCTTTCGGGACGTTGCCAATGAAGGTTCAACTGGTCAGTCAGTTTCAGCAGGGCGGTGGTAACCTCATATGAGTGGTCGAACAGACCGCCACCGTAGTTGCCGTGGTACTTTGTGGACGCAGGTGCGTCAAAGAAGTGCATAGCGTCCAGTTCGTCACACAGGCGTTCATGGACTTCTGCGGGATAAACAGCAGAGAACAGCTTGCGGAAGTTCTCAATACGTTCCTGCTTCGTAGTTTGCTTACTCATTTTAACACTCCAATCCTTGAAAACTGCAAATATAGATAATAAGCATTGGAGAGTTTGAAGGTAAACTTCGCCCTCTCCTTTGCTTACATCAGGGGGTTATCCCAGGATACTGTTCAGGTCAAAGGGCTTCTTTCCACCAGCGGCGGGCTTGCTCTGGGTAGGAGCGGTAGTCTTAGCAGGGGACTTCTTTGCAGCAGGAGCGGGGGTTTCGTCATAGCCGTCAGCAGACTCCTTGTCACCCAGACGGGCGAACTTGAGCATTTTGCCGGGTGTACGGTTGGACTCAACTTCCTCATGCTCCACGTCACAACGGATGAAGCAGCCAACCAAGTCCTCATGGTCGATTTCGGCCAGGGAGAAGTCGTTGAGCGCCACCTTTGCAAAGTAGCTGAAAGCGTTCAAACCACCCTGGTTGGGTTCGCCGTCCTTATTCAGCAGGGAGAAACGCTCCACGTGCTTCTGGCCGCTGGCAAGCTGCATGGTAATTTCCATCTTGCCAAAGTCCTCCTTGTAGTTGACGGCGGTAATCTGGAACACATGGGTTCCTTCCGGGATAAGGGAGAAGCCCTCACTCAATCCAATCTTAGCCATTGTATTTTCCTCCTTTAGTAGCGATACGCTTATTGTGGTTTTTGGTAGCCATGTAGCGGGCAATCATACCCAGATTGATGACTACGATTTCTACGAACAGAGTTGCAAGAACTCCGAACAGAACAGGGTTGATATACATTAGGTGCTTTACTCCTTTCTTTCCTTCGGGGTCAGGCGGTAGGTGACGGTTTCCTTCGTCTTGTACTTGTCCAGAACCCCATCCTTCTTCATAGCGGCTTCGTCCACCTTGAGGGACGTACTTCTTGCGGTCACCCAGTCAAACCGGGAACCCTTAATGATGACCTGCTTGTCACCGTCACGGAACTGCTCAACGCTGGCTTCCTTGATAAGGTCTTTCAGGGTTTTCAGCCGCTTTTCATCTTCGGCAATGCCCGCCATAACCTTATCAATCTTGTCCTGCAACTGCTCTGCTTCGGCAATCATAGCGTCAATGTCACTGTCCGGGGACAGGTTATTAGCACGGAGAACCTTGAGGATTTCAGCGTCCTTCTTCTCGTCATACTTCGGAGAAACGCCGCCCTCCACGTGCTTCTTCCACCAGGCTTCAACCTTTTTGAGGGTCTTGCCCAGGTTCGGGTAACGCTCCGATACCTTGAAAGCCCGCTCAAAGGTGTTGTCTGCGGTGACAACAAAGTCCTCCGGCTTGTCATAATCCTTTTCCTCAAGGATGGAACAGACCATGATAACGTCATCCACACCCAGCAGGTAGGCGTAAAGTGCAGCCTGCAATGCGTAATACTCCGGGATACCATCTACCCAGTCCTCCGCACGTTTGGTGGTTTTCATTTCCATCACGGTAGTAGGCTTGCCGTCCTTATCAACGAACAGATAGTCCCACATACCGCCGAAAATGGGTTCATCCTTGAAGAAGTCACCCCAAGTTTTCTTGAAGTAGTCCGCACCGTACACATCGGTAGGGGTGACCAGGTGCTTCCAGAAATACTTACCCTTCATGTACTCTGCCTGCTTCGGCTCAATGGCCTTACCAGCCAGGGTGTAGATGGTATCCACAAAAGGTTCCTCATAGGTGCGGGTAATTGCACACCAGGCATTGAACGGTGTAGTCCACTGGTTCAGTCCCATAATGGCCGCAAATCGTGTACCAGTACACTTTTTGGGTTTGGCCGGGGGAGTGATGGAGATAGTACCATCGTTATTCCATTTCATGGCTTATACCTCCTTATACGTAGTTACGCCAGTGGCGGGCAAAGAAGGACTTACCGTCCGCACCTTTGCGGTTCATGTGCTGAATACCAGCACGTTTCATATTGTGTCGTGCGACACTGCGCAGCAGCTTTCTCATACTGTCTGTACCTCCTTCTCACATTTTCTTTCGGTGAGTTCCATAATGGCGTAGTTTGCCAAGTCCATCAGGGTATCGTCCAAGGTTTCATCAACCTGGGCGGTATGCTCACCGTTACGGGTGAGAGTCATATACCGCTGGAACTTGTCATACAGCTTGCCAAGGGTGTAGTTGGGAACCTCACGCCTTGCTTTAGCAAAGCTGTCCCCGTAATCTGCGTTCTTACGCTGATACAGAACCTTGATGTTATCGCAGATTTCAGCGTGAACCTGAACCTTGTCCATAGTTAATTGCCCTCCTTCAAGAAGGATACCGCTTCGGAGTAGTTGTCGCAGAGAAGTTGCAGTTCACGCTTTTCCCGGCGCTCCTGGTCACATACCTGCTGATACAGGGTATCGTCACGGTACATGGTGACCTGCTCCGTAATAAGGTCAGTGATGACCTTCGGTTCCAGTGCGTCCAACTCCCAAGACTCGTTTCCAAACTTCTGGATATAACCCCAGCAGCGGCTATCCGTCAGTTTGGCCGGGTTGGGTGGTGGAGTGTAGAAGTCAATCTGTTCCATCGTCAGGGCAACACGCTTGACCATCACGTCCGCTCCAAACATTTCAAGCCGCTCCTGAATGTCACGGGTCATATCAATGCCGGACGGGTCGTGGTCACCCAAGTGGATGATGATACGCTGCTCCCGGTCATCCCTACGGATAAATCTCTGCGCCGCAGCCCACATTTCGGACTGGGAAGTGTAGCCACGGCAGGAGAAGAACGGCACGTCCAGAGGGCGGCAAGCCTGCCCCACAACGTCCACCAGTGCGTCCTTCTCAACCCATACCTCAACATAGTTAGGCTGTCCCTCCCACTTATCCAGACGGTAGGAATACTTTGCAGACTCAATTACTTCTGCGGGCGTATCCCAGTGAGAATTGCCACGGAGATTTCGGGTGCGGTCAGTGATTGCATACCAGTCAATCAGTCCGGCCAGTCGGCCATCGTTGATAAGGTTGCCAATGTTCTTGTAGCTTCTCTCGTTGTTCGGGATATAGCCACGGGCAACCAACTGGTAGTACGCTTGTCGCAGAGTCAGTTCATAACCCTGCGCCTGATATTCCTGAATAACCTGGTTGACCAGCTTAATCAGGTCAAGGCTGGATTGTCGGAAGTTGATTTCCTTATACTGAATGTTCGGCATAAGCAACCTCCTTACTCACCATACTGGGCGATAATCTCCGACAGGTTGTCACACAGGGCGGTGCAGGCAGAAGCAGTGATGTTGGTGAAGCCATCGGTCTTGAGGGCAATCTGCTGTACAAAGTCCTCCTGGGCTTCGTCCTTATCCATCAGTTCCTTGCACAGGGACTTGAGGGAAGCAATCTGTTCTTCACTGGCAGCGCCATCAGCGGAAGTCAGTTCTTCCTTTGCCTGCTTACGCTCCGCAGCGGTAGCCGGGGCTTTCTTCTTACCTTTCTTTTCGGACTTTGCAGGAGCGGCAGCTTCGGCAGCGGCGGCTTCCTCCTGGAACTCATTGTTGTCATCGGTGCTGTCATCGGAACCCAGGTTTGCGTCCACATCATCAGGCTCCGTAATATCCAGCACAGCCATCCACAGGTAGCGGCGCAGATAGGTGATGGAAGAACCAAGCGCCTGCATGGGGTTGGTAACCTCCTTACCCTGATTGCTCACAATGGGCTTGACCTCACGATAGGGAACGGTGAAGGTCATAGGGGCTTCCTCAATGTTATCAGCGTTGAACACGCTCATAACCGCCTTGTCATCGGTGAACTCAATGTTGGTAGTCAGGCCAACACGGGCGAAAATGCGGATTGCCGGGGGAACAATATCCTCCAACTCAAAATACTTGAACTCAAGGTGCATATTCTTACCAGACTTCTGTACCTTCTGGTTCAGGAAGTACAGACGTGCCTTTGCCAACTTCTGGCGCACGTTCATGGTTTCATAGATATTAGCCATTGCTATTTCCTCCTTTACTCTACGATGTTCCAGTCATCGGTCAGCATATCAGTCTGGGAAGCCAGCCAACCGACAACGAACTTGTTATCAGCGGTCTTGAGTACAATGGACTGCCCGGTCAGGTCACCTTCCATATCCTGTACGCAGGACAGGTCTGCGGGAGTGCTGAACTCAATGTCATCAGCCAGGAACAGGAACATACCCTTTCCATTCCATCCCTCACGGGCAACCTTCTTGCCCTCCTTGATATAGTCCAGCGCAACGCTGAAAGAGAAGTTGGGAACAGGAACCGCAGTAGAGTCAATGGCCTGCTGGCCGTTTTCCTCTACAACCTCCCAGTCACCCTTCATTACCCACATCAGGTCACGGGGGAACAGACGGTTGGTAGGAACGTCCTGTTCAGCAGACGTATCCTCAAAGTGGTTCATCAGCACACCTTCCTGGTTCATATACCAGTAGGCGTTCTTCCAACCCACCAGCTTGATTTTCTTGCCCTCATGCAGGGCGTTTTCAACAGCAGCGAAAGTCATATTACATATCCTCCTTAATCGAATAGTGCCAGGGATTTCTTCTTGAGTGAGTTAATCCTTCTGGTGTTCTTCCGGGGCGGCTTCACACCCAGGAAGTCGTTGATATACTTCTGTGCCAGCTTGAGATACCATTTGCGGTCTACAACCTCAATGGGAAGCTGGTTGTTATTATCCACCACGCAATGGGTGGGGAGTCCGGCCACCTTTGCCGGATTGCCTGTAACGGCATGGGTTTTGTAGAGAGTGCCATAACTGCGGTCAGCAGTGGCGTAGACCCGGTTTACCTTCTGGACGGGAATTTCCTGGTCACCAACCATGTGATAAACACCAGAGTATTTACCGCCAACCTTCGCTATCACCTGAAAGTCAAGGATACTGGTGCAGTCCTCAATGGTTTTCTCCGGGGGTGTACCGTCTACAAAGTAGTCACGGATTGCCCTTGCAACCACCACGGCGTTGTTGTTGATGTTGAAAGCGCCGCCAGTCATGTTGTCCCAGGGCGGTAGCCCCATTGTAGTGAAGTCGATATTGCCGTTGGTCAGGATACCACGGACAAGCTGTCCACCCTTCACCTTCGGCTTACCGCCACCAACGGGGACTTCAACGTAGTTGTTCACGTCCTTCTGGACGATTTTCTGGATGAAATCTTCTTCCAGTTCAAACCCTGTCCTGTCCTGCCATTCCTGGGTAATCTCCTGCCACTTCGCTTCATCGGAGTTATCAAAACTCACCATGATACCATCCGTATTAAGCTGGATGATTTTGAGGGTAGGACACTCACGGGTTAGGTGAACGGAGAGTTCCAGTAGAAGAAGCTGTCCAGTGATACACACGCTTCTACCCATCAGGGGGTCATACAGGTCATTGTAGGCCACACCGTTCCGGCCATTGAGCATTGTACCGTAGGTAGTGTTCAGTACCAGCTTGAGTGCGTTAGCTGTATCCTTATCGCCTGCTTTCTTTGCCTTGACTCTATCTTCAAGGGTCTGGACAAAGACCTGCGGGGACGGGATATTCCTGCTGCAAAAGCCGTACTGTCTACCTTCGGACAGCGGTATGGTCATCAAGTGCGGATAGTAGGACGCAACGTCCTTGTTACGAATGGAACGGTCATCCGTGGCAACCTCCACATAGTTAGGAATTGCGCCGTGGATACCTCCATAGGCCAGAGTGATGATACAATCGCCAAGCCGGACTTCAAGGCTTGCGCCCTTTACCTTCTTGCCGTGTTCATCGTAACCACCGAACAGGTCAATGTTGGGGATTGTAGGGTCATGGAGTCTGTCAAAGAAGTCAAAGACTTCCTGCGGTATGTATTCCCGCAGCAGCTTGTCAGGGTACTCATAATCCCGTTCATCCGTCCAGGGTTTTTTAGGCTTGACTGCGTTCAGGTACACAGAGGTCAGTTTAGCGTTGGTCATGTACATGGCCTTGCGTTCATCCAACCCCCGGACTCTGCCCAGCGTGGCCTTGTTCTTGAGGTAGTTTTGTCGCAGCTTGTAGAGAAGTTCCGTAGCGTCCACGTCATACTTACAGTATTTGATGGTCTGCTCCAACTCCGTTGCGGTCAGCTTACGGGTGATGTTGAAGTCCACTTCGGTTTCCTCAATGGGGATACCCAGGTGTGCTTCAATGCCTTTCAGGGATATGCCATCTTGACAGTCATCCATCAGGTCAAAGCTATGGAAGAACACCTTGTAGTCACGTAAGTACGGAATGTCCCAGCCGTCAATTTCCTCTACAATGATGAGGTCATTGACCTGCTTTACGGTTTCTGGGTCTGCGCCAATCATAACGGCCTTGAGTATGTGGTTATCGTAGTGCTTGTTGTTGAAGCCACCCAGGTAAGGTTCCTGCTCCATGAACGCCAGCACTGCGTCATTGTCGTTATGAATTACCGTATATCTCCCGGTTGCTACCTCTTTGAACACAAACAGCCAATCGTGGGCGAATACCTCACAGTCGAAAATGTAAGTGTTCGGAACCAATAGGTTACCTCCCTTCCTCAAGGATTTTCAGGGAGTTCAGTATCAGGTCGGCAACTTTGCGCTTCGGATACACCGCCCTGAATAGGTGTTCCAGCATTTTCACAGGGATGGAGTTGCCAGCCATCTTGTAAATCTGGGTTTTGGAAATGCCGTTGTTCATCAGCAGTTCCACGTCAGCGTCAGTGAAGCCCATCAACCTGAAATACTCCGTAGGAGTCAGTTTGCGGTAACGCTCACCATCGTAAACTTTCACCTCACGTCCCCCCCC